>Ga0209162_1000380_pt1 | contig 49161 bp, 48 predicted proteins | sample YNPNPMetaG_FD_187121 | JGI IMG/M metagenome (GOLD analysis project Ga0209162, IMG submission 187121) | Anoxygenic and chlorotrophic microbial mat microbial communities from Yellowstone National Park, USA - YNP NP MetaG (SPAdes) (version 2) ...
CAATTCCCAGGAGTGTTCAACCCTGTCCAATTGGTTCAACCTCTATGGGAACTGCTATAATCCGCTATACCGCACGAGCCGTCGGGCTGAAGCCCTCGGCTATGGAATGCGAAGCCCGCCTGCGCGGGCTGAAGCGGATTATTTCTTTAAAGACCATTATCTTTCGTAAATACCGAAACATGCGCTGTGAGCTGGTCGCCGCACCAGTACTACTGTGCCCATCCCCGTGCTATGACGGCTTTACCCTCACTCGTAGCCCATGCCGACTGGGGATCGAGTCCGGCGCGACGGCGTCTGGCGTATGCGCTGCGCCGATCCGATGGCACGTACATCGCGTATGCGCCAGGTCCGGCGGGTAATCTGCAGACGCTGCTGCCACGCCTGCGCTCGCTTGCGCCGCGCGGCGGCATCCTCTTCGGCGTCGATTTTCCGCTTGGACTACCGGAACGATACGCTGCGCTCGCCGGGATCACCGACTTTGCGGCCATCCTGCCGCAGTTAGGGTCAGGTCGCTGGGCGCACTTCTACGACGTGGCCGCGCATCCAGGCGAGATCAGCGTGGTTCGCCCATTCTATCCGCTGCGACCGGGCGGAACGCGTCAGGCGCATCTGGTTCAGGCGCTCGGAATGACGACCATCGATGATCTGCGCCGTCGTTGCGATCACGCCTCCCCCGCGCGGCGCGCCGCGGCGCCGATCTTCTGGACGCTTGGCGCGCAACAGGTCGGCAAGGCGACGATCATCGGATGGCGCGATATGCTGGGCGCGGCGCGCCGCGCGTTCGCTCCCGACGATCCGGCATTCCCCTGGCTGTGGCCCTTTGAGGGGCGTCTGGATGACCTGATCGCTGCGGAACGACTGGTCGTCGCCGAGACATATCCCCGCGAATGCTACCATCATCTGGGGGTTGCGTTCCAGGGAAGTAAACGCAGGCAGGCAGCGCGAGCGGCAACTGGAGTGGCATTGCTGAGGTGGGCGGAGGCTGCTGGCATCGTCCTCGATCCTGATCTGCATTGCGCAATCAGCGATGGGTTTGGCGCCGCGCCTGGGGGTGACGATGATTTCGATGCAACGGTTGGACTGTTGGGCGCATTGAACGTCGTGCTCGGATACCGCGCTGCTGGCGAACCCGACGATGAGGTTATTCGCCGGATCGAGGGGTGGATCCTGGGGCAGCAATCAGGGGTCGAGGCGCGAAGCGAAGGGTACGAGGCGTGAAGCGCGAGCAGTGAGTTGAAGGTTGAACGTTCAACGTTGAACGTTCAACCTTCCAACCTCTCAACCTTCAACCTTCATCACCGCCCCACAAATTCTCCCAGAATCTGGCGAGCGATCACCACACGCAGGATTTCCGACGTCCCTTCGCCGATGGTGAGCAGGCGCTGATCGCGGTAGATGCGTTCGAGCGGATATTCGCTGCTGTAGCCGTACCCGCCGAGCACCTGAATAGCGTCGCGGCAGATTTTCTCGCCGACCTCCGAGGCGTACAGTTTGGCAATCGCCGCCTCACGGCTGTACTGGCGTCCCTGGTCTTTCAACCATGCCGCCTGATACACCAGCAATCGCGCCGCTTCCAGCCCCACCGCCATGTCGGCGATCATGTTCGAGACTGATTCGTAAGCGCCGATGAGTTTGCCAAAGGCAGTACGTTCACGCGCATAGGCGGACGCGATCTCGAACGCTGCCTGTGCCAGCCCGATCGCCATCGCTCCAATCCCGATGCGCCCACCGTCGAGCACAGCCAGGAACTGCTGCAAACCGCGCCCGCGTCGTCCCAGCAGATTCTCTTCAGGCACCCGCACGTCCTCGAAGGTCACCGCATTCGTGATTGAGCCACGCAACCCCATCTTGGCTTCCGGTTTGCCAAAACTCAACCCTGGCGTTCCGGCAGGCACAATGATGGCGCTGATCGAGTGACGCTCCCCCGGATCGGTCACCGCCGTGACGATCAGATGCCCGGCAACCGAAGCGCTTGTGATCCACATCTTCGCGCCGTTGATCACCCACTCTCCGTTTTCGAGCCGCGCGGTTGTGCGGGTGGCGCCGGCATCGGAACCGGCATGCGGTTCAGTTAGCGCGAATGCGCCCAGGTGTCGTCCTTCGGCAGCCGGTCGCAAAAAGCGTCGTTTCTGTTCCTCGGTGCCGAACATGGCAATCGGCGCACACCCCAGCCCCAGATGCGCGGAGTAAATCAGCGCTGTAGAGCCGCAGGCGCGCGCAATCTCTTCGATTGCAATCGCCGTCGAAATACTGTCGGCGCCAGCGCCCCCATACTCTTCGGGGAACGGCAAACCCATCAGACCCAATTCCGCCATTTTTCGCAGGGTTGCTGCCGGGAACTCTCCCGTCTCATCGACGTGACGGGCGCGTGGAGCGATCTCCTGCTCGGCGAAGCGGCGTACTTCTGCGCGAATGCGCTGATGTTCAGGTGTCAGATCGAAGTTCATGGTCATTCCTTCTGTCAACGAGCGGCTGCATTGCCGCAATGAACGCTTCGGCATCGACACGACTGATGCGCGCCGGGTGCATCATGGGGAGGATGGTCACCTCTCTGCCGCGAAGTACGGTTGCGTGGAGTGCGCGGATGGCGCCCGGCGCATCTTCCAGATACCGTTTGCCCACCTCCTGGAGCGCAATGCGCCCAACCGGAATGAGCAGACGTGGTTTGATCGCATTGAGTTCAGTATGCAACCATTCACGACAGGCTTGCACTTCTGCATTGGTGGGGGTGCGGTTTCCCGGCGGACAGCAGCGCACCGTATTGGTGATGAAACAGCGCAACGACGCTGTCGCGGTTTCGTCGCTGGCGAGACCCAGGCGGACCAGTATGCGGCGCAAGATGCGCCCTGAGCGATCGCCCCAAAACGGAATGCCCGTCTGATCGGCGCCGTGACGCCCCGGCGCTTCGCCAATGAAGACGATGCCGCTCCTCACGTCGCCATAGCCATGAACGATGCGCCGCCGACTGGCGACGAGCGCCGGACAACGCATACAGTGCTGCTGCTGCACCAGGGAAATCATCATTCCTGCCCCGACGCGCTCTCTGACGGCTCGACCGGCAGTGCGACCCGCACAGCGGTTCCTTGAGCCGGTTGCGTATTGATCAGTATCTGACCGCCATGCCCGGTCACAATGCCGTATGCTATCGCCAGACCCAGCCCCGATCCCCGACCGGGAGGGCGGGTGGTGACGAATGGCTGGAACAATCGCTCGATAACATGATCGGGAATGCCCGGTCCGTTATCGGCAACATCGAAGCACACGAATGCGCCGCCAGCACTGGCGGCTTGCGCCGGGGGCAACGGCGGTTTTTCAGCGTGTCCGCGCACGACCGTCAACCACACCTGCGGCGCGGGCATGCCAGCCAGAGCATACTCAGCATTGTGAAGAAGATTGAGCAGAACCTGTTGCATCTGTGGAATATCGACCCAGATCATCGGGAGATCGGACGAACAGACAACTTCGAGGGCGATGCCGGAAGATCGCAGAGCAGCCCGTTTGAGATCGAGCACGCGCTCGATCAGATCGGTCGGCGACGTCCACTCTTTTGCCATCGGTCCGCGACGGGCGAAGGTTGCCAGACTCTGAACGACACGGCGGGCACGCCTGGCGCTTTCGATGATCTGCGCGACTGATCGTTGATCCTCCGGATCGTGTTGCGGTGATAGCAGTTCGGCGTTGCCGAGGATGATCGCGAGCGGATTGTTCAGTTCATGCGCCACGCCAGCAACGATCTCACCCAGAGCGGCGAGTTTCGAGCTCTGAACAAGTTGCGCCTGCATGGTTCGCAATTGCTCATTGGCAACGCGCAGTGCATCATTTTGCGCTTCGAGCGCCGCCATCGCAGCGTCGCGTTCGTTTTCCGCTGCGCGAATGCGGAGCAGCGCCCGCACGCGCGCCATCAGTTCCTCAATATAGAATGGCTTGCTCAGATAGTCATCGACACCGGCATCGAGCGCTGTGACCCGGTCGGAGAGTTCGCCTTTGGCGGTCAACATCAGAATGGGAAGAAACCGCCGTCCCGCTCGCTCTTTCAAGGCAGTGCAGATCTGAACCCCCGGTGTGTCGGGCAGCATCCAGTCCAGCACCACAAGGTCAAAGGCGTTTGTTTCCGCGAGTTGAAGGGCGTCAGCGGCGGTTCCTGCGTGGAACGCCTGGTAGCCAGCCTCGCGCAGGACGATTCCAACAAGGCTTGCGATCGTCGGATCATCCTCGACGATCAGGATGCGAACCTGGTGTTGCATGACGCTATTGTATCACGGCTCTGCCAGTCGGCGAAGACGACCGCCTGCATGGTACAATACCGGGCGTGATGAAAGCAACTCCCTTTATCGACACGCACGCTCATCTTGGATCGGTTCAGTTCGATGCGGATCGCGGTGCTGTTCTGGAGCGCGCCGCAGCCGCCGGGGTTATGCGGATCGTAGAAATTGGCTACGACCTGGCAACATCGCGCGCTGCGGTTGCCCTTGCGGCACAGCACGAACCGATCTACGCGGTTGTCGGCGTGCAGCCGAACCATGTGGCCGAATTGCCGGACGACTGGCTCGATCAGGTGCGTGCGCTGGCAGTGCAGCCGAAGGTCGTCGCCATTGGCGAGATCGGTCTGGATTACTACTGGAAGGCATCCCCGGCCGCTCAGCAAGAAGCCTGTTTCCGGGCGCAACTCGATCTGGCGCGTGAACTGGGATTACCCGTCGTTATTCACAGCCGCGATGCGCATGATGATACGATTCGCGTGTTGCGCGACGCAGCGTATGGTCTGACCGGCGTTATGCACTCGTTCTCCGGCGACTGGAGGTATGCTGAGCACTGCCTGGAGATTGGCTTCTCTCTCTCCTTCAGTGGTCCGGTCACCTTCCCGAAAGCCGTCGATCTGCACGAGGTGGTGCGACGCACCCCACTCGACCGGCTTCTCACCGAAACCGACAGCCCCTATCTGGCGCCGCACCCCTTGCGTGGAAAGCGTAACGAACCCGCCAACGTTCGTCTGATTGCCGAACGTCTTGCTGCGCTGCGCGGAATGCCGCTCGATGCGCTGGTCGATGCTGTGTGGCGCAACGCGAAAGCGATATTCGGGCTATGAGTTTTCCGGTTGCAACTGTTCCGAATGAGATCCCATCGCGTTCCTGGTTTGCGCGCCTCGAGATAGGATCGCTCGTGACCCCGTTTCTGCTGACGGTCACTATCATCTGGAGCGTGACGCGCAGCCTCGAGGTCGCCGACTGGGCGGATGGTCTCACCATGCTGACCGGGATCGGTCTGATGGCGCTCATCACCGGTATGATCTTCGCCCGCGTCTCATGGATGCCAGCGTGGCTGGCGCATCCGCTGGCATCGCTCCCCGGTCTTGTGTTTGTTATCCGTCAGATCAGTCCGGTGATCGGTGCGCAGGCGGCGGCTGAGTTTGGATCGACGAAGGCGCAGCGCCTGGTAACCTGGGGCGATTATGCGGCGGAAGTTGTGCTACGCGCGCTCATCTGGATACGCACGCTTCAGGCAGGTGGTCGCGGCGAGGACATTGTGCTGTTCGTCGTCACCCTGGCGCTGATTGTCTGGGGTGTCGGGTATGCCACCGGGTGGCTGATATTTCGCCATCAACGCACCTGGATCGCGGTTGGGCTGAATGCCAGCATCATGCTGATCAACTACACCTACGCCTGGCCCAAACCAACCGGATTGTTCTTTCTCTTTCTTATCGCTGTTCTGCTTCTGATTGTCTACCAGCACACTGTTGCAAACCAGCGTCTCTGGCGGGCAACGCGCGTCGAGTTTCCCGACTTTCTGCCGGCGCGCATGCTGCTGGCATCGTTTGTAACCTTCGTTCTTCTTGTAATTGTCACTGCCTTCCTGCCCAACCGCCCGGACAATGAACACCTGGCGCGCCTCTGGCGCACCATTCGCGCACCGATCACGGCGTTGCGCGAGGGATGGCAGGATGCATTCAGCACGATCAATGCGCCACCCGGTACGACCGGCGCGTTTCTGACCCGAAATGCGCGGGTTGGCGGTCCCCGTCAGTTGGGAACGGCACTGGTGATGACGGTGCGATCCCGTGAGTACAGTTACTGGCGCGCAACTGCGTTCGACCGCTACACCGGTCGGATGTGGCAGAACGCGGTGGGTGAGCGGGCGCGCGCCGCACTGGGAGTGACGACCGCCGAAGACGCGCGCACGCCGCTGGCGCCCGGCGTGTTGCTTGAACAACCCGAACTGCGGGGACGCACGCTGGTAACAACGACCTTTGAGCTGGCGCAAACACGATCCGACGGGCTGGTGATGGTCGGCGGAGCGCTGGCTTCTACCAGTTTGCCGGTGTTGATCCAGCATGGGTATCTCGACGTAGCTGGCGAGTTGTTGCCCAATTTCACCGAAACGGCGACAGTTGCCGCCGCAGTGCCGCTGGAGGTATCGCAAACCTACACCGTCGCCACGTATCTTCCGACCGTCGATGAGCAGAGCCTGCGCGAAAGCGGAACTGGCTACCCGGAATGGGTGCGCATGTCGTATCTGCAATTACCCGAAACCGTGACGCCACGGGTGCGCGAACTGGCCGCAACGATTGTTCGCAACGCCGGTGCGGTCACACCTTACGACAGGGCGCTGGCGATCCAGGAGTACCTTCGTACCCTGCCGTACAACGATCAGCGCCCGATGCCGCCGGAAGACCGCGATTGGGTCGACTGGTTCCTGTTCGATGCGCCGGGCGGCTACTGCGACGATTTTGCATCAGCGATGGTGGTGCTGCTACGCGCCGTGGGCGTTCCGGCGCGTTGGGTCCAGGGGTATGCTGGCGGTGAACTCGATCCGGATCGACGGGTGTACCTGGTTCACGAAAATATCGCCCATAGCTGGCCGGAAGTGTACTTCCCCGGCTATGGCTGGCAGCGCTTCGAGCCAACGCCGGCGCCGTATGCCAGTGTGCCGGTTCGTCCGGCGTTTCCACCGGCAGATGCGGCTGAACGACCGGAGACCACCGGGGGATTGGGAGGTGCGCTGAGCGATCCGGAAGCCATGCTGCGTGAAATGATCGAGCGCAATACCGGTCCGGCGATCAGCGATGCGGATGCGTTGCGGCGCGAGATCGAAGCGCAGCGCATGCGGGATCGATTGCGCCTGGCGGCGCTGATCGGCGGAGTGCTGGCGTGCCTGGCGACGCTGATCGGCGCCGGGGCGCTATGGTTGCGCTGGGACGTGCGCGGTCTGTCACCCGCCGCAACCGCCTATGCGCGTCTGACGCGATTGTCCGATTGGGCTGGCGTGCATGCACCGCCTGATGCGACGCCGTATGAGTATGGCGCGCTGATCGGTGAACGCATTCCCCGCCAGAAACGCACTATTGATCGGATCGTCAGCGCTTTTGTCGCCGAACGGTACCATCCAGGGCATACCGGGCATACCGCGAACAATCAGTTACCGAAAGAAGACTGGCAGGCATTGCGGCGTGAACTGGTCGCGCTGCTCGTCGGGCGGATCGGCGCAGCGCTGCGTTCACCGTTTCGTAACACTCCTCCGCGCAGGCGGCAACGTGCGCAGTAACAGAGGCGCCTCCGGCAGTGCAGTTACTCCCAAGACGCAGGGTCTCACAGGTCCCGCGCCATCCGCAGGCAGAAGCGCCAACCTGAAACGGTCGGGCAGCGTGCCGATACAAGTGTTCCCGCGCTTACCAGAGGATGTCAACGCTGGTTATGGGGTACGTATCGAACATATGAACGGGTAATCACGGCTATAATCGAACGTCGTCTCTCCCCACGATTGCATGATCTCCTGGTATGCCGCTTCGTAAGGCAGAGGGCAGCGCATAACCGCATCAATAAACACCTGCGGCGGTCGATAGTTATGATCTGTAACGTAGTGGTGGATCATGACCGGTGCAGCATAGACAATGTTTCCGTCGAGAATCCAGATTTCACCGTTGTTGGTCATCACCTTCTTACTCCCATATTCCAGAAAGATATGAGACTTCCCGCAAAAATCGCATTCGTGGAAGCCAAGCATCGGAGCGTGGACGCCGCACGCACAATGCTCGCGCAGACGCTCCTGAAATGCTGGCGGTGTTGGACCGATCGTGTAAGGAAACAGCGAGTCGAGCCAGCCGACCGCCAGGGCGGTGTATCCCGACCGCTTGCTGGTAAACCACGTATAAGGTTGGAGATCGGCGAAGTACATGGATATTCCTCCGGTATTGATTGCTGTGTGTCTGCTCCAGTTATCTTCCCCTGAACCGATTGTCGTGATCGCACCCTGAATTCACCGTTGCTGATATAAGGAGGAGGGACGGTCGGCAAACCGCCCCTCCTGTGACGTCTCCGTACCAGGTTCGTTCGAGATTCGAGATTACTTCCAGCAGCGTGGGGTAAACGTGAGCCAGACTCCTCCGTTGATTGGCTCAAACGTTGCCGCTGAAATGCGCTCATTTGCTGCCAGCACAACGGTTCCCAGCAGGTCTGCGAGTTGCTGTGCCAGCGAGTCCGGACCGTATCCCACCCAGCACATAAGCAGTCGCACGGGTTGTCCCAGGCGATACTCACGGCAGGCGAGAATGATATCGAACAACTTCTGAGCATCGATCGGTTCGCCCCGGAGGGGTACAGTCACAAACGGAACAGCATACGTTTTGCCGTTCTTATTGGGCCGTGAGCCGTGACAGAGCACTTCAAAGAACACTCTGTCCGTTGGCACATTCATTGCCATGCGGATGGTGTCATCCGCGTAACCCAGAACGACACGATTCGGAAAAGCAGTGGGGAACACCGGAACGCCGTGGATGATCATTGCTGTCTCCTTTTGAATTCAGGAGCGCAGAGCACACCGACGTTCCGTATGTCCCGTGCGGGACACTCCAGAAAGCTGGTGTGTCCCGCGCGGGGGCAAATGGACAATAAGTGCAGCGTCATGCTGCCGCGTGATGGTCGTGGCGCCGCACCACACGGTAAGCGTATGGGGGCGATTTCCTCCTGATACTGGTGCGCCGCCGGGCGGCGCAGCGGATACGAGTGACGCACGAGGCGTCGTGGCTGAACCGACCGGTGACCGACAGAGGAACAAGCAGGAAATCCGGCGCATGACGCGCCATTGATGTTCTTTCCGAAGGCGTGTGCGTCAATCGCGCGTCAACGCGCATCAGAAAGCCAGATATGGTATGGGGTTGTCAGGGTGCAATGCAGCGAGGAACTCGCTGCCGGCCCCAACCGGGCCGGTGATACGAAGCCAGCCGACCGTCTCGCCAGTAAGGGAGGGGAGTTGGCGGGCGGGCCTGGTCTCGGCGGCCCGGACAACCGACCGCCGGTCACCAACGATTTATGACGACGACTGCTGCCGTTGCGCGCGACGCTGAAGTTCGGCGCGGCGCAGTTCACGCGCCTCGCGGATGGTGGCGGGCGCACCGTTCAATAACTCGACATATCCTGCAACGACCCGATAGATGACCGTGTGGGTCGCCTCCCAGCGGCGCCGGGTGTAGTCGCGCTCGGCTGCGCGCGTTTCTTCCGGCGTCATCGTCCATGTGGCGCGCTGCTTCGCCGTTTCATCAAGGTCTGCCAGCGTCTGATCGACCTCTGGTCCGTTGCGGGGCAACGGCGCCTGTTCCAGCAACCCTTCGACAAGGACGCGGTTGCCGGGGCGCAGGAGCGCCGGCGCGTCGGGATGGTTGAGCGGGATAACGACCGGAATTCCTACCGTTTCGGTGATCACTGCGCGACTTGCTGCGCGCGTGCGTGGTATCTGGACGCGAAGGGTCACATGCGCCATGGCGATGCCGGGGCGCAACGGATGGCGCCGGATGCGCGCCGGGGCGGTGACTTCGCCACACAGGCGGACATCGCACCCCTCTTCGTCGTCAGGGGTCACGGGACGCACTGCATCGGCGATGAGCGTCGGCAGCAGCCCAGCGGCGTCAGACGACTTGTTCCACTCCAGACGCCCTTCGATCAGCAGGCGCGCGCCGTGGTGCGCGTGATCAAGAAGTTCGCTGCCGGGAATTTCACGCATGACCCGGATCGGCAGACGAAAGTCGCCGCCGAGCGGACCCGTCATACGCAGGTGCGGACGGCGGTGCAGATTCTGGCGACTCGCGGATGGAACGTCGAGAATGCCGACGGCTGTAGCGTGGTAGGTGTTGGGTTGAGAAGTCGCTTCGCTCATTGCAGGCTCCCTGTCGGGTCGAATATAGCCGAATGACAGGCATAGCATAGCAACTGTCGCATAATAAAAAAAGCGCCCGAAAGTCCTTTTCTGGCGCGCCTGAATGGTGATCGTATGGTAGGATAGACAGGGAGCAGCGCTTACGATTCTGTGATCGAGACCTGATGGTATTGCCGACCGGTTTTTGCCTGGGCACGTTCGGCGTTTCCTGCGCCAGCCTGCGCGATGCCGCGCGCCTGATCGATGAACTGCGGTTCGACCATGCCGATCCGGGTGCTCTGTGGGAATAAACTACGGATCGCCACGGATGTCTTTATTATTTTTATCCGTGCCGATCCGTCGCACCCGTCTCGATCCGTGGTCTATTCATTCCGCACCGATCCGTCGCACCCGTGCCCATCCATGTGCTCTTTGGGACATGACTTCCCTGCAAAAACGCACCGCTGAGACGCCGAGGGCACAGAGAGCCCTAAAAACGAACCATGATGGATGCGTGGTGCAGCATGCGGGTGCGTGACTCGCTATGGAATCCGTCGCTGCGAACGCTGCGCCTGAGCGATGACCACCCTTTTCGCAGCGGACTCAACTATGGATTGCCACGGATGTCTTTATTTTTTTCAATCTGTACCGATCCGTCACATCCATGCCGATCCGTATTCTATTCAAAAAAACCACGGATTGCCACGGCTTATAGCAGTTCTCACAAAGGTTGAACGTGTTACAAGGTTGAACGCTCCTGGGGATGGCGCGCCTCACGTGATGACCGAAATAAATTTCGGTCTACACTCTGCTGAAAGCGTGCACCTCGTGCGACACGGCAGACCTGGACAGGGGTCAACGGATCTAAGAACTGCTATAAAATGAAACATCCCTGTCCATCCGTGGTGTATTCCCAAAAAGCATCGGATCGGCACGGGATGTCGGCTCACCAGATAATCGAAAAACCGCGTTCTTCGCCGGTTGGCTTCTCCCAGCGCACGTCCACTGCTTCAACACGCGCATGCGACGGACCGCTGTAGCACCAGCTGACCATCTTCTGCACTGCCGAACGTTCACCTTCAAAGACCGCCTCGACGCGCCCGTCCTCCAGGTTGCGCACCCACCCGGAGACACCGACTTCGCGGGCGTAATTACGTGCGCTGGCACGAAAATTCACTCCCTGAACGCGACCTGAAATGAAGACGTGTGCGCGAGCCATGTCCATCATGGGTTGAGTTCCTCCGCCTGTGCGGTAGCGATGAAAATGACCCGTTCCGCTATGTTGGTGGTGCGATCGGCAAGACGTTCGAGTACATGCGCGGTATCGATCAGGAGCAGCGCACAGTCGAGTTTGCGCGGATCCCGGCGCGCTGCATTCTTCAACGTTTCGATCACACGGTCTTCCAGGGCATCGATTTCCTGATCTTTTTCGCCGAGCGAGCGCGCCAGCGTCACATCAAGTTGCACAAAGGCGTCCAGGCAGGTGTGCAACATGGTCTGAACCAGCGTCCCCAGGCGGTGGAGTTCCATCGGAGCTTCAATGATCGATGGCGTTTGCAGGCTGCGCTCGACTTTTTTGGCGATGCCCTTGGCATAGTCGGCGGCACGTTCGAGTTCACCGGCAATTGCGATTGCTGCCAGCAGACTGCGCAGATCGGTGGCGACCGGTTGTTGGGTGGCGATCAACTGGAACACATGCTCGTCGATAGCGTTGCGTGCAGCGTCAATCTCACGATCACGCGCAACAATTTCGCGCGCCAGTTCGATGTCGAGCCGATCCAGCGCCTTGATAGCGTCGGCAAGTTGATGTTCGACGCGACTCCCCATGCGAAGGAGATCGTCGTGCACCGATTGCAGTTGCTTGATGTAATGATCCCGCATGCTGTTCTCACTTTCGCGCGCTCCGTCACGCGCCAATTCTCTTATGTGTGTCACTGCGAGCACGACGTGGCGTTCTGCTGTGCAGGGAGATTGCAACGCTCCGCAGGCTCGCAGTGACGGCAGGTGCGGGCTATCACTGCGGGCGCCGTGCGGCGTTCTTCCGGCTCCGGCAGGTGTGGTCGCCGAACAGGGTTAACATCACCTGGATGTTGAAACTCGCCGCCTGATCTTTTCAGTTCCACGTATGGTAGCGGATATTGTACACCAATTATGCTAAAAATGTGTTAAGAAGCGGTAATATCCTGTGGTGATGAAACCAGAGGCGAGCGGTGCTGTGAATGAACATTCATTATGACCCCACGTCGTAGCGTTATCTATGAATCATCATCACAGGCGTGTCGAGCGCGCTGATCGCTGCGACGGTCAGAAATCGGCGGATCTCCCGTCGGGAACCATGGCATTCTGATGAGCATACCGATGCGCATATACACACAACAAACGCTGGCGCCGGTCATCGTCCTGTTTGCACCGGCAGCGCACAGGTTGCAGACCGATGACACAACTCATTCATTTTTAAGACGTACACTGACAGTGTTTCCAGAACGTATCGCACACATCATTCATCAGGCGGTCGATCGGTTCTGCATTGCTGAGAGGCGGACGATGGCGGTCAAATCCACACCTGCCGACAACTATTATGAGAGCGAAGCGCACATCATCGCGCGCGCAAAGGCTGGCGACGCCGATGCGATCGGGCAGTTGTACGAACGGTATGCTCCGCAGGTGCATCGTTACATTGCTTCCCGACTTGGCGATCCCGTGCTCGCTGAGGATGTATGCAGCGATGTGTTCGTCAAGATGCTGGAAGGGCTGGATCGCTATGAAGATCGCGGCTGGCCCTTTTCTGCCTGGCTCTACCGCATTGCCTACGCGCGCACCATGGATATGCTCCGCCAGGCGCGCCGACGCCCATCCGTTCCACTTGATGAAAGTGCGCCTCAAGCGCTCGAACCCCCGGATGAAGCGGTTATCTCGCGGATTGCATACCATGAACTCCAGAGCGTGATGCGCATCCTGACCCGTGATCAGCGTCTTGTGTTGCACCTGCGGTTCGATGAGGATCGCTCGCTCGCCGAGATCGCCGAGTCGCTTGGGCGCACGGTTGGTTCGGTGAAGGCGCTCCAGCACCGCGGGCTGGCGCGCCTTGCCGAGGCGCTCGCCGACCATCCGGCGCGTCAACCGATTATCGTCTCGTAGGTGCTGTTCCAATCCCCGGATCTCTGATCTCCGGCGTTTGCATGGTCGCCGCCATGCCGCTTGTATGCGACATCCTGCTTGACGCGCCTTCTATCGCCCGCGTATAATGCCCTGGAGGGTTTCTTCTGGCGGTGGAAGCGGTATGGATCGCGAAACATTCGAATCGATCGTTATCGAGGCGCTGGACTCGCTGCCGCCTGAATTTGCCCGCTATCTTACGAATGTCGAAGTGCGGATCGAAGCGCGCCCCAGCCGCGATCAGCGCCGCGCACTGGGTTTGCGCCCCTGGCAAACGATCTATGGTCTGTATGAAGGGGTGCCGCTGACGGAGCGCGCCGATGGCGATCCGCTGCTCCCTGATGTGATCACGATCTTTCAGGCGCCGCTGGTGCGTGATTTTCCCTCGCGTGATGCGCTGCGCGCAGAGGTGCGACGCACGGTGCTGCACGAAATCGCCCACTTTTTCGGCATCAGCGATGAGCGATTGCACGAATTGGATGCCTACTGAGGACGTATGGACGCTTGCTGAAGCGCCATTCACCATTGTTCGGTCATGCGACACGTTTTTTCATCACCGCTGTTTGTATCGATCTACGCTGTGTCGTTGATCGTCTGGGCATTGCTGGTTGCCGATACCGTCGGTCTCGCCGTACGCGCGACAGAACCGCCGGTGTTTCCAACCCCAACGCTGCCGCCGGTTACGCCGATTGTAGACACGCCGACGCTGGCGCCGACAGGCATCCCGACGGTTCAGGCGGAGAGAACGGTTCCGACTGTGTCTGCGCTTCCTGAAGAAGGCGCGTGGTTCCATCCGAAGACCGGGCGGTATATTGCCGCATGGCTCCCCAACTCGTTCGGCTCCGAAAATCGTGAGTCGTTCGAGGCGAATGCCGATATTCTCGACGAAATCAGCCCGTTCTGGTACTCGCCTTCGCCAGCCGGCACGCTACGCTTCGGGCGCGAGGCGCGCGACCGCACGCTGATCGAACTGGCGCACAGCAAGAATGTGCTTGTCATTCCAACAGTGCACAATGTCGTTACCGGCGATGATCCGGCGCCGGGCATTCTGCGCAATCCGCGCCTGCGCTCGTACCACGTGCAGCAGATCGTCGATGAAGTGCTCTCCTATGACTATGATGGGATTGATATCGATTATGAGTTTATCAGCAGCAACCTGCGCGATGACTACAGCGCATTCATCGTTGAACTTGCCGATGCGCTCCATGCCCACGGCAAACTGTTGACCGTCGCCGTGCATGCCAAGGACTGCGATTACTGCGGGTTGGGGGGATTTCAGGATTGGGCGGTCATCGGTCAGGTTGTCGACCGGTTGCGGATCATGACGTATGACTACCACTGGCGCGGCGGCGGTCCCGGTCCGGTTGCGCCGGTCTATTGGGTGGAACGTGTCGCCCGCTATGCGGTGACGGTCGTCGATCCGGCAAAGGTCATCATCGGTGTGCCGTTCTACGGCTACAACTGGCCCCGTGACGGCGGCGGCAATGCGCGCGGGCAAACGTGGGCGATGATTAACGATATCATTCAGACGTACCGCCTGTCGGTCAATCTGATGGAGAGCAACCAGAACGGGCTGGTGCAGGAAAACTGGATCACCTACAGTTCGCGCGAAGAAGGGCGGCGCGAGGTCTGGTTCGCCACCAGCAGCGGGTTGGACGCGAAACTGCGTCTGGTGCAGGAACTCGACCTGGCGGGTATTGCGATCTGGCGACTCGGTGGCGAAGACCCGCGCAACTGGGAGGTCATTCGCAGTCGTCTGCTGCAGGACCCGTATGAATCGCAGCGCGTGTTGAGTCGGTTATTGCCGGAGCACTGATGGTCAAGACGGAGATCAAGGCGAATCAGCGCGAAGCGGCGCAACTCTTCGTGCGTGGCGTGGCGGCGGCGCGCGGCGGGCAGCGCCGTCTGGCGGCGGTGTTGCTGGCGCGCGTTGTGCAACTCGATCCGCAGCACGAGATGGGATGGCTGTGGCTCTCCGGCGTTCTCGACGATCCGAAGGAGATCGCATTCTGTCTGCGTTCGGTGCTGGCGATCAACCCGCAGAACGAGCGCGCCCGGCGCGGACTGGCGTGGCTGGAGAGTCGCCAGTTGCTGCGCGATGGCGATGCCGACATCACGGCGCCGTTTGCGCGTGCAGCACCCAACGGGGCGGAAGCGTCCGCCTCGAATGGCCGCGATGGCGCGGTCGCCACACCATCGTCGTCAATGTGGCGCACACGGTTGATCGGCTTTCTGTTTCCCGCGCGTGAGCCGTCGCGGGATCACGCCGACTCCTGGTGGGTCGGATGGCGTCTCTCGCGCCGGGAGATGAGTCGGGCGCGTGTGTTGCTCTGGAGTATGCCGGTTTTGCTGCTGGCGCTCACACTCGCCCTCAATTATGCGCTTCGCGCTGCGGTGGAACGGAACCAGGCGCTCATTCAGGCGGAAATGACGCAGCGCGTAATCGCTGCCGGAGAAGAGGCAGCACCGACACCGGAGGAACCAGTCGTTGCTGTTCCGGCGCAGCTCGAAACCACGCTGGCAGAGGAGCGCAATGCTGCAACACTGGCATACCTGAGTCGTCTGGAAGAACCGCGCGCCCGTCTGCGTGGCGCAATCGAGTCATACCGCAACGCCACGAGCCGACCCGGCGGCTCGTCGATCATCCATGCGACCTCGGCGCAGCGCTTGCGGGATGAGATCGAGCAGGCATACACCGTGATTGCGGCGGTGCAACCGCCGGATGCGCTCGCCGAAGCGCACGCGCTCTACCTGCAAGGGCTGGAACTGGAAGTGACGGCGCTCGACCATATGCTGGCGTTCTACAGCAGTTTTCGCGCCGAAGACGCCAACCGCGCCGCGCTTGCAATGGCGGAAGCCGCGCGCCGCCTGGATCAGGCGCGCCAGGCGTTCGACCGGCAGCAGGCGGAACTTTCGGTGGAGACGCCGCTGCCCCATGCTGCAAGGTGATGGTCGTCTCTCAACAGTACGCCAGTTGCGCTGCGCATTACCCTGGAACCATCCTCACGAAATCCGGCAGTGCAAACCAGTTCGTCGTATTTGACCGAAATTGTTGGGCATGAGTCCGCTGCAAAAAGGTATTTCACCGCGAAGGCGCAGCGTTCGCAGAGGCAGATTCCATACCGCGTCACGCACACGCATGCTTCGCCACGCATCCATCATGAGCAGTTCTCAAATACGTTGACCCTTGCCTGGTTGGAGCGTTCCATCGTCGTGCGCCTCCGGCGGGCTGATGGAGATTGAGAAATAAATGCGGTATGCGCCCTTGCCGTGGGGCTGAATGAATAGGCGATAGGCGATAGGCGATAGCCGATAGCCGAGAGGAACGCTGGTCGTCGGGCTGATGGAGATTGAGCATTTATAGCAGTTCTCAGGTACATTGACCTTTGTTCCTGTCCGCCATGTCGTGCGAGGCGCCCGTTTCCGGCAGAGCGTAGACCGAAATTCATTTCGGTCACCGTCTTGGTAGCGCGATTCTGGGAGTATTCAACCCCGTCCAATTGGTTCAACCTCTATGGGAACTGCTATAATCCGCTCTACCGCACGAGCCGTCGAGCTGAAGCCCTCGGCTATGCGAGACGAAGCCCACCTGCGCGGGCTATATCGGATTATTTATTCAAAGACCATAAGCCCTCGGCTATGGGATGCAAAGCCCGCCTGCGCGGGCTTTGGCGGATTATTTACTCAAAGACCATAAGCCCTATCTGAGGTCGGGCACGCTCTGCGGGCTGGATCAACCCGGCGCCCCCGGCAGAGGGAAAGGTGACGGACACGCCAGCCCCGTAGGGGCTTCCATGCGCTCAGGGAGGGCTTTAGCCCGCACGAGCAGTGTCGCGCCCGACGACGAACGATGGCGAATGGCTTCTCTCGTAGACCGAAATTCATTTTGGTCATCGCGTGGGGCGCGCCGTTTCCAGGAGCATTCAACCTTGCCCGATAGGTTCAACCTCTATGAGAACTGCTAATGGTTCGTTTTTGTGACTCTCCGTGTGCTCGGCGTCTCAGCGGTGCGTTTTTGCAGCGAAGTCTGGATATGTTTTGACGGTGATCAGGACGTTCATACGCATGACGAATTACCTCACAGATGTTCCACCTCGTAAGCAAAGCCTGGTAACTTACTGAAATCGCCTCCATTGGTTCCGCAGCGATCTATGTTCAGCCCGAACTGCGCACGCAGAACTTCACCGAAAAGATGCCGGAGATCTGCCTGACTGCGTCCATTCTGCTGGATGTTAAGAAAATGAGCGCTGCGCCAGTAATCGCGCGGCTGCTTCCCGGCAAACTCCTCGTTATGCAAGATTTCTTCGAAAATCCGACATATGTCCGCACGAGAAAAGTATGTCTGCTTGAACACATAGTCGAGTTCCCGCAGCAGAGGAACCTGTACATCTTCGTCGAACTGGCGAATCCAGCGATCTACATGCGCCGCATCGGGCGTTGGAATTTCGCCCGTGCGATAATCTGCAATGGTATGAGCAATCGATTCGAGCAGGGTCTGTCGTTCACTCATCACGAACTTCCTACAATTTCCGCCAACACTCCCTCGATCCATCCCTTCTCCGCCAGAACTCTGGCTGCGAGCAGAATTTGATCCCGGCTGAATTGCCGTTTCCTCTCCGCCCATGCATAGACATGTTCGATGAGTTCTTCCTCTGTCGCCGGGCGCTCACGAGTGGCAACCCAATGCACGGTGGCGAGCAGTTCCAGTCCAAAAGGCGATTCGAAGCCTTCCACGAGGCGACCGACCCGCTCGAAGCGTTCGCGCATCTCTGGCTGCTGATCCAAAACTCGTCGGGCATCGTCGATGGCGCCGGGTACCAGTTCCAGCACCTTGTCCGGTTGGTCGCCGCCATTTCCGAAGCCCGAAATATAGTAGCCCTCGACTGCACTGAGGACGTGGCGAAGATTTTCGGCGCAGGGTCCGTATGGACCCTTCGTGAACCGCAGGCGGAGCGGCTCACCGGCTTCCTGCAGGAAGTACATCAGTTTGTGCACCTCAAGCAGGGAAATGAACGGATCGAGCAAGCCGACCAGGTAACGTTCCATCAAGACGACCATTGCTGCACGTCCGGGCGTCATAGAGGGAACCGGACCCCGGCGCATGCTTCGTGGCAGCGGCTGGACCTCAGTCGGTTCGAAGACGAGGATGCGAACGTCGGCGAGTCCCGCCAGCGTCTCTTCAATGCGCGCGCGCACCTCAGACCACTCCAGACCGCCCAACCCGCAGCCCAGGGGCGGCAAAGCCACCGAGCGTATGCCGCGACGCTGGATTTCCTCAACAAGAGCGCTCAACCCCGCCTCGATATCCTCAATGCGCGCTTTCCCGCGCCAGTGCCGCTTGGTGGGGAAGTTGATGATGTAGCGTGGGAAAAGATTCCCGGTCTCGAAGACGAACATTCTGCCGGGCTGAACCTCCTGCCGACGACAGGCAGCGGCATAAGCCTTGAAGTTTTCAGGCCAGTCCTTCTTGAATTGCAGCGCAACGCCGCGCCCCATCACTCCAACACAGTTGACGGAGTTTACCAGGGCCTCAACCTCGGCTTCGAGGATGTTTCCGGTTACGTATTCGATCATGGTCTTCTCCTCTGCTCAAAAATACCAGTCGTCACGCACTTCAATGCGAGGAGTATAACCACTCCCTGCCAGCACGCTGCGTACTTTATTCCCGACATCAGCACGATGCACACCAATCCGCTCAACGAGATCGAACGGAAAGAAGCCATAGACAAGAAATTCTGCCTGTTTCCGCTCCTTGACATTGGGATCACGGAAATCCGTCGACGCAATGGCATCCCAATCGAGTTCGTGAAGATAGCTCATCATAGGCCAAGCACCTTTTGAAACCAGACGAGTGCCGCTTCGCCTTCCTTGCGGGTAACCTCGTCCACTGTGCGACTGTGGCGGATGCCGTTACGCAGGTCGGCAAGTTGATCGAAACGCCTGGCAAGCTGCTCTTTGCTCACAAATCGCGTTTCGAAGAGAGACCAGAGAGATTTGTTCATCATGATGTCCTGCAACTCCCGCAGATCGGCGTATTCGAGGCAGATGGCGAGAGTGGCGCCGTGGGCGTCAAGCGCGGGATTCTTTCTTGCCGCTGTTTGCAAGCGTTCTTGAACCTTTTGACGCACATGGGACGGAAGCTTTGCCGTGTCACCTCCGAGGGTTGTGTCAACAAGCCTGCGGAGTGCCAGCTCAACAGTCTCCACTTTTGCATCGAGCTCGCGAAGCTGCGGCTGCAGATCGAGACGTTCCTTTATCAGCAGGTCTTCGATTGCCTCCAGCAGGGTACGCTGGCGCTCGGCGATGAAGGCTTCAAAGTCGTCCGATCCGAATGGGTTGCGCAGGAGAATCTCGAACGCGGCTGGCGAAATGAAGTGCGACTCAAACGTTGACCGGACTGTGGCCTCGCCGTTGGACTTGATGAGATCCGGAAGGTACTGGTTTGGCAGCCGGTCAGCGATCACCGTGCGGTTGGTCTCCGCACTGAGCGGCGTGCGGTTCAGAATCGTATCAATTGAGGTCTCGAGTTTCCGATCTCTGGCCCAACTCTTAGGCACAATGTGGTGGTCATCGAGATCATCGTACTGCGGCACGTTGCCGGTCATCCAGTCGCGGGCGCCGTGCAGCACAAGAAGATTGAAAATTCCGTTATACACTGAGGCGCCGCGCCTGGTTTCGCGCTTGAGATCGAGACGCCGAAAACGTTCTTTGAACTCGGCAACCAGCCCCGGTTCAGCGGCATTGTCCTCGAACCAGGCTTTTACGTCCAGATAGTCTCGCGCACTCGTGAATTCGACTGAGCCTGAATAACGATTGGTAAACACGCTTGCCCAATACCAGAGGCGGATCTTGCGATGCGCCTCGAGCTGGCGGTTGGGCGGCAGGGTGCGAGCGGCGACTTGCAGCGCTGCAAAAGCTGGCAATATGGAAGCATAGGGCAGAAAATGTGAGGAGATGGCGCCAAACTCCTGAGGATGGCGCAGAAGGTCGATCGCTTGGGACAAAGAGTCAACGGCTTGATCCCAGAGTTCCTTAAACGCTGGTACGTCAGCAACGAGTACTTCCTTCCGCAAAGATCCGTCAGGCTCTCGAACCTTTTTCTCCTGTCCGGGAAGAAGGTAGTAGAGGTATTTTGGTGAGCAGTACCCCTGGCGCAGGATCGACATCACCTGGAGGATGTAGACATTCATGCGCTCAGACTCGACAAAGTTGAGGCGCCTGGATGCCTCACGCCACAGGTATTTGAGCTGCAGTCCCTTAGGCTTGAGCAGGGCATTGACCAAGTCAAAGACATCGAGACGAACGCCGCGGCTGTTGATCTGGGTGAAGATGTCGCACACCTTGTCGATCTCAAGATCGCGGTCAAGCTCGATGTAGGAGACCTGGTACTGCTCGGTGATGGCCTTCAGGTGCTCACCGAAGGCACGCCCGTTCTCTGCGTGACGTGCGTCGATGCTCCGCCAGTATTTTTCATAATCCTGGACCCAATTGGGAAGCGACCAGCCTCCCAGGCCCACCACTGCGAGCGGGAACATATGCGTCTTAAACTGAGCATCGCTGTCTGCGAGGAGATTCTCACCCTGCTGCTTCCAGTCGTAGACGAAGGCCTCGTCGTATGCTTCCTCCATAAATTTGTCTACCCGGATGAAGTAAAGGAAGCGGTTTTGGCGGGTGGGAGCCGGAACGTTGGGAGCCATGAAGGCGTAGTACATGGCTGTGAGCCGTTGCTGGCCATCAAGCACGATGTACATGGGATCACTTTTCCCACTGAACCCGTAAATGGGCTCGCACGCCAGTGCTTCGAAGTTTTCCTTCTTGCCCCTCCAGAGAAGAAGGCTCCCAATGTAGTAGTCGAGAAAGATTGATCGCACGAGCTCACGGATATCCCAAGGCTTCCACTCGAACTCTCGCTGGAAGTCCGGAATAACGAAACGGCCTTCTCGGAGCCAACCGATGAGTCTCGTGAGGCTAACATGGTCGGGTTTTTGTGCATCCTTCATTCGTGACTCCTCCCAGCAATTTTCTCCAACACCCCTCACCCTTCCTTCTCCACCGCCATCAGGTCGGCGTGGATCTCCGCAAACGACCGTCGCACCCTGGGTTCGTAGAAGTAAGGGTCTCCCTTATCTGAGTGGCTCGCCGGGTCAGTGTTCTGGGGCGTCGAATCGTGCGCGCGTCGCCTGCGGCGAGCCAGGCGCAGCAACAAATAAGCCGGATGGCTATCCCCAACTCTTTTTGCGCCTGCTGCGCAGTATGTGGTCAAAATCATATATTGACGCATGGCTGCATGTCAAGACATGTCCGCATATGTATAGGGATTTTTAAAGTTCTCATCTTTTACACCTGATAGAGCGAAGGCCAGTGCTGGCCGCTCGGCAATCGCCCGTTGCGCATCGGGAAGGTACCGCATCGGGAAGGCGCCGATAGTCCAGATAGCGCAGGAGCGTGATGGCGCCGTTCCGAATACTGCTCACCCCATGCCCGATCATCCGCCCGTGCAAGCGGTCTTCATTATACGTGACATCACGCACCCCCCAATGCCTCTCGCGCGCGTTCATGGGTGGACAGAAAATATGTGCGATACACATTTCCGGCAGCATCAGAACGTCGTGGCGGACGGGTTTGGAACCCGCCCCTGCCAGTGCAGCGCGTAGGGGCGGACAGAATAGCAGATTGTGCATTGCAATGCCAGAAAATGTATCTTTCTCAAACGTTCTGTCCGCCCTTAAGCGCGTGCGGAGGGTCGGGGGTGCATGTCCGCGAGCAGCACGATGGCGAGGAGGCTGAAGAGAGGAGGCTGAAGAGCGGATATTGGCGGCCGTGGCGACTGCGTGGGTCGGGAATCGTCTTGAGCGCCTGGATGACATTCATCGTCGTGTCCCTCCCTGTCGTTGCAGCGAAGCGGCGCGCATGATATCAAAAGATGAAAACCCTGAAAAGCTCTATCCTGGTGCCTTCTCCCCTTGTGAGAGAGCCTGAACCATGCTATGCTACAAAGAAGAAAAGTTGACCAAACGACTCGACTACCACCTATGCGCATCTCTAGCAAAGGCGAATACGGTCTGCGCGCGCTGCTCGATCTGGCGCAGCGCGTCGGCGAAGGACCCATTCAGAGCCACGATATCCACCTGCGTCAGGGGATCGACGAAAACTACCTCAACCAGATACTGATCCTGCTCCGCCGCGCCGGATTGATCGAGAGCATTCGCGGTCCGCAGGGCGGGCATCGCCTGGCGCGCCACCCGTCACAGATCACCGTCCTCGATGCCCTGCTCGCTCTCGAAGGTCCGCTCCTGGCGGCTGACAGCGGGCGCGATGCGCCGACTCCGACTGAGCCGATGGATCGCGAACTGGTGCGCGAGGTCTGGGATGGGGCGCGTGAGATGCTCGAACGCTACCTGGCGAGCATTACCCTCGAAGACCTCTGCCAGCGCAAGGCGCAGCGCTCCGGGAATGTGATGTACTACATCTGACTTACGAGATGATCAACCCCTGCCCTTCGAGCCAGAAGCGCCCCCATGCCATCATCCCCAGCATGATGGCAGTCACCAGCAGGGCGACCGTCGCCGGGCGCGCCAGTTCAACCAGGCGCGTCACCCGCCCCTCGTAGTTCATCACCAGCGCAACAATCAGCAGGTTGACCGCGAACAAAATGCCGACGATGCCGGTCCAGGCGACAATCGCAATGGGCCAGTAGGTGATGGCGACATTGCCGTAGATCGCGGCATGTACCAGAAAGCCGAGCAGCAGCGCACCGCCGAGTTCGCGCCAGTTGCCGATCACAGGTTGATCCATGTCGGGGTCGCGTCGGAGCGAAAGGTTCAGCACCAGCAGCATGGCAACTGCCAGGGACACGCCCATGCCCAGACCGGTGAGCGTGCGCAGTTCGTTGCGCGGCGTGTAGAGATGGGGCAGGAAGAGATCAACGAACAGTGAATTGAACCCGTCAACCGCCATGATCACCACCAGCAGCGCCAGCACGGCGATAATGGCGGGCGGCGGCAGTTTCGCGGCGCGCTCCCGACCGAGCAGGAGCAGATAGATGAACGTCAGCAGAAAGCCGCTGTAGATGCCGGTGTTGCGCGCGCAGAGCGGGAGTTGTTCACCCCCCAGCGACACGTTGTGCACCTGAGCGCAGACTCCGTGAACAGCGGCGTACATTTTCCAGTTGAGCGGCGTGCCGGGCCAGAGCAGCATACCTGCCAGGATCGCGCCAAGCACCCCGATGAATGCAAAGCGCCACGGGATCTCGCGCCCGTCGCGTTCACGCTCCTTGCGCGCGGCAATTTCACGCCGCGCCAGTTCGATGATCTCTTCGCTTGTGCGTTCCATGAAACCTCGCTGTCAGCGCAATCGCTCCACCTGATCCTGCATCATCTCGAACGTCATGATGCCGATCTGACGGTGGTTGATGGTGCCATCGCTGTTGATAAAGTAACTGGTCGGAATATTCTTTGCGCCGTACCGTTCGGCAATGTCGCCGTCCGGATTGGCGATCAGCGTGAAGGTCAGGTTGCGTTCACGCGCAAACGGAATGATGACATCCGGCAGTTCGAGGCGGTTCACCCCCAGCACCACCACATCATCGCGCGCATCAATCCGTTGAAGGTCGGGCATTTCCTCCTCGCACGGCGCGCACCACGTCGCCCAGAAATTGAGCACCACTTTTGTACCGCGCAGATCGCTCAGGCGGCGCGTCTCACCGCTGGCAAAGGTAAAAGCGAAGTCCGGCGCAGGATCGCCCGGCGCCAGCAATCCGCCGCCCCCGTCGATCATCCGCGATTCGACGGCAATACCTGGCGGAATATCAACCGGCGCCCGGTCTGTCGCAGGCGACGCTCCACGTTGTCCGCCGCATCCTGCCAGTGCCAGACTCACGATCACCAGCGCCCACAGGCGGATCGGTCGCCGCGTCTGCCGACTGCCGACAGTGTGTGATTGCATCATTGCACCCCTCCGATCCCCTGCACCTGCGCCGGAAGTTCGCGTTCGAGGCGCGGATAGACGACCAGCATCATTGCCAGCGCCGCCAGTGCGCCGGTGATCATGCGCAGCCAGAAATTGAGCGAACCGATGTCGTCGCCGCCACCACGCCACCCGAGGCTTAAGATTTCGTTAATGATATGCGTACCGGCATCGAGCGCCATCGGAACAAGCAACAGCGCGCCGAGCGTCAACGGCGCCGGACGGATCCAGCGCCGCACAACGGAAAAGAGCATTCCGGCGATGAACAGACCGCCGTAAAACGCCGTGCAGCGATGGCAGAACGCCACCTGATATCCGCAAAAACAGAACGAACGCTCAGGGCGTTGATGACACAAGGGCGTATATATGCGAAAAATAATCTCGCCAGCCACCGGATGCCCATTCGCCTTCAGCCAGGGCGACATCCACGGCAAACCAGCGTAGATGCCGACGAGGAGATTCAACGATGCGAGCCAGTGGCGAAACAGCCAGGCGACTGCTCGATCAATCCAGGGTGCAGGGCGGGATGGAAGTTCAGTCATCATAACGAGTATCATTATAGCAGAGAGGGCTTCGCCATGCAGCGACAGTACCGACCAGCGTATGCAGTCTGCGCACCGCAATCAGGAGATGATCAGCGCGAACGGGATGAAGTGTCTGTAACTCTTCCGCCGTTGCGTAACTTTTTCGACAGAGATGATGTTCATAGTTGTAGAGAGAAACAGCAACGAAAGTCGAGATCACGATAGCCGCCAGCGAAGGAGCAACCGTGCACTGCTCGTTGCCCCGACTTTCGGGTATTGTCGCAGGGAGAGGGACGATATGTATATTCTGGTTGCTGATGACGACCTGCCAAATGTCAAACTGACCGCGTTTGTTCTGGAAGAGGCGGGGTACAAGGTGATCAAAGCCTATGATGGACCATCGATCCTGCAATCGGTCGAGCAGTACAATCCAGACCTCATCCTGCTCGATGTGATGATGCCGAAGACGAATGGGTTCGATGTATGCCGTCAGATCCGGCGCACCTCCGATGTGCCAATCATTTTTCTTTCTGCCCGCTCACAATTGCAGGATCGGGTGACCGGATTGCAGATCGGCGGAGACGATTATCTGGTCAAACCGTTCGAGCCATCCGAGTTGCTGGCGCGGGTCGAAGCGGTATTGCGGCGGCGCAACAGCGACATGCTCAACCCGTCGGCGCGGTTGAGCCAGGGCGACATCACACTCGATCCGGTTGAGCACAAGGTGCTTTTTGCGGATGGACGCACCATTGAACTGACGCCGCTCGAATTTCGCTTGCTCTACTATCTGATGAAGAACGCTGGTCGCGTGCTGAACACCAGTCAGATCCTGAGCAAAGTCTGGGGGTACGATTACGAAGGCGAGAGCAATCTGGTCGCGGTCTATATTCGACGCCTGCGCACGAAGATCGAGCGCGATCCCGAACATCCCCGCCATGTGTTGACCGTGCGCAATCTGGGGTACAAATTCGAGGCATGAATAACGATGCGTGTGTGCGCCAATAAGGGGAAGGGACAGCCATGATCGCTGGAGACACGCTCACGCGACAACTTCCATACTGGCTGGTCGAACGCCGTGCATATCTGGGGCAGGCGCTGGCGCCAGCGCCGGCGCTGGCGCTGGCGGTGTGGTTGAGCGCTGCTGCGCCTCCAGAGACGCTCTGGATGGCGCTGATCACCTACGCGCTGGTGCATCTCTGGCTGTTTTGGGTGGCGTTTCAGCGTCCTGTGGGCATTGATCCACGGACGTCGAGCGCCGGTTGGGTCGCTATCGGCGTCGATGCGCTGCTGGGCGCTGGCGTGGTGAGCGGCGCAGCTGACCTTTCGTCCTTCCTGCCGGTCTATGCGCTGATTGCCTGGCGCGCTCTGTCCGGCTACGGGCGCAACCAGGCTGCTCTGGCGCCCCTCTTTGCCATCGGGCCGCTCTTCCTCTTCCAGTTTTTGCTGAATCGCGCTGGCAGCGCGTCGCTGACGGCGGGGGAACAGTGGAGCGCGGCGGGGGTGCTTGTGGGCAGTCTGGGGTGTGGTATCGTCGCAATTATGACAGGCGCGCGGCAGCAACGCTCGATTGTGCGCCTGCGCGGCGAATTGCAGCGTGAACGCAATACCCGTGAAGCTCGCGTTGAAGAACTCGAGCATCTGGCGAACGAACTGCGGTTGCGTATGCGCGAACGCCACGCGCTCGAAGAGGGGTTGCGCGCCGTTACCAGCACGCTCAGCCTCGATGACGTGCTCGAGCAGATCCTGGATAGCACCGTTCAAACCTTCGGCGCCGAACGCACCCATGCGGTTGTGCTGACGCTGGCAACCGATGGGATGTTGACCAACCGTGTGTATGCCCGCGATGGGCAGATGCGCCCGCAGTGGGTCGAGCCGCTCATTCGTCGTGTGATGCACGATCAGGCGCCAGCAGTGATTGCCGATGCCGCCCTTGATGCCGGACTCGGCGACATCAGTCGGAGCGGGTTGCGTTCGGTCATCTGTGTGCCGCTGTTCGTCGGTGATGGTCCGCCACGAGGTGCATTGACCGTGGTGAGCGCCACGTTCGCTGCATTTTCCAGCAGCGATGCGCGCCATCTCGCGGCGTTCGCCGCACAGGCCGGGATTGCCATTGGCAACGCCGAACTGCACAGCCGACTGCGAAGGCAGCAGCAGTTGCTTCAGGCGGTGCTCCGCGATATTAACGATGGACTGGTTGTGCTCGATCACGAGTGCAATGTTGTGCTGGCAAATCCGATAGGCCAGGCGCTTCTCAACGATCCATCGGCGCCGCAACCCTGGCTGGAGCGTATGCGTGAACTGGCAAGCCGCCTCTCCGATGACGGTCGTCCGGTGGCGTCGCCGGAATGGGTTTTCGGCAGTCCCGATGCTGAGGAGGGTCAGATCGTCTATCAGGCGGTTGCGTCGCGGGTGCATATCGACGATGATCTGCCCGATCTGACGGCGATTGTGCTCCACGACATCACCGACCACAAGGTCGAAGAACGCGCCCGTATGGATTTTATCTCGATGGTATCGCACGAGTTGCGCAACCCGCTCCATACCCTCAACGGCTTTGTCAAACTGGTGCTCCAGGAACGCGCCGGTCCGCTGACGTCGTTGCAGCAGGATTTTCTCAAGATAGCGGACGAGCAGATCGAACAACTGAGCAGTCGCGTCGCCGAACTGCTTGAATACAACCGGTTCAAAGCCGGTCGGCTGGCGCTTCAGCCCGAAGTGGGCGATCTTGCGCTGCTCATTGCAGGCACGGTCAACCGGTTGAAACTGCAGGCGGAGCAGCAGCAACTGGCGCTCGTGAATCACGTGACGCACCTGCCGCTGTGTCGGTTCGATAGTCAGCGGATCGGCCAGGTGCTGACCAATCTGATCGAGAATGCGATTAAGGCGACCCCGGCTGGCGGCACGATCTCCGTCTCCGCCGATGTTCACGATCACGAAGTATGGGTGCGCGTCTCCGATACTGGCGTGGGCATTCCGGCAAGCGAATTGGGAAAGATTTTCCAGCGGTTCTATCAGGTGGCGAAACATCGTCGCGCCCACGGCAACAATCTTGGTCTGGGTCTGGCGATCTGCCAGCAGATCGTCGAGGGACACAGCGGGCGTATCTGGGTCGAGAGCGAAGAGGGGGTCGGTACGACCTTTACCTTCACCCTGCCGCTGGCAGACGGGCAGGCGTGAATGACAATACTTTAACCATACCGTAGACGGGCGTTCACCCGGTCATCAATAAAGATGGCTATAATCTCTCCTGTGAAGATGTGACACGTCTATGGCCTGTCACTTGTGATCGGTTGAGGAACCCGTGAAGATCGCTCTGGTTGCGCTTCCCCGCCTTGACGAACCTCACGCAACGCCGCCGCTGCCGTTGTGCTATGTTGCGGCATTCCTTGAACAGCAGCGTCATATTGTGCGTATTTATGACCAGGCGCTCTATCAGAGCGATCCCCGCGCGGATTATCTGGAAGCGATCCGGGCATTTCGACCGCAGGCAACTATTGTGGCCGCCGATAACGTTGCGGAAGCCGCTACAGTCGCCGGGCGCGTTACCTTCAGTGGAACAGCGCTGCCACTGCTGCTGGGAGTGCGGGATCATCTGCCGTCCTGGCTGGCATCCCACGCGCTCGCTGAACTCAACCGCGTTCTGCCGCATGCGTCGGAGATCAAGAGCCTGGTTGCATGTGCGCTCCTGGCGCTTGATGACGACCTTGACCGGTTGCCGTTCCCGGCACGGCATCTGCTGGCGCTTGAACGCTACCCGTTGACGACGCCGGAAGGTGAGTTGCGAACGCCAGTCCTGATCGGGCGGTTGCGCAGAGACGGAACGCTGGCGCTCCGTCAACCGGCGTTGCTGATGACAGAACTGCGCTCTCTGGTTCAGGAACATGGCGTGCGCCATGTCATGCTGAGCGGGTTGGCGCTTACCGACGATCTGGACTGGTTGTACGCCGTGTTGTCACACCTCTCCAGAATGCATCTTGGCATGAGATGGGAAGGACGTGTTTCGCATACGCGGCTCACTGCCACCCTGCTGGAGTCGTTTCGTCGCAGCGGGTGCGAGGCGTTGACCTTTGAGTTCGCGGCGCTCGCAGCGCTCGAATCCAAAAGTGAACGCGATGCGCTGATCCACGCCGTGCGCCAGGCGCGTGAATTGGGAATGCGTGTCACCGGACGCATCGCGCTCGATCCGCAGTACCCTGCGATTCCTGCCGTCGTCGATATGTCAGCCACGTTTGGGTTGGACGAAGTGCGCTTTTTTGTGTCGCATCCGGTCGAGGCGCATCAGTACCAGGAGCCTGCGGATATAGCGGCGTTGATTACACTTGCCCGCGAACACTACCGCGCGAGCCGCAGTCGCCAGTATTTTATCGACCGGTTTGGCGCCCATCTCGGAACGATGATCTGGTACGTCGGGCGAACCGGACTGCTCGGCAAGCGCTGGGCGCACCCCCACGAGCACGAGACGCAGACCGAAATTGCGCTGGAACACGGGCGCTGATCCTCTGCTTTTCCTGCCCTTCCGTACACGCCTGGACGGTTGCGAGGGGGATGGCGCCACTCTTATCGGTGGCGCTTTTTCATACGCGGCGCCGGTGTTCTGCATCCCAATGCACTCGCGCTCTGCACCCGTCCGACGATCTTATCTCGCTCAGGGAGGGGTTTTCTGGCGCCATAACCGGTTTTGCGATCCCTGTTCCTCCGTATGTTATAATCATGCCCACACCCCCAAATCATACTCAATGCCGTCAGGAGGACGAAGTATGCCTGTGTTTAAGGATTATGCCGAGCTGCACCTTTGCCTGAGCACGTTGTACGACAAAGCGAAGTGCGATGCACGTATTGCGCCAAAAATCCGTGACTCGCATCTGGTGATCCAGTTTCGCTATGAAGAACCGCGCGCCGTTGTGACCATCAATGCGGCAGCGCCGCCGACGCAACCTGGCGCGTATTTCGATGTCCTGTGGGGCGATGATACCGGGTTGAAGCCGGATGTTGAGATGAGTATGAAAGCGGATATCGCTCATCAGTTCTGGCATGGCAAAATTAATCTGATGACAGCGCTGGCGCGACGTCAGATTATCGCAAAGGGTCCGATCCCCAAAATTTTGAAATTGTTGCCTGCAGTTGAACCTATGTACGAAATGTATCCACGCCTGCTTCGCGAAATGGGACGCGCAGATCTGGTGTTGACGTAGCGCCGGTGCAACCCATATCCGGTGGTGCGACTGGTCGAGATTACTGAAGAACCGGTATCCCGGCGCATGGCGCCGGATCATATCGCCTGAAAACAACGCCTGTTTTCCCGTCCAGCGACAGGTTGTGCGTGCCTGTGACTGCGTCAGTTTCTGGTTGGCGGGTCGAAGATGCCTCTCCGATGCAGGGTGTGCTGGTGGTTTGCCGCGGTCTATCGTCATGGTTCGACCCTGATGGTTATCACGCGAGCCAATGAGCAGCGACGACATGTATGAACGCGGTGTGGCAGATGCCGAGCGTGGTGAGTTGCACCCGTTCTACTACCAGCATTACTATCATTATCGTCGAGGTTATGATCAGGCGCGGCGACGTATGCGCCATACCCCGTTATCGTTCCTGACCGGGCGCGGCTGGTTGCTGACGATCGGAGTTATGCTTGTCGTGGGGCTAGCGGCGGTGCTTGGCGGTGTATTTCGCTCGCAGATCCCGCAGTGGAGATCGTGGAGCAATGCAGAGGAGGTGGCATCGCCTGGAGCACCTGAAGTGGAGACTGTTGCGGCGCAACCTTTGCAACCGACTCGCACGCCCCTCTTTCCTACGGCGGTTCCGAGCGCAACGCCTGCACCGATCGTGCGGACATTACGGGTTGGCGGTTCGGCGCAGGTGGCGAACACCGAAGGTCGCGCACTCCGTGGACGCGCTGCGCCGGGGTTGAAGGCGCCAGTGCGTGTCGCCTTCGCAGAGGGAGAACAGGTGCGCATCCTGGAGGGACCGGTAACCGCCGACGGATATGTGTGGTGGCGGGTCGAAGGTCAGAATGGCGCAGGATGGGCGGCGCAGCAATCGCTGGAAGGCGTCGTCTGGCTTGTGCCAGTCGAGTAAGTGGTCGTGTAGAGGATTTGCGTATCAAAGTCGCAACACTTGTCTGGCGCATGGTTGCTTCCAACTTCGCTCGAAACGTCGTATAATCAGTAGCGGCGCTGATGTCAATGGAGGTTCCTATGAACTGGGTGGTTGTTACCTTCATGCTTCTGTTCGTCCTGGTTCCCTTCCTGCCGCTGGCGTGGTCGCTGGCGTATACCTGGATCACGGCGCCTGAGACGAAATCCTCCGAAGAGTAGTCGGTCGGGAAGTATCCGGGCAGGCGCCGGCAGCGATTGAGATGCCGGGTGCAACGGGTTCGGCTCCTTCGTTCCTGATGGTCTTTGAAGGAATAATCCGGTGTAGCCCGCCCAGGCGGGCTTCGCCTCGCGTAGCCGAGGGCTTTAGCCCCACGGCGCGAGGCGCATACCGGATTTAATGCTCAATCTCCATAAGGACTGGGGTTTTTCCGATTCATGGCGTGCGGCAGCCCTCACCGGGGGCTGCATTTTTGTTGCTGGTGACATTTACGCAAAACATGTGCAAAGTATTGACAAAACATCGTAGGTGGAGTATGATAGTCAGCGAGGTTTACTGAACAGTCAAGCAGAAGAAGGGAGCTATGAACCTGCGTTCGCCAAAACTCTTTTTGTTTCTGACCGTCTTGATCGATCTGCTCGGCATCGGCATTGTGTTGCCGCTGATGCCGTACTACCTCAAGATCGTCGAGCAGTCGAGCATTCCATGGCTGGCCGCCAATCGCGCGATTATCGTCGGCGCATTGATGGCGTCCTTTGCGCTGATGCAGTTTCTCTTCACACCAGTGCTCGGCGCTCTGTCCGACCGGTATGGGCGCCGACCGATCCTGCTCATCAGCGTCCTGGGCAGCGGGCTATCGTATGTGCTGTTCGGGTTTGCCGAATACCTGTCGTTTCTTGGGGTCGAAACAGTCCTGGCAATCCTGTTTATCGGTCGGATGCTGAGCGGAATTACCGGCGCAAGTATTTCGACTGCGCAGGCATATATTGCCGACACGACCACCCCCGAAGAGCGCACGAAGGGCATGGGTATGATCGGCGCTGCATTCGGTCTGGGTTTCATGCTTGGTCCGGCGCTCGGCGGATTGTTGAGCACGATCAGCCTGGAGGCGCCGGCGTTCGTTGCTGCCGGTCTTGCATTCGCAAATGTTATCTTCGGCTACTTCAAGTTGCCGGAGTCGCTGCCGCTTGAGCGACGCATGGTCACGCCGATGCGTGAGATGAACCCGGTGTCGCGTCTGAGTGCGCTGCTGCGGCGATCCAGTATTCGTCCGCTGTTGATCGGCATCTTTCTGCTCAATATGGCATTTTCCGGCTTGCAGAGCAACTTTGCCGTGTTCAGCGATGTGCGCTTCGGCTTCGGTCCGCTCGATAATGCGCTGATCTTCACGCTGGTCGGGTTGCTGGCGGTGGTGATGCAGGGTTTTCTGATCCGCCGTTTGGTGCTTGCCTTTGGTGAGACGCGGCTGGCAATCGCCGGTATGACGACGATGGCATGTGCGTTCATCGCGGTCGCTCTGGCGCCGGAGGCATGGATGCTTTTCCCGGCAGTCGGAGCGATCGCTCTCGGCGACGGGATGGCAACGCCAGCGCTGACCGGTCTGATCTCGCGGCGGGTGGACGCGCACGAGCAGGGAGCGACGCTGGGCGGGACGCAGGGGCTGATCAGCCTGACGCGGATCGCTGCGCCGATCCTGGCAGGTACGACGTTCGATCTGATCAACGTGAGCGCGCCATACTACCTGGGCGGCGCGCTGATCGCCGTGGCTGTTGCAATTGTCGGTTCGGCGTTGCTGCCAGCATTGCGGAGCGGTGTTGGGCAAGATCAGCCACAGGGTGCAGTGATGATCGGAAGCGCAAAAGCAGAATGATCGGCTGAACACTGCTCTGTGGGGGTGCGCGCATGAGAGCGTTGCACCCCCTGATTTTTTTCCACGTGCTCCATTGTTCTCCGTATGCGCAAGATGTGCACTGTTGAGTCCACTGCAAACAAGGGTATGTCACCGCAGCGGTGCAGTGTTCGCGGATTCCATAGTGCGTCACGCACACGCATGCTTCGCTATGCATCCATCAGTAGTTCTCAGATATATTGACCGTCGTCCGGGTCTGCCGTGTCGCACGAGGCGCCCGTTTTCGGCAGATCGTAGACCGAAATTCATTTCGGTCGCCGTGTCGGGAGCGCGATTCTGGGAGCGTTCAACCCTGTCCAAAAGGTTCAACCTTTGTGAGAACTCCTAATGGTTTGTTTTTGTGACCCTCTGCGCGCTCGGCGTCTCGGCGGTGCGTTTTTGCAGCGACGTCGCTGTTTGAACGATAGACGCCAGACAGACCGGAAAACCCGTAAGATCCATTCGTGTCTTTGCAACGTACATCGGTATGCGTGGTGAAGTGTCATCACACCCTTTCACGATGCAGGAGCCGCATGCGCGCTGTTATTCTGGCAGGTCGAGGACAGACGGAACCTCGAACGGGAGCGACGCTCATTCGTCTGGCGGCACGCTGTCGCACGACCGGTATTGCTTCAATCGTGGCTGCCGGTTTTCTCCGCTATCAGCGTCCTTCCTTTCGTGAGGCGCTTGAACAGTGCATTGCCCATGGCGCCCGGGAGGCGGTCATTGTGCCATACACACTGTCACTGGCGAAGGAGGAGCGGGTGGATCTGGAACGCACGGTACAACGCGCACGCCAGACATACCCGCACCTTGCACTGTACGTGGCTGATGCGCTTGGGCATCACCGGGTATTGATAGAGGTGCTCATCCAGCGCGTGATTGAAGCTGATTATGTGGCAGCGCATCATTTGCGTCATGGTCGTATCGCCTGGCCCGGCTGGCAGGAGCAGCGCGCAATCGGGTTGCTGATCGTTGGGAAAGGGCTGCCCGACATCCCTGCGGACCTGGAGGAAGCGATAACCACGTCTTGCCCGACTGCGACGCGCTATGCTGCTGTGCGCTTTTACGCTGCTGATCAGGACGACGAAAGCCTGGAGTCGTCGCTCGATGCGCTGATTGCGCAGGGTTGCCGGGCGATCATCATTGCGCCATACGCACTGGAGAGATGTGGGGTGATGGCGACGGTCATCGAGCGCACCATTGTCAGTGCAGGCGTCAAATACCCTGATGTGACCATCATTCAGGCAGCAACACTGGCGTATGACCGCCGATTGCTCACGGCAATCGCCGACCGGGTGCGCGCGACGGTCGAAGGGTTGTAGACTCCCGGCGCCCCCGGGTCAGGATTGTTCATCCACCGGCATTTCAGCCTGACGGAGCGCGTGTTCCAACATTTTGCGCAACTGCGCCAGATGTTGCTGTTTGCGCGGTTCTCGCAACGCGCGCGCCGTCGCCGTCCAGTAGCGGTGGTTCTCGATAAACGTCACCTGCGTCATGTACCACTGGACATCGCTCATCGGTCCGTCGAACGCTTCGTTTTCCGCGCGCAACTTTTCGCTTTGCCGCCAGAAATGCTCGCTGCCAAGCGTATCGAGGTCGGCATCCGCCAGGATCTGTTCCGTCAATGTCTTCGGCGATTGAGGAATGCGCGTTGCCATGATCATCCGGCAGATTTTGTCGATCTGTGCTGGCGTGTAGCCAAATTGAGGCAGAACCTTGGCGGCAATCTCTGCACCTGCCTGTTCGTGCTCTTCGCGGCGCACGACGAATCCAAGGTCGTGAAAATACGCGGCCGTGCGCAGGAGCAACAGGTCTTCACCGTTGACGCCCTCGGCGAGCGCCAGGCGCTCGACGGTCGGCACGACGTCGTCGCGCGTGTGATGCACTGAGTGGTATGTTACGGTTTCCGGCAATTCCTGTGCCAGTCGCATGAGGGCGTATGTTCGCGCACCCTCGAAATCCGGTTCGGTCATGATTGTCTTTCCTCAGGCGCAGATTCCTGAACAGGGAAAGATCATTCGACGCCTTTGTCGTATCGGCAAACGATCTTACCCGATGCCTGTCTGTCATTATATGCTACCTGACAAGCATGTGCATAGGGCAATATGTAGTATCTTGCGTAATCACATGGTTGAAACAGGACTCTGCGCCCTACACCGCTCCAGGCTCACCGGTTGTGTCGACAGGACTGCTGGAGCGTGGATGATCCTGGCGCATTGCCGCAAGCGCCTGACGCGCTCCGGCGCTGAAGAATTGCGCATCGCTGCCGCTCATCAGCAGGGTCATACCGCGCGCTCGCCACACAGCCGTCTGCTGTGGGTCGCTGCTGTGGATGCCACATGCAACGCCAGCACGCTGCGCAGCGCCCAGCACATGCGCGATTGCCGACTCAACTTCCGGCGCGGTGACGCTCTCCGCCCCCAGCGAGATCGTGAGGTCGAACGGTCCGATCAGCCCGGCATCGACGCCTGGCACGGCAAACAGATCATCGATGCGCTGCACGGCAGCCTCCCGTTCGATCTGGAGAATGACCAGCGTATGCTCATTCATGTGACGCACCAGATCGCGCGGCGCGGCGCCGCGATAGTCGGTGTGACCACGACCGGCAGCCGCGCCACGCACACCCTCCGGCGGGTACTTCATGTAGCGTACCAGCGTCTGCGCCTGTTCGACAGTCTCAACGCGCGGAAGCATGATTCCCATCGCACCGGCATCCAGGGTGCGCGCCACCAGATCGTATGCCAGATCGGGAATCCGCACCAGTGGCGTGAGACCGGTCAGGCGCGCCACCCTGATCATTTCGGCGACGGCGCCGAGATCGTAGACGCCGTGCTCCATATCGATGAACACAAAGTCGTACCCGGCGTGCGCCAGCATCATGACATACGCTGTGGATGCACTCTCGACAAGCATGGTTCCGTATACCGGTTGACCGGCTTTGAGCGCCTGTTTCACGCGGTTGATCGGCAGCATTGGTTCCTCCTTTCGTTTGCATTCTACCGCGCTTTGGCATAGGATGCACAACGGACAGCGGGAAGATTGATAGTTGCCAGTGCAGGTTGAAGCGTGCTTTGAGCATCAGCGACGTCTCGCCGTGTTGTGAACGCGACCGGCGCGACGAGCGTTGAAGTGGCAGTTCTCAGATACGTTGACCGTCGTCCGGGTCTGCCGTGTCGCACGAGGCGCCCCGTTTTCGGCAAGAGCGTAGACCGAAATTCATTTCGGTCACCGTGTCGGGAGCGCGATTCTGGGAGCGTTCAACCCTGTCCAATTGGTTCGACCTCTATGGGAACTGCTAAAGAAGCAATCGTCTCTCATAAGTCCGGTATCGTATCAACCACGAAAACATCCGCACAGGAAGCAAGAAGGGGGGGAGGTTTACCATCGTATGCAGGCATCATTCAGCGGCGCGTTGACCGAACGTGACTGGAAGCGGCATATCAGTCATCCTTTCGAGGTCCCATCCGGTGCGACCCGGCTGTTCATTCGCCTGCGCTTCGAGCCGCCAGCGGTGAATGGCATCGACACCATGCTGTGTCTCTCACTCTTCGATCCAACCGGTTTCCGCGGCGCCGGGCACCGTGGCGGCGCACAGCACGATGTGGTCATCGACGCGACGCACGCAACGCCAGGCTACCTGCCCGGTTCGCTTCAGGCAGGTCAGTGGGATGCGGTCATCGATACCCATATGGTTGCCCCCGGCGCTCCCTGTCGCTACACGCTCGACATTTCGACAAGCGATGAGCCGGTTGCGCCACCCGCGCCACCTGAACCAACACCGGTCACCCGCCCGACGAAGACCCCCGGACGCGGCTGGTATCGCGGCGATCTGCATGCCCACACCATTCATTCGGACGGCGAATGGGATATACCGGCGTTGCTCGAAGCAGCGCGCGCCCGTCACCTGGATTTCGTGGCGCTGACCGACCACAATACCATTGCGCAATTGCACAACCTCGATACACTGACGACCGATGATCTGCTGGTGATGGGGGGGATGGAGTTGACGACGTTCTGGGGACATGCGTTGAGTCTGGGAACGCGCCGCTGGATCGACTGGCGCGTTCGTACCGGCGAGCGCAGTATGCCGCAGATTGCCGCCGATGTTGAAAAAGAGGGCGGGTTATTCGTTATTGCGCATCCGCTTGCACCCGGCGACCCCTTCTGCACCGGTTGCGACTGGCGCTATGTGGACATGATGCCGGGAACAGCGCGCGCCGTCGAGGTGTGGAATGGATTGTGGCATGGCGACAGCAACAACGAAGCGGCGCTGGCGTTGTGGTATGAATGGCTGAACTGGGGCTTGCGGATCACTGCAACCGCTGGAACCGATGCGCACGGTCCTGCGCCAGCCGAAGCGCGTCCCGGATTCAACGTTGTCTATGCAACCCGGCGCGACGAAGGAGCGATTCTGCGCGCCATCGCTCATGGTCGTCTTTATCTCAGCAGCGGTCCGGCGCTTGAGTTGACCGGCGCCAGCGGCACGACAACCGGTATGATGGGGGATATGCTTCCCAGGGGTGTGGCAACTATTCAGGCGCGCTGGCGTGATGTTCCTGCTGGCGCGCGGTTGCGCCTGATTGCCAACGGCGCACAGATCGGCGAGGATATGGCCACGCCGGGCGGGGAACGCTCCTGGACGCTGAACGAGGGCGAAGCGCAGTGGTGTGTCGCGGAAATTCGCGCAGCAGACGGCGAATTGCTGGCAGTGACGAATCCGATCTACTTCGAGCCGGAAGAGTAATCAGGACGACCAGACCCCCCCTTCTCCCATTGCGTCGCACACGGAGATGGATGACGCGATGGTTTCAGGCATCAGGATGCCCAAACTCCCCCTTCTCCCCGTGTGGGAGATAGGGCGATCTGACAGGGGCAGGTTTTTGGGGAAGCCTGCGTACCATCTCACGTTTCGGGCATCAGGACGCCCAAACTCCCCCTTCTCCCCGTGTGGGAGAAGGGGGTTGGGGGGATGAGGGGCAAACGCGCATGGAGTGCACCGCGTCATCGACGCCAGACTTCCTGTTCGCGCCGGTACGATTCGTCAAGCACCTCGACGACGTGCATGACCCTGGCGTTCAAGCCCGCCTTGCGTACACCGGCAATCAACTGTAAATGGCAACCGGTATTGCTTGTGACCACCAGCGTCGCGCCGGTCGCCGCGACATCCTTCATCTTTGCATCGAGCACCTGATCGGCAATTTCGGGTTGTGCAATGTTGTAGACGCCAGCGCTGCCGCAGCAACGATCAGGTTGACGCAGTTCGACCAGTTCCAGCCCTGGAACGGAGCGCAGCAGGTCGCGCGGCTGGCGTGATACTCGCTGACCGTGGCGCAGGTGGCATGAGTCAACGTATGTTGCGCGTATGCGCATTTCACCGCGTGGCGGACGGTAGAGGTGGTCGGCGAGGAACTCGTTCACATCGCGCACCAGCGACGCAAATCGCTGTGCGCGTTCTGCGTAGAGCGGATCGTCCGCCAGCAGGTGCGGATACTCCTTCAGCGCCAGACCACAGCCGCCAGCGTTGACAACAATTGCCATGACATCCTCTGCCAGCAACGCATCGATATTGCGCCGCGCCAGCGCACGCGCAGCATCACGTTCGCCAATGTGCACATGCGCTGCGCCGCAGCACGTCTGCATCATTGGCGTGATCACCTCGAACCCATTGCGCCGCAGCACCCGTCGCGTTGCCTGATTGACCGGCGCCAGAAATGCTTCCTGCACGCACCCGATAACGAACGCCACCCGTCCATGCCGTTCGCCGACAGCCGGTGCAGGCGCGCTGTAATCGACATAATGCGGCGTTAGCGGCGGGATGATCGCTTCCATGGCGCGAAGATGCGGCGGAAGCACATTCAGGCGGCGAACGAGACTCTGAAGCCCGGTCTTTTGATAGAGCCACAGCACCGACGCCATCAGTTTCAAACGTCCGCGATGCGGCATCAACTGGTGCAGACCGATCCAGCGGAGCGCTCGTTCTGCGAGAGACGGAGTACGGTGATGTTCGACCAGTTCTCGCGCCGGTTCGAGCAGCGCCCCATACTGCACGCCGGAGGGACAGGCTGTTTCGCAGGCGCGGCACGCCAGGCAGCGGGTGATGTGGGTGGCAAAGGCGCCATTGATTCGATCTTCTGCGATCTTCCCCTCATGTACTGCCCGCATAAGCGCAATCCGCCCACGAGGAGAGTCCATCTCCGTTCCGAACACATCATACGTCGGGCAGGCTTGCAGGCAAAGACCGCAGTGGATGCACTGGTCCAGTTTTTTGCGATACTCCTCGCTGCGCAACAGTTCGATGATCTGGCTCATAACGCTCCTGGATGATCGTTACAGGTCAGGCGAGCACGCACCGACACACCAGCATCGCAGTGCGCGCTGCCAGCATTTCCCTTGTTGGGTGCGCATCCGGTTCGGCACAAAACAGGGTGCTCCTCTTCCCGGAATGACAGGAGATGCGACCAGGCTGTGGTTTCTGGGATGGTGTATCGATGCTACCCTCCATTGTACTACGAATTGGTCAAGGCATGATAAGATAGCAGCGAGCATTTCTCCGAGGGTATGCCATGAACGATGATCAACCCGACTGGTGTTTGCAGACCAGACTGGTGCATGCAGGCGAGCGCGCGCCGGCGCCCGGATCGACACCGACTGCCACCCCCATCTACACGAGCGCAACATATCTGCACCCCGATCTGGCGGCGCTTGATACGGCGCTTGAAAGCGGCAGCGGGTATGTGTACACCCGTTATGGAAACCCCACGGTAGCCGCCCTGGAAGAGGCGATGACGGTCGTTGAGCGCGGCGCGGGCGCGACGGCGTTCGCTTCCGGGATGGCGGCGCTGTATGCAGCCTTGCTGGCGGCAGGCACGCCGCGCGGCGCAACTGCGCCCGCGCCGCGCGCTATTCTGGCGGCGCGCGATATGTACGGCGCAACAACCCTGCTGTTGCAGGAGTTCTTCGCCGCGCGCGGAACACGGATCGCCACGTGTGATATGTGCGATCTGAACGCAGTCGATGCGGCGCTGGAAGAGCATCGTCCCGATGTACTGCTGGTTGAGCAACTCTCCAACCCGCTCTTGCGCGTGATCGACATTCGGGCGCTGGCGCAGCGTGCGCGGGCGGCAGGCGCTCGACTGGCAGTGGATAGCACCATTGTGACACCGGTGTTGCAGCAACCTCTGACCCTTGGCGCCGATCTGGTCATTCACAGCGCGACGAAATATCTCGGCGGGCACGGCGATGTCGCCGGCGGCGTGGTCGTGGCGCGCACCGGTCTGGTCCGTGACACGTTGCGGCGCCAGGCGCGGTTGCTGGGCGCATCGCTCGGACCATTCGAGGCATACCAGATTCTGCGCGGCTTGAAGACGCTGGCGCTGCGTGTGCGTCAGCAGTGTCGTTCCGCTGCTGAGATTGCAACCTGGTTGACCACCCACCCGGCGGTTGCAACCGTGCACTATCCGGGTCTTGCCAGCCATCCGCAGCATACGCTGGCGACTGAGACGTTTGGCGGGTTGTCTGGCGCGCTTGTCACGTTTGAGTTGCGTGCAGCCAGCCGTGAGGCGTTGTATCGTTTCTTCGATGGGCTGCGTCTCATTTTGCCCGCCACGACTCTTGGAGATGTCTACACCCTTGCCAGCGCGCCGTCCATCGCGTCGCACCGTGAACTGACGCCGGAACAGCGTGCCGAACGCGGTATCAGCGATGGTATGGTTCGTCTCTCAGTAGGGATCGAGGAGACGACCGACATCATCACCGATCTGCGTCAGGCGCTCGATCGCCTGATCGACGGAGAGACGCCATATGCGTAGGACTGAAGGAGATTGAGAATTGTAGCAGTTCTCACAGAGGTTGAACCTGACAAGGTTGAACACTCCAGGGACGATCGCAACGAATATTGCACTCTCCACACGGCGACCGAAATAAATTTCGGTCTACACTCCGCCGGAAGCGAGCGCCTCGTGCGGCACCGCAGACATGGACGACGGTTCGTGTATCTGAAACATGCTGCATATGAGTCTACTGCCAAAAGGGGCATTTCTGCCGCAGAGACGCAGCAGATGCAGTGAGCGATTGATGGAAATCTCTGCGATCTTTGCGTCTCAGCGGCGCATTTTTGCAGTGAAGTCTTATATCAAAATCCTTGATATGACACCTGTCACCTGTCCGCATGGCAGTGACTGCACGGCAGGTTTGGGTTTTCGCCGCCATGTGGCGCCTGAACGCGATGCATGCTATGGCAGGTCGGGCATCCGACGCGGGAAGGCGAACCGCTGTGGCATGCGGAACATCTTGGGAAGCGCACATGCGGCATCCGAACGATATTCGGCGCGTGCTGGTCGTGACAGGTCATGCATCCTGTGAAAACCCGCAGTTCTTCGGGAAGCGGCTCGTCCTGATTGGCGACAGGCGTGGTCGCCACCGGCGACGGTGGTTGCGTCGGCGCCGGCGCAGCGGTCGGAGGCGCCGTCTCGGTTGGCGACGGCGGGATCGTCGGTGTTACGGCGGTGGGTGATGCCGTTGCCGGTTCGGGTGTCCCCTGCGGCGTGGATGGAGCGTTCGTCGGATCGGTCGCTGTTGCGGTGCGATTGTCGGGCGATGGTGAAGCAGGAGGGGTTGGCGACCATGAACTGCCAGTCGCTGTTGCAGTGCGATTGTCGGGCGACGGTGAAGCGGGAAGGGTTGGCGACAATCCTCCAGGCGATGGTTCGACCGTTGCTGAGAGCGTCGGTGAAGGGGTGATGGTTTCCGATGCCGCTGGCAAAGGTTGTGTTGGTGATGATGTCGGCGAAGATGGCGGCATCGTGGGCGCCTGTGCAACCGTCGTCTGATCGAGGGTCAGCAGATACGCGGTCAGATCGGCGACATCCTGCGCGCTCAATATCTCCGCAAAATCGCGCCCCACCACCCCGCGCGCCAGTCCTGCCTCGAACCCTGGTACAACATAATCGTCATGCACCAGGATCGACTGGCGGATATAATCGTCAGCCGGAGTGCCAGGAATGCGTGAACCGGCGCGGAGCGCAACACCCGCCAGGTTTGGTCCGATACCGTCACCGGCAGCCGGATCAACAGAATGACATCCACGGCAGGCGACGAAGCCAGCGATTGCGACATCACCGGCGAAAATCGCCGCGCCGCGCTGCGGATCGCCGGTTGGTTGCGCCACCGGTGATGGACTCGATTCGGGAACTGCGGTGTTTGGGACGCCGGGCGCCATCTGGTTGGCGACCGCACCACATCCGGCAAGCAACATCAACCAGAGAAGCAACACCTCCACTGTGTGTCGCATCGATCGTCTCCTTCTCTTCGTGTTGTTCCACAGCGAAGATAGAAGAAAATCGCGCATGGCGGCGATACAGAGCATTTACCTGCTGTAAATGATATGCAATATGATTAAGAGTATGTAAAGAAGATGACAAGGCGCGGATGGGACAGGTGACAGCAACATTGCGGGCAGGCAATGAGGCGAAGGTTGCCTGCCCGGATATCTGCTTGCAGGACTACTTTTCTACGTCACCGGTTTGAGGCGGCGAAACTCTTCGCGATCCCAGGCGCGCGATTCGAGAATGTGCAACAGACGGTCAACTGCGTCCCAGACATCGACAAAGCGGAGGTAGAGCGGCGCAAACCCGAAGCGCACAATATCTGGCGCGCGGAAGTCGCCGATAACATTGGCAGCAATCAACGCCTGCATCAGGGCGTACCCCTGGGGATGACGGAAACTGACCTGACTCCCGCGGATGGCGTGATCGCGCGGGGTCACAAGTTCGAGACCATACCCGGCGCAGCGCATATTGACCAGATGAATGAACAGATCGGTGAGCGCCAGCGATTTTGCCCGAACCTGCTGCATATCGGCTTCGAGCAGCAGATCGACGCCGGATTCGAGCGCCGCCATGCTCAGGATCGGCGGTGTACCGCACAGGTAGCGACCGATCCCCGGCGCTGGCTCGTAGATCGATGTAAACGCAAACGGCTCGGCATGCCCCATCCATCCCGACAGCGGCTGACTGAACAGCGGTTGCCACCGGCGCGCAACGAACAGGTAGGCAGGCGCTCCAGGACCGCCGTTGAGATATTTGTAGCCGCATCCGACCGCAAAATCGACGCCAGCGCCGTTCAGATCCACCGGGATCGCCCCTGCAGAATGCGCCAGATCCCACAGCGTGAGCGCGCCACAGGCATGCGCCTGCTGCGTCAGGGCGGGCAGATCGAACATACGCCCGGTTTTATAGTTGACGTGTGTCAACATCAATACCGCAATCTGATCGTCCAGATATTCCGCGATCCTCTCACCATCCACCATCCGCAGTTCATACCCGCCGCCGAGATGCTGGATCAACCCCTGCGCAATGTAGAGATCGGTCGGGAAATTATCGCGCGTTGAGAGGATCACCCGGCGACCAGGATTCAGGGTAAGTGCAGCCGCCAGGGTCTTGAAGAGATTGATCGATGTCGAGTCGGTGCAGATCACTTCGTCCGGCTGCGCTCCGATCAGGCGGGCGATCTTTGCGCCAATCCGCGCCGGCGCGTTGATCCAGTCGCATGCCGTCCATCCCTTGATCAGCATGCGCCCCCATTCTTCATTCACCGTCTGATGCATTCGCTCGACGGTTCGTTTTGGCAGCGGACCAAGGGAGTTGCCGTCCAGATAGATCAGGTTGTCAGGAATATGGAAGCAATCGCGGAAGTGCGCCAGCGGATCGGCGGCGTCGCGTGCCACGAGCGCGGCACGAGAGATGGATGTGCTTTGCGACATGATACTCTCCTATCCAGATGCGGGCGCCGGTCGCGGGACAGCGGCAGCCTCACCGATATGTGTTTACATGACGGTAGAGCACTCTAATGCGGAGCGAGTCGCGGATTCTTCGGGCGCAAAGCGTGGGCGACATTATAGCACGAGCGGGGTTGAGCAATGCAAACGTTGTGTCGGTCTATTTTCACTGTTTTATCTTGACAAATCGATTTTATTAGCGTATGCTAATCAACGTCATGCGATGAATCGATATTCTGCATCACGTGCTGTCGAACCGCTTCGGGCGGTGGTCGGCGGACATAGGCGGTGCTGGCAACGTCGGGTCGCGCTGGCATCGGAGATGGCGCCGCGCGGTTGAAATCGTGGGGCAGGGATGATGATCGCAGGCGTGTTCGCTGATCCGGGTGCGGGGATCGACTGGATCGCCCTGATCCAGATCACACTGGCATTCGCTCTGCTATCGGTCTGCTGCTGGTTGATCGGGGTAACCGTGCAGGCGCGGCGGCAGCACCGCCACAGGCAGCGTCGCGCTGCAACCGAGACCACCGCTTCCGACCCGACTCGACAGCCCGCTGCTGCCCGGCGTCAGCGCTGCTGTCCGTTGACCGACATCGATCCACTTGACGCCGATCATCCGTCTGATTCTGCCCGGCGTCGCTCGATCACTGGGGATCTATCGTAGGAGGATACTGCATATGATCAGGGTTATACCGTGCAATCGTCGCCTCACGGCGCTTGTCGATCAGTTGCTCGATGAGGAACTCTCCCGGCTCTCTGTTGATACTCAGGTCAGCGGTGTCTCACTGTCGCCTTCAGCGCGTGCTGCGGTTATTGAGATTGTGACCCGTACCATCGAGCGTGTCACACGAGAAAAGATGACAGCCACGGTGTCTCCCTTAATATTCTGCGTACCCCGCAAGCGCGCCAGCGCGTCCTGACGATGCGCCGCGTCTTTCGCGCCTATCAGGACATTTGATGGCAATCTCGCTGGTAGCGGTTAAACCGGAGGTCATATGAACGCAACAACGTTTCTTAACCTGGCGGAGCAGGTTACTATTCCCGAAGACGGTACGATCAGTCGTACACTCTATCAGGACAGCGGGTTGAAGGTGGTGGTGTTCGGCTTTGCAGCCGGACAGGAATTGTCGGAGCATACGTCATCCTCGCCAGCCATCATGCATTTCATCCAGGGCGAAGCGCAGGTGACGCTGGGAACCGATAGGATCGATGCGCGCCCCAACACCTGGGTGCATATGCCTGCGCATTTGCCCCACAGTATTCATGCGAAGACGCCGGTCATTATGCTGCTGCTCCTGTTGAAAGGTTCCCAATGACGCCATCCGGCGCGTTGTGGTCTGTTGCGGTCCGTCGCTGCCTGGATGCGGAAAGGTTTGTCGGGTGCTGTATCTGACCATTCTCACGCTGCACAACCTGATGCGATGGGTGGTTTTGCTGGCAGGGTTGTGGGCGCTGTATCGCGCCTGTCGTGGCTGGATTGGCGCCCATCCATGGACTTCTGATGACCGGCGTGCCGGACGCTGGTTCGCACAGGCGCTCTCGCTCCAGTTGTTGATCGGTGGCGTCTTTTTTTGTCTGCCGGAGTCTGTTGCCTGGCTGGCGTGGACGAATCCGGAGACTGTCACGCGCGAGCCTTCACTCCGCTTTTTTGTGATAGAGCACACGGTACAGATGTTCGTCGCTCTCAGCCTGGCGCACGCCGGGAGTGCACTCGCGCAGAAGGGGCGCAACGACATCCAGCGTCATCGACGGTCGGCGCTCTTGTTCTCGATCGGTCTTCTCATCACCTTTGTCGCTATCCCCTGGCCCTGGTCACCATACGAACGTCCACTCGTGCGGTTGGGATGGGGATAAGAGATTATGGAGGGTGCGTATGGCAGAAGCAACGACCGGTCCGGTTCGTCTTCGTCCCATCGCTCTACCCGTCGAGCATGGCGGATGGGGGTTCCTCGGCGCGCCTATTGTGCTTGGTCTGTGGGTTGCGCCGTCGGTCGCCGGAGTCTGGCTCGGTCTGGCGGCGCTGGGCGCTTTTCTCATGCGTCAACCGTTGAAACTTGCGCTTGGCGATCGACAGCGCGGCAGGCGGTATCCGCGCACTGCGTGGGCGGAGCGGTTCGTTGCGCTCTATGGCGCCAGCGCCCTGACGGCGTTGCTGATCGCCTGGTTAACAACGGCGCATCCGTTCTGGTTGCCGCTCCTGCTGGCAGTGCCGTTCGCAATTGTGCAGTTGCGCTATGATCTGCTCAAGCAGAGTCGCTCACTGCTGGCAGAAATATGTGGCGCCAATGCGCTTGGTGCGCTTGCGCCCGCGATAGCGTTGTGCGGTGGATGGCGGATGACGCCAGCGTTTTTGCTCTGGCTCTTACTGGCGCTCAAAGCCACCAGCGCTATCATCTACGTGCGCGCCCGGATCCGTCTGGCGCGCGGTGTACCTGCCGGTCGCGCACCGGTCTATCTGACTCATGCTGCGGCGCTGGCGCTCGTTGTCGGGTTGGCGGCGATTGACCTCGTTCCCTGGCTGGCGGGCGCTGCATTTGGTGTGTTGCTGCTGCGCGCTGTGCCTGGATTGCTCTCACGCAGTCTGAAGACGCCAACCGCAGTTGTGGGAATGCAGGAACTCGGTATGAGTCTTCTGACTGTCACAGGCATCGCGGTGGGTTTCCAGATGGGTTGGTAGACTGCGGTTGCCTTACCCCTGGAAGAAGCGTTCGACCGGCACGGGCAGGGTGACTGCTGACGACGGCAGGCGCGCCTGCCCGCGAAAGACGCCGTGTGAGCGATACCTGCCCTGATCGAGCGTCAGAAGTTCCACCGTCTGCGCGCCGGGATCGACGATCCAGTATTCACCCACGCCTGCCCGCGCATAAGCGTCCTGCTTTTCGCGCCGGTCGTACCCCGCTGTGCCGGGGGAAAGGATTTCGACGACCAGGTCGGGTGCGCCGATAATGCGACTGGGGGTGATGCGATGGAGACTGGCGCTGAGCACGACTACAATATCCGGTTGCACGACCGTATCCGGCGTCAATTCGACATCGACCGGCGCTGCGAAGACTCGCCCCAACCCCGCAAACTCAACGTGAGTTACGAGAAATGTCACCATTCGAGCGCTGACACTTTGATGCCCGATGCCGGGGGCTGGCGTCATATAGAGCACTCCTGCGATGATTTCGTACCGGTTCCCGTCGTCGGGGAGCGCCGCATAGTCGGCATACGTCCAGCGTCCCTGGGGCGGACCGACGATGGGGACGGCAACCGTGACAACCGGCAGGACGTCGAGCGGAGCGGACGTCGTCATACCGCTCTCCTTTCACTGGATCACGTCGAAAACGGTGCTGACCGGAACGGTGAAGCCTTCCAGCAGGCGTGACGTTGTCTGTGTGCCGCGTGGAAAGATGCCGTGTTCGACGTACTGTTCGCCATCAAGGGTCAACACGGTCACTGTCTCGTCGAGTGGATTGACGATCCAGTACTCCGGGATGCGCGCTTCGGCGTAGTCGTGTCGTTTGACGATCAGATCGCGTTCCGGATCGTCAGGACTGACAATTTCGAGCACCAGATCGGCGCCGGACCAGTACGCTTCCTGATTGCGCGGGTCGTGCCGATCAAGCAGTAACAGCAGGTCTGGCTCGCGATACTTGCCCGGACGAATACGCAGACGGAACGCCGCGAAGAGCACTTCCCCTCCTCCCGGCTGAACCCATTCCAGGAACAGGCGGTACAACAACGCCAGGATGCGCTGGTGTGTGCGCGTCGGCATGGGCAGTATCTCCAGAATGCCATCGGTCAACTCAATGGGCACATTCGTTTGGTTAGTCAGGCGCAGGTACATCTCTTCAGTCCAGAGACCCTGCATCGTCCCCAGATCGAGTTCTGCACCGCTCCGGGTCCAGACAAGCCGGAGCACAGGCGTTTCGACGGCGGCGATAGTCGCTCCGGTATCGTTCGTCTGTGCATTCGCGCGTTCTACAGTGCTCATAGACCTTACCCCTGGAAGAAGCGTTCGACCGGCACGGGCAGGGTGACTGCTGACGACGGCAGGCGCGCCTGCCCGCGAAAGACGCCGTGTGAGCGATACCTGCCCTGATCGAGCGTCAGAAGTTCCACCGTCTGCGCGCCGGGATCGACGATCCAGTATTCACCCACGCCTGCCCGCGCATAAGCGTCCTGCTGTTCGCGCCGGTCGTACCCCGCCGTGCCAGGGGACAGGATTTCGACGACCAGGTCGGGTGCGCCGATGATGCGACTGGGAGTGATGCGATGGAGATTGGCGCTGAGAATGACCACAATATCCGGTTGCACGACCGTATCCGGCGTCAATTCGACATCGACCGGCGCTGTCAAGACCTTGCCGTGCCCGGCAAACTGCACGTGGATCGTCAGGAGTGTGGCGATGATGTTACTCGTTATCTGATGCCCGGCGCCGGGGGCTGGCGTCATATAGAGCACTCCTGCGATGATTTCATACCGGTTCCCATCGTCGGGGAGCGCCGCATAGTCGGCATACGTCCAGCGTCCCTGGGGCGGACCGACGAGGGGGGCGGCAGCCGTGACAACCGGCAGGACGTCGAGTGGAACGGACATCGTCATAGCGCTCTCCTTTCGGCGTGTTGCTCAAGGCATTGTAGCACACGCACGCGTGTCCGTCTGGAAGGGTAGAGTTCTTGGGAGCAATCGGCGGTTCGGCGCGTGCTGGCGTCTTATCGACCATACCCGGACATACTGATGCCGAGCAGGGTTGCGGCGGTCGCAAAACGCTCCGTCCAGATTCGTGCGCGCTGATCGCCTGCGCGTGCGCGCGCTGCCAGTTCGGCGTAGTGGGTTGCGCGGATGGCGAAGACATCATTCTGGGCGCGCCACAGATCGATCGCAAAGGGCAGCGCGCGCACCAACCGCGCCAGATTCAACAGGCGGTCGAACAGTACGGACGACTCCGGATCGGTCAGGAGGCGCGCAGTCACCTGTTCAATGGAGCGGCGCAGTTCGCCAATCAGCGGTTCACGCGCCAGTGACACCCCTGCACGATGCGCCGAGTCGATCAATGAGCGCGCCCGCTCGAAGTCGGGAGGGTCTGCCGTGAGCGCCCGATAGATCGCCGTGCTCATGGCGTACTCCGCGGCTGTGGCGACTTCGGGCGGCAGCGGGATGCCCTGGTTGGTCAGGAACGAAATCAGCGGCGTATGGCGGTCGTAGAGCCGCTGGTAGGCAGCGGCAGTCTCTTCGAGGGCGGGCGCCAGGATCGCCCGAACAATAGCCCGCTGTTCATCATAGAAGACCGACTTGAGCGAGTAATCGAGGCGCCCGAAATGCCGCGTCAGCGTCTGCACGACGTCGGCAAGATCGGCGCGTTCGAACGCCGGTGAAATGGTGTGCAGCAGATCGGCGTAACTCTCGGCGCCATCCTCGGCGCGCACGGCGCCGATCAGGTTCTGGTCACCGAGATGCAGTACGCCATAACGCAGTTCCGCCGATTCGAGCGTAATCGTTGACGTGACACGCGCAACTCCCAGCGCCAGTTTTGCGTGTCCGGCTTCCATCACCCGGTGGCGTCGCTGCTCGACGGTGTAGCAGTAGACCCGCTGCGGGTCGGTCTGGATGTTGAACAGCGACGTTGCAGCATAGTGCGCCGCCACCTGGCGCAG
>Ga0209162_1000381_pt1 | contig 49137 bp, 36 predicted proteins | sample YNPNPMetaG_FD_187121 | JGI IMG/M metagenome (GOLD analysis project Ga0209162, IMG submission 187121) | Anoxygenic and chlorotrophic microbial mat microbial communities from Yellowstone National Park, USA - YNP NP MetaG (SPAdes) (version 2) ...
TGCACATCTTTTTTCTGCATATTTTTCTGGACGTTCTGCTCATGCAAGCCTTTCGTATGAAAGCTATATTGACGGAATTACCGTAGCAGGAACCTATGAAATTTCTTTTACTACGGGATCTCCTCCCACAGCAAAAATCCGTTTAAAAGGCACAACAGAATGGCATGACGCAGTGTGGGACAATGCGACACAGACGATAACTGGTGCCGCTGGTTACCCTGAGGCAGGTCTTGTGGTCAAGGTTACTGATACATCATCAAGTTTCACCGGTGAGGTTGATCTTCAGCGTGGTCTTGCAGGAGTTTTAAAGGAAGAGCTTGAGCTGTTGACCGATTCTGATGAAGGACCACTTGCAGTTCTTGAGGACAATTACAACAGCATTATTAAGAGCGCTGATGATAAAATCGCCTTTGAAGAAAAGAGAATTGCTTTATATGAAAAGAGGCTAAAGGAACGCTATGCACGACTTGAGGCATTGTTAGGAGAGTTAAACAGCCAGATGTCATATCTGTCTATGCGCGTCCAGCAATTTACTAAAAGCTAACTTTTCAGGAGGATTACTGCCATGAATCCGTATGCAAGTGCACATGCTGCAAAGTACAAATCTCTTGAAGTTAATTCAAGCAACCGGCTGAAGGTTGTCGTGATGATCTATGATGCTGCTCTTGCATCGCTGAAACATGCAGCGTTATGTCATACGAAAAACGATCTCATTAAACGAAATCAGTTTATTTCCCGAACTCAATTTATTGTGCAAGAGCTCAACAATGCACTGGATATGCAAAAGGGAAAGGAGATTGCTTCGTCATTGAGAAAAATCTATTTTTTCATTAACCGCCACCTCAATGACGTGATGACCGACAATGATAGCCGCAAAATCCAAGATGTTATCAAAATATTGTCTCAGTTGCGGGAGGCATGGCAGGAAATTTCCCAGAAGGTGTTTCTCGAACAGACCCGTGATACCAGTGCAGATGTGTATCATAAAGGGGATGTTTCTTCGCTGGTACAGAAAGCCTAAAACATCAGCCAAACAACAGCTTACCGCCAATATTTTTCATTGTTAGCTGTGAAATTTTAACATCAGCAGACATTATGCTCTTTTATTAATACAGCGTGGGGAAAGGTTTTGCCCTCCCGTATAGCGGCGATATGCACGCAGTCTAATTCTTACCTCCTCCATCTCCCTTTCGATTTTGTTTTGGAGACCTTCTATTTCTTTTTTTATTAACGCATACTCTTGCAAAATCATGTTGAGACTTGTGCATAAAGCAGCTGCCTCAGGAGGTGTGAGAGGTTCCTTTGCGCAGTTTTCTATAAAAGCTCTTTGCCTGCGCAACAAATAATACGCTCCGGCACTATCTCCCTGCTGGACGCGCTGACGTACACAGCGTGAAATATCAACAGCGCAGGAAGGAAGATTGGAGATCGGTACGGGTTCCTTCTTCACAGACTTGCTGACCTAACAGCGCTGTTCTCTGAAAAAACAGTTGCCCAATCTTCAAGCAACGGGATCATTTCATATTCGATAACATCGGCAAGCAGTATCCAGTCGCCCTCTTCTTGAACATTTTTCAATTCATCAATAAGGGTCATGAATTTTGACCATTGCTCGGCAAGTGGTTTGCCCTGAAATTCTTTTGTTTTGAAATCCCACCCAAGGGCTTTTCGTACATTATCAATAAAGTGCATCAATGAGCGAAGCGCCTCAAGAAGTTCAGCATATTTTTGATTTGCCTCAGTTTCATCATACAGACGGAAACATTCAGCGGTTACCCGGCAGTGCTCGATAATCTGGCGGATAAACACCGGGGCATCTTTAAGCGATGCCTCTGCAATATGGGTCAGTGAGACTGTGTTTACGTTAAGCTCCTGAATCTTATATACCGGTATTTCCCGTGACTGACCGGGATACAGTTCTGTATAGTGTTTCCCATTTACCATGACTGAACTAATCAGATGATCCTTTGGTATTGCATGTCTTGAGAGTAAAACTAAAACTTCCTCAAGATTTGCAGCGGTCCTGCCATATCCCGTAATCTGATTGCCGTTTACTGTAATATCCATACAACAACCTCCTTTCACAATAGGTGTCTTTTCTTTGAAATCTCGCTACTCATTTTTTTCCAATATCTGTGTTCTGCTTTCTCCTTCTATGCAAAGGCTGTCTGAAGCGCTGCCTTGGTAACTTCCTGCATGCTTTGCCGTTGATACTCTTTTGCCAGCGCTCTGAGCATACCGCAACGTGTATGAAGCTGCTCATAACATCGGTAAGCCTCTTGAGCGAGCTGTTCAATATCATCACCCGTGCTTTCCTCTTTGTGGGTGAAAAACGTATTTATCAGTGGTCTGAGTATCGGCATTCGTTCCTTCCACGTTGCAAGAGCATTGTCAATCTTTTCGCATTCTTCTGCCAAACGCTGCAAACACTTGTGGAATCGCAGTGCAGATGGTGCATACCGGATAATATTCTTACACACATTCATACCCTGACCACAAAGTGCACTCAGCTCCTGCAAAGCTCTATCCAGTTCGCAGCAGTGGATTTTCAGGGAATCGTTTTTTTTATAAAAATGCTCTAAGGTGATACCAAGCTTCTGCACATACGCTTGTATATTTGTGCTATTTTGAGTGGTACAAGAATAATCAAGTGTGTGTTTCCATACATAGCGCAAGAGTCGGTGCATGAGGTCATCAATTGTCAACTTTTTATGAGTCAGTGGATAAAAATCCCAAAAACCCATCGGATCATGCCCTGCGTGATAGACGACAGCCTTGTCCATTGATAGCATAGTGCTGTTACTGTATTGGTGAGGGTTAAGTGATCTTAGAATAAGCTCATAGATAAGATCAGGTTCGATATTTTTCTTGCATGTCTGTGCAGTACAGTGTTCTGGATATTGGCACGGATGGCAGGGAAGTGCTGGCTGTACCGTAAATCCGCGCAAGGTACGAGGTCCAGTGGTAAAACAATTTTCTTTGCCCATATGAATGCTGATAACAAAGGTTCCACAAGCAGCTGCGATGTGCATTGGGCCAGTATCGTTTGTGACAAAAACGTGGGTGCGTTGCAGCAGTGCAGCAAGCTGCGCTACCGTTGTTTTGCCCGTGGCGTTAATGCACCGGTTTCCAAAGTGATGGCATAGGTCAGAGGCATCCTCGGTACCAAGGAGCATAATCATAATCCTTTGAGTCTCCAGAAGTTTTTTCCCAAGCCTGATAAAATAATCACGGGGCCATTGTTTATGAGGGGTACTCGCACCGGGATGAAATGCAATAATTATTTCATCGCCTTGCAGACCATACGCCCGGAGAAATTCATCAGCCCACTGTTTGGATTTTTTGTCAATTACCAGCCTGACCTGCTCGTTTGATGGCTCGAGACCTGCAATGCAGATGTAAAGGTCAGACATATGAAACGAAAGCGTATTCCATTGCATGGTCACACTCTTAAAATAAACTTGCCATTCGGAAGACTCTTGATCGTCGAGCTGGTTGTTTCGTGACAGCATTGCTGAGAATACGCCAAGATAATGCGGTGTAATGTTGAAGACTCTGGTGAAGGCTCTTGCTTTGAGTTGGCTGTAGAACGTTTTCAAATAGCCATACGCCTTTTCCAAGGACGCCGTATCCCCAACCAGAAGCTGCCCTACCCTTGGGAAATCAATGGTAACCACCTCATCAATCCATGGCATGAGCGTGCAAATTTCAGAAAACTTTTTATTGACCAGAACCTCGACCCAACAATCAGGATACACTTTTTTGAGCCCCTGCAGAAGTGGGATTGCCTGAACAATGTCACCAAGCCGTGCAAGTTGAGTGACCAAAAAACGCTTCACCGGAGGTGCTCCTGAACGAGTGCCTGGTATTCCTTCATAATCATGAACAGAGTCTCGGGGTAGTCCATCTTGCCGTGCTTCATACGGATAGCAGCAACAATAGAATCAAGGTCAAGCTGAAACCCTTTAGCGTTCACTTCCTCAATCAGCGGACGCACCTCTGGGTGCTCTGTACAAAATGCTTCAACATCGCGTATAAACAGTGAGCCGGATTTTTTCTTGGCAAAAATTTCTGGTGTTTGGTTATAGATACATTCACACATCGTTTGCATACGATGAACATAGGTATGTTCGCTGTGCACCCGCATCTGAGCAGCTTGTGCGATAGTCGTGCAAGAAGCTGGGTGCTTTAAATAAAAAGTTGCTTTATCACGAAGTTCTTCAAGAGATGAAAAGCATACAATTTCTTTCCCGATATCAAAAAACTCTTCAAGTTGAGGATGATAGTCAACCAGTTGGAAGGCAGCGCATGAGGCTATTTCAAATGTTCGGGGGTTTATGAAATCACAATCCGGACGAATACCTTCATGGTAGGCTGAGGAATGGAGATTAAGGTTGATTTTAGATGCATTGAATATTTTTACCATTTCGTCGGTTTCTATGCGCTCCCCATTACGCTGCACCCGTTGCCAAAGGATTGACTTCTTATCCCATTCGGTTCCCCATATTTTAAAGTCGAAGTCCAAAAGCCCGCAAAACATTTGCTGACGGTTATAGTAGCCGGCACCCACAAAAGAGAGGTCACTTCCATACCGCGCCTTTTCGTCCTGCGTCAGGACAACAGGGCGATGGATCTCAGGGTCTGCGCCGACCGGAAGATAAGCAATATTCCGAGCACCAACCTTCTGGAGCTCACTCATAAAATATCCTCGCTGAATGACAAAATAATAGTCATAGACAGGTGCATACTGTTGCCAGTACGGCATGAAACGATAGTCCTCCACAAACCAGAACGCACTGATAATGCCGACGTCGCGCAAACGATCAAGCCCCGCTAAACTCAGCGGAGCTTGTGCAAGGCAGAGCACCATATCGGGGCGCACTTCAGCACAGGTTGCAACAATCATCTCTGAAATTAAATGCTGAAAAAGATCAAACAATATTTTTTTGTTTTGATGATCAATGCTGAGGTCTAAAATCATCCGCATAGGCTTTTCAAACATCGAAGCATCCCAGAGCCGACTGTTGTGCCCCAGTTGACGGAGCGCACGGTCACAATAACGCGCGATTGGCAAAGAACCACCATAGATTGGTGACACCACCAGTATCGTAAGCGATTTTCTGCAGCGTTCTGTGCTCTGGTAACAACGTGATGGCTGTTTGTCGAGTCTGGGAGCAGTGCTCTGTGACCGGTTATCCACTGCCGGCGCATAACACCACATTACAGAATCTTTTTCAGATGCAGCTGTCGTCTCTGACCCAAACTCAAAAACACAGGCGCTGATAACCTCACGCATATCACGGTGCTCAAGGCAGCAGCGCAGTGCTGCAGGATCAGGCTCTACAACCTTCACCTGAAAGCCGCGACGCACCAGTTCCTCGATATGGTATCCAAATCCAAAACCGATGACCGTTACCCTACCATTCATTGGAGGATTTTTTTCAAGCTGTCGTTCAACAAACCGAACCGCCTCTTTATGAGGGTCATACAGACTATGTACTGTTCTGTTGTTGATTTTAAGCACTGGATCACCGCTTCGTGCTACTTCGACGGCATAGTGTTCAGGAACAGAAATAATGCTAAGCCGCTGTGCGATGTCAGGGCTTTTCTCAAAGAGCAGCGCAATATTGCGAGCAAACACTGTTTGGTCAGTGTTCATAAATCCTTTTCCTTTGCTTTTCTTTATCAGGGTACTGCAGCGCCTGCGCAGCAGCACAAAGCCCTACCGTGAATGCAGCGTGAGCACTCTGGTCAGTGCACATCCCATAGTGCTGGAGCAACTCATAAAAATCAATCCAAGGATGCCACCAGCAAAACTTCTCATCAAACCGGTAAGGCAACACTGCAGAGGGATGTTGCCGTGATGCATGGAAAAGAACTTTAATCTGCTGGAGCAGTACCTCAGGTCTGTACTCGATGCCAGCAAACGTTCCCTCCGGTATCCCCTGAAATTTTGAAGATAGGGAAGGCGATTGCTGCTCCCTGCTATTCAAAAGTGCTGCACCCATCATACGGTACCACGCAGAGCGTGCATCAAGTGCTGCATTGCCTTCATCTTCATAGCGTATGCCATAGGCATCAAACGTGCTGCGAAGAACCCGCACTTTTGAGGTGTCTATCTCGGGAAATGGTTGGCGGTAAAGCGCTTGTTCAATACTTGCCACAACAAGATCTGGTGTGATTAGACGGCTGCATGAAAAATCACACCGTTGACTACTGTCTTCAGTACAAAGCGTGCAAGGTGGTAGAGCCTGCAGCACAATATGGTTCTTTCCATAAGGTCCTGTCCAGTGAGGGTTTGCAGGTCCTAAAAAAAGAGCAACTATTGGCGTGTCAACAGCCGCAGCCACGTGCATGCTGCCGGTATCACCGGTTAGCATAAGGTCGCACTGCTCAAGTACCGCAGCAAGTTCTGTCAGTGTTGTGGTGCCGATAAGATTCAAAATCCGCTCTTTTTTTTGACTCACCCATCCCTCTGTCATTCTTAAAAATGTATTACCCAGCGTTTTGTCTGCAACAGCGCCAGTGAGAACGAGAGCAATCTCAGGATTGTCAAGCAAGCGATGTGCAGTTGTAACAAATGAGCTCAGTTGCCACTGACGCCGGACATGGCGCGTTGAAAGTTGCACTGCGATAATTTTTTTTACATTCCCGGTGCGTACCCTTTTCAACATATCGGCAACACAAGCCCGTAGTGCTGGAGGTATGGTATAGCTGAGCTTTTCAGGCAGACAGCTGTGCTGCTGAGCAAGGTTATGAAAAACATCTACAAGGTTGTAAGGGGCAAGGGACCGGTGTTGCACCATAGCATTAAAAAAAGCAAACCAAGTTGAGCGCATGAGCTTTTTTCTATCCCCGCTTAGGGCATATCCATAGAACGCATGCGATTTTGGTAGTTCAGCGATTGCTGCACTTAAAAAAGAATAGTTGAGATTGTACAGAGCGTCATATGCCATATCGCTCAATTCATTGCACTGTTCATGAAGCACCCGATAGAGCTGTCTGAGGTCAGCTCCATTATGGTCAAGGCTTTTGAGGTCAAGTGCAAAATGTCGGTCTATATCCGGACATCCGCGCACCAGTTCTTGTAGTGAGCTATCAGTCACCACATGCACTTCACAGCCTGCTGTTTTTAGTTTATGCAGCAGGGGCGTTGTTTGAAGAAAATCGCCAATCCGCGCCATCTGGACAACAAGCACCCTACCCATAGAGTTGCCTCATCGTGGTAACCAACCTGTTTAAGCGATGTGCATACGTATGATCGCGCACCACACGCTCATGTGCAGCTCTGGCAATTTTTTGCCGATCTGACTCGTGCTTTAAGTAATAGCCAACAAGCTCTTCTATTTCCTCAACATGATGGTAACAGATAACTTCACGCCCAATCTGAAATGCCTCTTCAAGTTGTGCACGATAATCAGTAAGAAGAAACCCACCGCAGGCTGGGACGTCAAATACCCTCTGATTCATTCCGTTTTTCATCTGAAGGCTTGTTGTATTAAAGTTAATTGCACACTGGCAATAGAACTGCGGAAGCTCGTCATAATAATTAAGCTCAGGCAAAAGCTGTGCACCTCCATGCAGATGTTTTGTCCATCCTGCATCTCCATGGATAATAGGATTGAATTTTAATAGCTTGCGAACACAAGCGACCCGGTAGAGCTGTGAAGCACGCCAGGTTACCGCCTGTTCGATGACTTTTTGCTTAGTCGCAAGAAGTATTTGCTCCTCAGGTTCGAGTCTGATACTTATATCCCTGAGACTCCGGCAGGGTGATGCAGCAAACACACCTGCCAGCCGCTCAACAAGGTTCCGCGCAAGTGTTCCGCCGCCAATTTTATGCATGTTGATAGCAATGCTTTCTTCTCCTGAATTGCCGACAAAGCCTACGGCAGCACCCGGAAATTTTTGGGGTGAGGAATTTTTTTTAAAAATCCCCGTATCAGTTGCCAGTGGCAAAAAAAAGACCCGCTCAAAGCCCCGTGCCATAAGATCTTCGCAATAATCACGATCCCAAACAAAAAGAGCAAGGTAGGTTGAGCGTTGCTCTTGAAAGTCTTCAAGGATAAAGGTGGGGCTGTCCACATACCATGAAGCATACGGAAGCTCAATATCAGTAAAAAAACGGGTTAAAATTCCCTCGCGATCAAAGCCAAGATGATTGACGGTCAACACAAAATCAGGCTGATAATGCACAATATTCTTGATGATACCTTCGAGCATCTCAGGGGTGCCGGTACGGTCGGTGCCAGTTGCAATGATGGTGGTGTGCACGTGGTGTCCTAATGAGCGCAGTGCCCGAATAATTTCCGGAACAAGATAGTACCTGCTGTGCAGGATGATGATTGAGAGGGATGTTTTTTTGAATTTGTCATATCGCAATTTTGACACTATGTTTGTTGCAGCTATGGTCCTCAGTCGTGATAGCAGCGGCTGATAGTATGACGGGAAAGCATGCACCGACGGTTCATGTTCAAGCACCACAAGCCTTTTCATGCCAAAGCGCACCTGGATACGGGAAACATGGCTTACAACTTTCTCTGGATCATCGCCCCAAAGAAAAAAAAGTTGGTTTTTTTCAAGCTGTTTTCTCATGCAAGAGCGAGCTGTCAGGTGACGGAGAATCGCAAACTCCTTCTCAACAATCACTACAATCTCGTGATTCAGCTTTTCAAGAATCGCTTCTATGTGGTAGCCAGAGCCAGCTCCTACGATAATCACTATGGATTTTTGTGGGATAACAAGATCTGCGCACCTGCAGCGCGCTTCATGCTGAGGATTTCTCAGACTATGAAGTGTTATCCTGCGGCTGTCTTCAGTTGTAACCCGAAGCACTGGACTGCCGTTGCGCGCAGTGATTACCTCATGCCCGCAGCAGGTATCGGGCATCTGTTGATAAAACGTCTGTGGTGGCTTATCGTGCAGCCCGGATCTTTTATGCGCTGTTGCACTGAGCATACGAGTACCCTTGTGCCCTCTGGAGCATTGTCAAAAGCTCACGTGCTTCTGGATGATCCGGGTTAAAAATGAAAAGCTGATCCAAAACCTCCCGGCACTTTTCATACTGTTGCTGCTTAAAATAGGTGCCTGCAAGACAGTAGAGTATTTTTGTATTTGCTGGATAGTGTTCAAGGTATGCCCGGAGATAAGTTATTGCAGTATCAAACCGTTCAAGAGCGTATGCAGTCTGAATAACTCCCATAAGCGCAGTAAGATTTGTAGGATTCTCGTCCATTGCCTGCCGGTACAAGGAGAGACTTTCGGTTATTCTCCCTGCCTCCTGGGACACCAGTGCAAGTCCTGCAAGCGCACGGTCACTATGGGGCTGAAGAGCGAGAGCCTCGTGGAAACACTGCTCAGCTTCCAAGAATTTCTTCTGCTGTATCAGTGCTGTCCCTATGCCTATAAGCGGTTGTTCGCTTGTGGGCATCAGCTTCCGGGCGGTGTGAAAATGTTCAAGTGCCTTGTCAATATCTCCCGTGAAAGTGTAGCATTCTCCAAGCTGCTGATAGATGTCAAACTGAAGCTCTTCCAGCGAGGTGTGCTCCATGACAGCTCCTCCTTCTGTGTTCATGCAATACACATTTTTGCAGTTTCAAGCAGTTCTATTGCTTGCGTATAGTTTTTAGCTTTTTTGAGCTTTCGTGCTTCGTGGTACAGCAACCGTGCCTTCTCAAATGATGAAACGCCGTTCAGAGGTGCTGCTTCATTTTCAACTGTATGATTATTTTCAGCATCGAAATCCTGATAACTGCTCTGATTGGTCAGGGCATTCAAAAGCTGCTTGGCGCGTTCGAGGCAGAGAATCGCCTGTGCATAATCTTTTTGTTTTTTAAATTCTCTTGCTTGCTGAACAGCGCGAGCAATTTCAGCGCTATCATCCTTCCGATACACCGTTTCCTGCCGAATCTTCTGTGTCTGGTGATCCTCACCGCGCAGGGGATACCAGAAAACCTCAACAGCCTGCCACAGCGAAAATCCATGACGCGTGAGCTCTGTTCCAAAAGTTTCAAGCGGTGCACTGTCGCTGTAAAATGTTGTTTCTGAAATAACCTTTTCAAGTGCAGACCGCGACAACATGACGCAGTCTTTTCTCAAATCAAAAACTGTGCAACGTACACTGTTGCCCATAAGAGCACACAAAAAGTATTCAGCAATATCAGGCATGGTTTTTGGTGGCTGAGGCACTGATTTAAGAATCGGCTGATAATCATCCTGCGGAGAAAGTGCACGGACGGCGCCGCTGTCAGGATACCAGGCAAAATAATTTCGCATCCATCGGAGCCAGTTTTTAGGCAGCACCATATCAGAGCGCATAACCACAATATAATCTCCGTGGGTTTGCCTGAAAGCCCTGAGAAAGGCTTTTCGATTCATTTCAGCACATTCCACCCATGTGCTCACTCCTTTGAGATCAGCGCATCCTGTACCACGCGGCCCGAGGAAAACAATTTCAGGAGCTGCTCCTTCATTGTGTTCAAGAATACGTTGAACACACTCTGCTGCTGGTGTTGTACCATCCCATTGTACGAGGATACTGAATTTGTTCGTGCAGGCTGGAGATGACTGAAGGATGTCCATAATCGCCTCACCTGCTCGTTCAGCGCATCTGCCATCAAGCGGCAACGACAGGCGCGCAGCGTAGGCACGTCGTTTGTCTGAGTAGCGTTGAGGCTGTGCAAGTGAAACTTGAACGGCAAGTTTGAGTTCTTCAACTGTTCCCACCTGAATCCCTGCATCGCGAATGACGTACTCAATATCGCTGGGTCGGTACTGGCAGTATTCTTTCTGCCGGGGGTTGTTGTAAAAAACCACTGGCTTATCAAGCAGCATATACTCTGCTGCAACAGAGGAAACATCACTGATGAGGACGTCAGAACACACCAGTGCCGCTGCACCGTCAGTGTCCTCAATCAGTGCGATGTTCTTGGCTTGCGCCGCAAGGTGCTGGTACTGGCTTACCCATGTTTTATCAGTCATGCCGTGGAGCTTTACCAGCAGCATCAAATTGTCGTCTAAAATTTCTTCTATCCGTTCTCCAACGCAGGGAAGTGCACTGAGTTCTGGATTGAACGTTGGTGCAAACAAAACAATCTTCTTTCCCTCAGGAATATGATATTTTTCTTTGAATTTTTTGATGTCATAGTCAGTGCAATTGACGAGTGCGTCGGTTTTGATAAAACCAGTAACCCTAATGGTGCTGAGCACATTGCGCTCAAGTATTTCCTTGTGCCATGTTCCCGGTACACAGATAAGGTCTGCACGATTTTCCCGTCGCACGACCGGATTATCGGTATAAAACCACCCTTTGCAGATTAGACCATGACCAACATTAACGATTTTTTTGCAGTGACGCACCGGATAAAAACAGGCATCTGCAACAACCCCAATATCTGCCTGAAACGTTGCAGGATTATCTACAAAACAGCTTTTGCTCTGAAGCCGCAGGATATCATCACGGCACAGACCGCATCCGGTATTCCCACCTTGCGAAATCTTGTAAGGTGGGGCTGAAAATGCGAGGTCAACGTCATAGCGCTCGGCAAGGTAGTCATGAATCGGTTCAAGAAACGGCAGATGAAGGTTTCGTTCGGCATAAAAAAGTATTTTGTGTTTCGGAGAGTCTTTCTTGGTTCGCGCAATTTTTTTTATGATCCGGCGTTCGGCTACCTGCAAATCTTCGGGGAAATCTATTTCAATTGACGGTAAATCTGTAACATCAAGAGCTGAAAGTTTTACCGATGACACCATGCGCTGCAGCGCTGCCTCAAAGAACTGCATTTCACCTGAGGGATTTTTCACTACATTCCAGAGCTGAGCTGCAAACAACGGCGCAATTGCTTTTGAAAATTTCCCGATTCCGATAAACTCGCCACACGCCTGCTCAGCAGGAACATCTTTGCCGATAGCAACAATTCTACTGCCATTCAGCAGTACCTTTACCTCTTCATCACCCGTCGCGGTGCGTGTTATTGCAAGAATGTTTTTTTCAGGGCTATAGACAAGCCGACGAAGTATTTCAGCATGAAACAGCACATCCCCATTGCAGTAGATAAAATCATCGTTGGTAAACTCATCACGGGCAAGCCACAGCGAATATGCAGTGTTGGTCGTAGCAAACTGCGGATTTTCCACAAAGGTAAACCCCAGCTTGGGAAAAGCTTCACTGAGATACTGCCGCAGCGATGCTGCCATAAATCCGACAACCACCACAATATCGCGAATGTAGAGTGCCTCAAGACACTGCATCTGATAGTCTATGATGCGTCGTGGTCCGACTGTCAGCATACATTTTGGTGTGCTTTCGGTAATGCTCCCCAGCCGTGCCCCCCGTCCTGCAGCAAGCACAATTGCTTTCATAGAAATCCTTTCATGCTGTCTGATACTGTTGCAGACATTGAATGAAACGATTGGGCAAATGCCCGTTTGGTTCAAAAATAATCTTTGTAATCGTTGAAAACAGTGGCATCGGAATGTTCAAACCATCAAGTTCAGCAATGGTCTTTGCCATCTGGACTCCCTCCACGACCATGCCGACTTCTGCAAGCGCCTCTGAAGGTGCCATGCCTTTTCCAATCAAATATCCGAACTTTCGGTTCCGGCTCTCTGTGCTCAGACAGGTTGCAATAAGGTCACCAAGTCCTGCAATGCCGTAGATAGTCTTTTTTGCGATGCCGAGAAATTCCGCGATTCGGACAAACTCGCGGAGCCCATAGGTCATGAGCACACCGGTAAAATTTGCACCAAGTGCAAGGCCATCAGCAATTCCCACACCAACCGCGATAATTCCCTTAAGTGCTGCACACAGCTCAACCCCCTTAACATCACTGCACACCTCAAAGGCAATTAAATCGTTCTTCAATGCACGACTAAGCCGTGCGACCACTGCGACATCACGTGATGCAAGCACCGCCTTTGTCGGTTTGCCTTCAGCAATTTCCCGGGCAATGTTCGGTCCGCTGAGAACAATAATCGGCGACGTTACCAGTTCATCGCTCAACACTTCACTCATGGTTTTCATGGTCGAATGCTCAAATCCCTTTGAGGCACAGATAATCGGCTGCCCGTGCATGAGGTTGGCAAGCTGTGCTGCAACGGCTCTGACCTGATGCGATGGCACCGCAACCACAACTGCTGCATCTTTCTCGATGCAGAATGACCCAAACGGTTTGGCACGGATTGTTTCAGAAAGACGAATTCCTTTTAGATACCGGCTGTTTTCATGGCATTTGTTTATTTCAGCAGCATGCTCTTCAGTCCGGGTAGCAAGGATAACCTCGTTACTTTTGCTAAAAAGATGCGCAAGGGTCGTACCCCAATTTCCTGCGCCAACGACAACAATGTGCATGAACACACCTCACGTATAGTTCTGCACAGCAATCGTAAAGCAAGGTTTATGCCTGATAAAAATGTTGCAAATACGGTATGTTATAAAGGAGTACCTGAATGTAGCTTGTTTTGATCGGTTAAAACCTGCCGTGTAGGGGGCAGGTTTTTCATCCTTGCAGGGTGCGTGGCTTATGGAGCGGGGAGCGTGGTTCGGAGAAATATTACGGATTTGTCAACCTTGAACCTTGAACATTACCATTATATCACCCCTAAGGTTCCACTCGCACTGCTCACTTCTGATCTCCCTGACAAACCTCTTTCTAAAAAATCCCTCACTGCTTTTTCAGCGTCGTTTAGGTAAATTTTTTTATAAACCTGCGCAAGCTGTTGTTGAATTATTTTGTGGTGAGGATTGAGCCTGAGTGCTGCCTCGAGGTACTCACAGGCACTGTCAAAGGCACCGTTCCGAAAAAAAATCTCTGCTGCTGCGCAGAACCCTGTCTCAGTTTTTGTTGTCAGCGATGACATGAGGTAACAATCCACTGCGCAGAGTGGTACCGTGCAGATGCTCATATAGCCGATACAATGCTCCAGTTTGAGGCTTTCAAACAGTTTTCCTAAGGTAAAATAAAAATCGTCGGTTTGCCTGCTATAAGAAGGAACAAGCCGGGTCAGCAATGCGCTCGCTGCCTCAGGTGCATTACCCTGATATAAAATGCTGCACAAAAGCGCTGCTTGGGTTTTAGTCAGAGGTTCCCCTGCTGCGCTCAGCATGTGCTCAATCAGTGCGGTATATTTTTTTTCTTCGTTCAAACACAGATACTTAAGCTCTAAAAAAAGTTCGGCGTCACTATGGGTTGCTGCATTTTTTCGTGCAGTTTGGAGAAAAAGTTCTGCACGCCTGAAACGGCGTTTGCGATATTTTGCAAAACGTGTCGCAGCGTAGAACAATGTTTTGCCCAGGCACAGGGCAGCACGGTCATGAGCGCATCTCTGCATACGGTACCCTGAAGCTTCAAGAATTTTAAACACCTGTTGTGCTCGTGCATATACCGTGTGCTCGTGGTGCACGCGACGATAGCCGTTGCGTGCAATCCGCACACGCTCTGTCTCATGGTGCAGATAAAATGCTGCTTTGTCCAACAAATCCTCAGGATTAAATACCACAATTTCTTCCCCATCCTGAAACAGGTCTAAAAGTCCGTTATTAACGCGCTCGGTGAGCAGCAGAGCACCGCAGGCAAGTGCCTCGAAAACACGGTAATTGACGTCATTTAAGATGCTCTCATTAACCACAATTTTTGCTTGTGAATACAGCCTGCATATTTCAGCGGGGGTGAGCCGTTTGGTCGGTTGTTCTCCAGCAATATAGACTGATAATTTTTTGCTGAGGGTAGCAAGAATATTTTTTCTCTTCCTGCGTAGGGTATCAACGGTTCCGACAAACACAATGTCATGGATCCGTTGCAGATTTTGATCGTTAAAAATGTCTGAGTCTATTGAAGCAGGCAACCAATATGCGCTGTCATGCTGCAACAACCTGACATAATCCTTTTGGGTGACGAAAACATAGTCAAACACCTGTGCATATTCTTTGTGCCAATAGAGGTTCAAGTGCACATCAATACCATAAAAGACAGTCACTGCACCTACCCGCTCTATGCCGTGTGGAAAATGCCTGCTGCCAAGAGTTTCGTGCACAAAAATTAGGTCAGCAGGATAGTGATGTACATCAGCATATTCAGCATCATCTCCTCCAAGGAACGTAACTTCATGTCCCATGCGCTCAAAGGCTTTTTTGAAATAGGGGTTGCTGATTAAAAGAATCTTCATGATGAAGCTATGCTTGAAAGAATTGTCTCAACACGGTGTGCAATAGTATGGCGAGCTTGCACCAGATTATTCAGCTTTTGTCCAAGCTCGTGTCGCAGCGCCCAGTTTTCAAGTAAGACTGCAGCTTTTTCATGTAACTCATCATTATCGCGATAGAATAAATCATCAACCTCGTCGCCAAAAAGTTCCCGGCACCCCGGCAGTCTTTCTGAGAGCACCGGGCGAGCACAGGCGCCTGCATCAAATATCCGCTGGTTCGGGTAATACCTCATCTGGAGATGGGTCAACGACAGATGGACACAATCAGAGCGATATAGTGCAGGAAGATCGCGGTAATAATCAACATATGGCAGGATTGTTATCTGCCCGGGCAAAAGCCCTTCCCAACCATCACCAAAGACAATCGGATTAAGATCAGCCACTGCCCTGAGCGCATTGACTCGGTAAATAAGGTTTGCGGTATAAAGAATAAACGCAGGAACTCGCTGAATCTCTGATTGGGTAAAGCATGTTTTATCAATCTTTTCCTGTCTTAAAGCATCTTCAATCTCATGAAGGGTTGGAAGTAGTCTCTCGGCAATAACCTTATTTTGAAACAGTTCCGCAATCCGGTACGCCTGTGGCTTGCGTCTGAGCGAGGCAAAGTATCTTTCCTCATCGCCAAACGAGGGGCTTCCAACATACACAAGCTTTCCTGTAAGCTCATCTTTTCCTTTGCCGGGTTTGAAGAGTCTGTGATTTGTTGCGAGCGGTAGCATTTTAACTTTCTCAAAGCCGAGCCGCTGACACGGCTCAATTCCAGCAACATCCCAACAAAAAGCCCATCTCCCCTGCTCTTTTCTGCATTCACGGTCTGAAACTAAAAAAGAAGGGCTATCTAAAAACCATGTTGCCCATACAATACCGGTAAAACTGCAGGCATCGGCCATAAAGCCGTTTCTGTCTGAACCTCGATTATTTATTGAAAATATTATATCCGGTGAATGGTTCTCTAAAATGTGGAAAGCCTGTGCTTCTGAAACAGATGTGTGGGCAAAAGATTTTTCAGTAACCACTTCGATACCTCGAAGTTTGAGCTCTTCTTCAACGTCAGGTTCTAAAAAAAAACCCTGTTGAGGGAATAGGACCTTTTTAATTTTTCTCGTTTGCCGCTGGGGAATGTTATGCTTCAAATACTCAACATACATTCTCAGTGGATTAAAAACATGAGGAAAAATCTGGCATTCTCCTATGTGGGTGATAGCCTTACCATTTGGAAAGGATTGATAAAAATTCTTCAGCTTTTTGAATAACTCAGAAGATGGGTGTTTGCAGTGAAGTAAAGTTATTTGTGAGGTTAATATATTATTATTTTGTAATAGCTTTATATTTTTCTTATATAGAAAATCGCTTCCGGTTATGGCAAGTACCCTTTCAGGATTCCTTTTCAGTAACTCTTTCATGAGATACCCTGAGCCGCAGCCAAGAAGGATATAAACATTCCCTTCCTGCTTCAAAAGTTCTTGAGCTTCTTTTTCAGGATTAAATAACGAATCAAGTGTTTTCCAGCCGAGTTGTGTTTTTACTTTGACAACTGGCAGCTCGCCTACTTTAGGGAATACTTCGCAGTATTCAATTTCCATGTGCTTATTTGGACACATTACAACGCCCCTTGGAGCTTTTTGAAAACTATTATATTGATTAAAAGCAAATTTATTGCCAATTAATGCCCATGCTTTTGTTTTGTTATAATAAAAATGAGTAGGAATAGACTTTATCATCCCCTTACAAGCTTAACCCTCTGATATTGCTGTGCTTCTTTTTTTATGGTATAGACTGTAACAAACACTCTTCATATACGTTTATTAGACGATGCTCCCGCTCCTCACAAAAACTATTTCCCAAATAAACCATGAGTTACAAACAAACGGTTCTGCTCTTGGGAAGGTTATCATACACGACCAAGACCATTCACCTGTTGCGCCGTCGGTTGATGTGACCACCTCTGCAACAATTGCCCAGCAGCTTCATAACCTACCCCTTGTTCCTTCTCCACCCCTAAGACTCGATAAAAAGTAGTTGTAGAGTCACCATGTCTGAACCCCAGTACATTACGATTAAGGGTGCACGGGTTCACAACCTCAAAAACATTGAGGTCGCGATTCCCAAAAACAAGCTGGTGGTCATCACCGGCAAGAGCGGCTCCGGTAAATCTTCTCTCGCCTTTGACACACTCTATGCTGAGGGTCAGCGCCGGTATGTTGAATCGCTGTCTGCATATGCACGCCAGTTTCTTGAGCAAATGCAAAAGCCTGATGTTGATGCAATCGAGGGACTCTCACCTGCGATAGCGATTGAACAAAAGACAGTCAGCCAGAATCCCCGCTCTACTGTTGCGACCATTACCGAAATTTACGATTATCTGCGGTTGCTCTTTGCCCATGTCGGAACGCCGTTTTGCTATCAGTGCGGAAGGGAAATATCCAGCCAGACGATTCAGGAGATGGTTGACCGCATCGCAAGCCTTCCTGAAGGCGAAAAAGTAATGCTGCTTGCACCGATTATCCGTGGGCGTAAAGGAGAGCACAAGCACGAGCTCCGCCAGCTTCAAAAAGAGGGATTTCTTCGGGTACGTATTGATGGAAAAATTTTTGAAATCACTGATGCACCACCCCTTGAGAAAAACAAAAAGCATACCGTTGAGGTGGTTGTTGACCGGCTTATCGTAAAACAGGGTATTGAAAAAAGACTTGCTGATTCCCTCCAGACTTCCCTTCAGTTTGGCACGGGACAAGCACTGCTGATTTGTCAAAACAGTGAGGAAATTCATTTCAATGCTCAGCTTGCCTGCCCTGACTGCGGCATAAGTTACCCTGATATTAGCCCTCGCACGTTTTCTTTTAACAGCCCATACGGCGCATGTCCAGAATGCCTTGGCATTGGAACCCGTATTGAATTTGACCCTAAACTGCTCGTACCCGACACTACCCTTTCGATAAGTCAAGGTGCAGTGCTTCCGTGGGGAGGCGGCGAATCCTTTTATGTAAAAAGTGTTCTTGCGTCGCTTGCAGAACATTATGGATTTTCGTTAGACACTCCGTTTCAAGACCTTCCTGAAAAAGTTCGTTCCGTGCTTTTCTACGGTTCAGGTGATGAACCAGTAACGCTTTCCTTTCAAAGCCGTTCAGGTTCGTTTAACACCAACAAACCATTTCAAGGGCTTATCCCGTACCTGACCAAAAAATACAAAGAAACTGAATCCGATAAAGTTCGGGAAGAGCTTTCCCAGTATATGAACCGCATGCCCTGCCCTGCATGCAGCGGACAACGGCTACGTCGAGAAAGTTTGGCAATAAAGATAGCCACAAAATCAATTGCCGATGTCTGTTCGATGTCCATTGAACAGGCACTATCCTTCTTTCAAAGCCTTTGTTTTACTGGAAAAAAAGCTGCAGTTGCACAGCCCATACTCAAGGAAATATCCGACCGCCTTGATTGCCTTGCCTATCTGGGACTTTCCTATCTTACGCTTGACCGGCTTGGTGCTACGCTTTCAGGTGGTGAAGCACACCGCATACGTCTTGCGACGCAGCTTGGTTCCCGGCTTTCCGGTGTGCTCTATGTACTTGATGAACCGAGCGTTGGTCTCCATGCCCGTGATACCGAACGTTTGATTGAAACACTTAAGAACCTCCGTGATCTGGGTAACACCGTGGTCGTTGTTGAACATGACGAGCAGACCATCAGAAGCGCCGATTTTCTGATTGATATGGGTCCCGGTTCCGGACGCAACGGCGGTGAGATTACTGCAGTGGGGACGCCATCGCAGATACAAACCAACACCGGATCACTTACCGGGCAATATCTATCAGGCAAAAAGATAATTCCCCTGCCACAGCGTCGGAAGCCTTCACAGGCTGTCTTAACGCTCACTGATGCTGCTGAAAACAATCTCAAGCACCTTTGTGTTGAGTTTCCCCTTGGGCTTTTTATCTGCGTTACCGGTGTTTCAGGCTCGGGGAAAAGCACGCTGGTCATTGATACTCTGTACCGTATGGTTGCAGCAAAACTCAATCCTGAAGCTTATTCCTACACAGGACCTGCAAAACTAAAAGGCGCTGAACTACTCAGTGCGGTCATCCATGTTGATCAATCCCCAATCGGTCGCACCCCGCGCTCTAATCCGGCAACCTTTACCGGGCTTTTTGATCAGGTGCGCGAGCTTTTTGCAGGGCTTCCAGAGGCACGACTCCGTGGATACAAGCCCAGCAGATTTAGCTTTAATCTCAAAGGCGGCAGGTGCGAGGCATGTCAAGGCGACGGCGTTGTAAAGATTGAAATGCACTTTCTCCCTGATATGTATGTCATATGCGATGTGTGCCGTGGCAAGCGCTATAACCGGGAAACACTTGACATCACCTACCGCGGACGCTCCATTGCCGATATACTTGACATGACCATAGGAGAAGCGCTTGATTTTTTCGAGAACATACCCCAGATACGACATCAGCTTCAGATACTTCTTGATGTTGGACTTGAGTACATAAAACTCGGACAACCGGCAACAACACTCTCTGGTGGAGAAGCCCAGCGTATAAAACTTTCACGTGAGCTTGGCAGGAGGACCCGAGGTCATACGCTCTATATCTTTGATGAGCCAACAACTGGTTTACATGCTGACGATGTTGCAACGTTGCTTTCCGTTCTCAATCAGCTTGTTGATCGAGGGAATACGGTGATCGTGATTGAACATAACCTTGACGTGATTAAAAGCGCTGACTATATCATTGATCTTGGTCCTGAAGGAGGTGACGGCGGCGGCAGGGTGGTTGCTACGGGAACCCCAGAAGAAATCATCCGGGTCCCACAATCACATACCGGAAGATATCTCCGGGCAGTGCTTTAGGCTTCGTCATGAAACTGCGTGAAATAACAGTCATAACCTATGATGGCTATAAAGCCGCTGAACATCCTCTGCGTTTTATCCTGAATGGTCACACCTATCAGGTAACTGAAATCATTGATCGGTGGTATGAAGGAAGCGCGGCACCGGGTGAGGTGTATCTCATCTATTTTAAAGTCAAAGCTGATGATGGCAGGATATACCTTCTCCGGTATAATGGTCTTTTTGATGCATGGGCGATTTTGGAACCAGAGGAGTAACAAAAACAAGACAGCGATTGATGGTGTTCTCTGAGTCAGGATTTTTTCTCCGTATCCCCATATCCGACAAAAAAGGAGAGGAGTAGCAGCGAAATGAGTGGCAGGAGCTCAAGCGTATAGAGTAGTGGTCTCGTACGGTCGCCTCCACGCCCGTCAAAAATAATTGCAAACAAAACTATGATGACTGCATAGACAGCAGTCCCTGCAATAAAAAAAATGAGTGCCCGTAATGCTCGTGCGTCCATTATCCTTTTGTTTTCTGGAGCATATTCCTCGCGCTGAGAACATCTGTTCACACCAGAAATACACAAATATTTCCCCCTCGTCAAGATGGTTCCCTTTCGTTATACAAGACGCGCTCGTACTATTTATATCACCCTTACCTCCATCCTCTCCCCTCGAGGGAGAAGAAGCCCCCCTTTTACGTGCAACAATTACGACACAATCTCTCGAGGGCGAGGAAGTTGCCCCATTCCCATTACGGGCAACGATTAAGACACAGTTTTGTCAAGGAGGGGTGCGGGAAAGGGCTTTTCAGCCACCCCCCTTTTTTATGTGGAGCGGTGCTTAGGTATTCTGGTACAATGAATCACTGACCATAGAGCAGTGAGGTAGAAATGATTGATATTGCCACCATGAGCGTTCTGATTGCTGATGACGTTGAATCCATGTTCAACGCCATCCGGAGCATCATGCGAATCCTTGGCTTTGGAAAAAAATTCCACTATGCTGCTAACGGCACTGATGCACTTTCTGCACTCAGGGAAGGCAGCTTTGACCTTGCGCTTCTTGACAACAACATGCCCGGCATGACCGGACTTGAGCTCTTGCAGACAATACGTTCTGATAAGGTGCTCCGTGATTTGCCGGTTATCATGATCAGTGGTCATGCTGAAAAAGAATTTATTACTACTGCTGCTGAATCAGATATAGATGCCTACATCCTGAAGCCGATAACGGTCAACCTCCTCAAAGAGAAAATACCCGAGATCATTGAGAGAGCAAACAACCCCTCACCCATGACCTGCTACCTCAAACAGGCTGCTGAATGTGCTGAGCACGGTGACTTTGATCAGGCGATTGTCATTGCTCAGAACGCTGCTGCGGCAAACCCTCGTTCGAGCAGACCTTTGCGAGAGCTCGGCTTTTACTATTTCCAGCAGGGGAATATTCAGGAGGCTGAAGCCTGCTTGCGAAAAGCAGTTGAGATGAACCGACTTGATGTCATTGCCTACACAACGCTTGGTGACCTCTATCTCAGAACCGGCGATATTGATGGTGCACTGCGCTGTTTTCTCAAAGCAATGGATATCAGTCCCCGAAACTATGAGCGTGCGCTGAATCTGGGTAAGCTGCTGGTAAAGAAAAAAATGCACGCACGAGCTTTTCAGGTCTTTGCCCGTGTCTTTGAATTATCACCTAATCCGCTCTCTCTAAAAATTGAGCTTGCAGATTTCTGTGCAACTGAAAAAGCATATACCATTGCAGAAAAGCTCCTTAAAAGTGTTCTTGATAAAACCGGACCGAATGCAGATATTCTGTTAAAACTTGGACTTGTCTGCGAAGCATTAGGAAAGCACGATGAGGCGTTAAAATATTTTATTGAAGCTGAAATGCATGATGATCAGGATATTCACCTTAAGCTGCATATTGCAAAAAACTATATTGCCCGGGGGAAACCTCTTTTTGCAGAGCGACCGCTCAGAGCAGTGTTAAACATTGATCCGAGCAATGAAGAAGCTTTGGCACTGCTGCGGCAGTGAACGTGAAAGGAGCATGCGGCGAGTATGCCCTCAGATTCAACGATACTTAATGTTCTATTGCGTCTGACTGAGATCACCAACGATAGCAAGCTTTCATTCCAGAGGAAGTGCGAGGCAATTCTTACAGAAATTGCATCATGTATGCAGGTACAGAAAGCCTCACTTATGCTTCGCTCAGGCAGATCTTCACTGCGGGTTGTTGCCTCGACCAACAAAAACATCATCGGAGTCACCCAAAAACTTACTGAAAATACTCCATCCGCATGGGTCGTCCATCACAAAAAACCACTCTACATTGATAGCTCGTATGCCTGTGAAGTAGAGCGAGGGAGATTTCCCCACTATCAGGGAGAGGCATTCTATCTTGTTCCCATTATCAATAATAATCGGGTTATTGGCGTTATTTCTCTGACAGATAAAGTTGGTGAAGACCGTTTTGCTCACGAAGAGCGTACAACAGTATTGCAGTTTGCTGGACATGTGATCACAGCACTTGAAACAAGCCGTCTTGCTGCTTCGCTTGCCGAGAGCCAAGCTGCGTTACGAAAAAAAAACAGGGAGCTTGAGCGACTTGAAAATTTGCGCACTGAGCTTTTCAACATGCTGATTCACGATTTAAAAGGTCCACTGTCTGAGATAGTGGCACACCTTGATCTTCTTTCCTATATGGCTACTGAAGAGGCAAGCTCTTTTGTTGAAACCGCAAAGACTGCCTGCGATACGCTGCAGCGTATGATTTCAAATCTTTTGGATATTGCGCGGCTTGAGGAAGGCAAACTGCAACTGCTTAAAGAACCCGTTGAGCCCGAAGGACTGGTTAAAGAAGCGCTTGCCCGGCTTTTGGTATCAGTCAAACAGAAACAACTTTCTTTTTCTCAGTCCTTTCCAGAGCAGGAACTCTCTACTGTAATGGCTGACCGGGAAATGCTGCTCCGTGTTCTTCAAAATCTTCTGAGCAATGCTATTCAGTATTCTCCACAAGGGGCAACGATTGTTATTGGATGCCGTAAAAAAGAGGATGCTGCACTTGAGTTTTTTGTGCAAGATTCCGGTCCCGGAGTTCCTGAGAAATTCCGCGAGGCAATTTTTGAAAAGTATTTTCGACTTCATGCACCAAAAGATGGACGCTCGTATTCAGCAGGGCTTGGTCTTGCCTTTTGTAAAATGGCTGTAGAAGCTCATGGCGGGGAAATTGGTGTGCGCAGCGAGAGCACTGCTGGCAGCACGTTTTTCTTCTCAATTCCACTGGCTAATCATCAGCGGCAGCGTTCTGCACCAAGCATCCAAAAAAAAGTGCGGACAAAAACATGATTCCTCTACGCCATTCTTGTCTCTCCCCTTTGATAGCTGCAGTATTTTTCTGCTTTTATTTTATTTTTTGTCCAGCCATGCCACGTGCTGCAGAGCCACAAACTAACATCCCTCAACCTCTGCCCCAATGGGTTTCTGGAGACCACTATGAGTATCAGATAGGTTTTTGGCTTTTTCGGCATGCTGCTTCAGGTTCGCTTCGTTGGGAAGCACATCCTCAAGGCTGCCGTGTTGTGTTTGAGGCTGAGACTCAGGGGCTCGTCCGCACGCTTGCCGGAAATCGAAAAGAGGTTATGGAGAGTATTCTAAAATATGACCCTGCAGCACAGAGATTTTTACCGGTACACTTCCAAGAAACATTTTCCTATGGTAAGAGCATCTTTAGAAAAACTCTTTCCTTTGACTATGAGCGGAGTCAGTTTACCCTTATACAAGAGTTGAACAAAAAAAGAACTTTTAGCATAATACGGCGTCTTCCTCGAGAGCCGTTTGAGGATCTGCTCAGTTTTCTGTCCAATCTTCGTATTGGTGCGTATGGGAACATTCAGCAAGGTAGCAAAGTTCTGCTTTGGGTTCTCATGAAAGAACGACCAACCCTTATGACTGTCTACTTCCCTCAACCGCCAGAAAAGCCAAAAACACAAGCATGCCGCTTCTATGCAATACTGAGCATGGACCGTGATATAACCCAAGCAAAAAGCAAAACGGTTCGTGGATGGTTTTCTGAAAAATTCATTCCTCTGGCTGGCGTAGTTGAGAATGCCTACTTCTTTGGGGATCTTAACGTATCACTTTTGAGCGGTGGTGAAACTGAGGCAGGCACGGGATCATTGCACTGAACTTTTTGCATGTAGGGTTTCTGCCATCACCTCCCGAATCGTTTTTGTTATTTCCGGTGCTGTTATTGGTTTTGTCAGCAACGCTTTGATGCCGATTTGTTCAATCATTTCATCTGAAACCCGCTCGCTATAACCGGTGCATAAAATAATGGGCAGATTAGGTCGCAGCTCCAAAAGAAGTTGTGACAAACGATCTCCTGTTATTCCCGGCATAGTCTGGTCAGTAATAACCAGATCAAACTGCTGAGGATTTTTCTGAAAGTGTTCAAGTGCAGCACGCCAATCAGAAAATGCCGAGACCTGATAGCCTTGTGACTCGAGCATCTGCTTCCATAGGTCAACAAGTATTTTTTCATCATCAATGAACAAAATCCTCTCAGAACCCTTTTTGATTTCTGCCTGAATATCATCTGCAGCAGGAGCAGGCTGGGTTAGTACGCAGGGAAGCAGTATTTCAAATGTGGTTCCCCTTCCCGGGACACTCTGAACCCTAATGTCACCGCTATGGCTTTTTACAATCCCATACACCACCGCAAGACCCATCCCCGTGCCCTTCCCCACTTCTTTTGTGGTAAAGAATGGGTCAAAAATGCGGCTCAAATATTCAGGCGGTATGCCAATTCCGGTATCGCTTACCCTCAGACAGGCATAGACTCCCGGATTTATCGTGAAGTTTTCTGGTTTGTAGTCGCTCCCAATTTCTCGAAGATTTAGCGAGATCTCCAAAACGCCGCCATGCTCACTCATTGCCTGTGCGGCATTGGCTGCAAGGTTCATAAGAAGCTGGTGCATATGGGTCGGATTTGCATTGACGATCACGGGCTCTTGGGGAACATCGCTTTTAATATTAATCGTAGCCGGAATCGAAGCCCTGAGTAGAGTGAACGTTTCTGTTAAAATATCGTTCATGCGTACAGGGATGCGCTCTTCCTCGGTCCTGCGACTGAAGGTAAGAATTTGTCGTACCAAATCACGGGCACGCTCACATGAAGTAAGTATTTTATCAAGATTTTTTCGCAGTTGATTTTGTGGTTCAAGACGCTCGCGGGTCAGCTCCGCATAGCCCATGATACCGGCAAGGATGTTGTTGAAGTCATGTGCAATGCCACCTGCAAGCGTACCAATTGCTTCCATTTTTTGAACCTGCTGAAGCTGAGCCTGCATTCTTTTTTGCTCCGTAATATCGCGAAGGCACAACAAAACGCCGGTGATGTTACCTGATTCATCCCTAAGATATGAGCCTCTCATTTCGACATGTACAACTTTTTCTTTTTGCTGCAATGAAACGTCAAAGTGCTGCACCTTGCCTTGACGCTCGAGCAGGAGCACAAATTGTCGTTGAATATGTCGCATGTCGCGTGGCACAAATCGGGTAACGTGCATACCGATCATTTCATCAGGTTTCATATCAAACATTGACGCTAACGTGCTGTTTGCCTTTATGATCCTGCCCGAGCGATTGATGATTGCAAAGCCATCAAGAGCGGTATTGAAGGTGTTTTCAATAAGTTGGTTTGTGCGAATGAGATCCTGCTGGCTTGCACGAAGCTGCTGATTGGCTGCCCGTAGCTCAGTATTGATTGAATGGAGCATCTGCTGCTGCGCGATCAGTTCTTCATTGGTAGCCTGAAGTTCCTCCTCACGTGCTTGAATTTGGCTATGAGCTGCAATAAGGCTATTATGCGCACGGGTTTTTTCTTCAATTTGCTGTGCAAGCTCGTGCTGCTGCCGAAAGAAATCTTTTATCAATTGTGCAAGCCTACCATATTCGGTGCCCTGCCGTTCAAGCCCTTTCAGTTTTTCAACGTCAGAGGTTGATAGGGTCTGTATAAGCCTGCGTAGCGGCAGTTGCACCCAATAGAGCAATGTTAAAGCTAAGATTGATACAATAATAATGGAAAAACCTAAAAAAAGCATGACGTGGTTTTTCCCGGTATTCCCGATCTCTTTGATCACCGGCGCTTCGCTGCGCACAATCAGTTCATACAAGGGGGTTTTATCCCAATCCTGCAATATGCGGGAAAAGCTGATGGTGCCCTTGTCAAAATCATAGGACGGCTCTCGGACACTGATATTTCCTGATATCGGTTTTACTAGGAGAGTGCTTTCGGTCAGGTTTGAAAGCATTTCAAGATAAGCTTCATTCCAGATTTTTCCAGCAAACAAAAACCCCTGGGGTGGTGTCACTCGATCTACATCATGAGAGGGCTGAATCGGTGCACATCTTAGCTCTAAGATGCCAGTAGAGGTCTGGGCAAAAAAATGGTAGAAGTATCTTTGACTAAGAAGTTCTCGGAGCTTATTATTTGGAACAGGTAGCTCAGGCACCGCACTATCTATTCCAACAGCGGCTGTATAAACACAATCAAAATCCTTTGTATAGATCCATATGATATTGATGCCGGAGGTGTGGAGAATACTTTTTAGATATTGATCACCCCGTGCTATATCAGGTTTATTTACAAATGCGCAGAGGTCATCTCGTGAGGAAATATCATAGACAAAAGATTCAAAAGGAGCACCTTCAAGCTTTAGAATCCGGTCAAATATTGTATTTTTGCCGTTGATGTTAATGTTTAAGACAAATTCAACATGTCGCCTTCCAGTATAATTGAAATACACGACCCACCCGACGCACAACAGCGTGAGAATTCCAAATACAAGTATCAGTCGTGTCGTAACCCGCATTTCTCAATATCCATGCTTTTGAAGAAAATCAGTGGTAAACATGGTATCAGGAAGATCTACGCCAAAGCTATAGTCAGACGTTCCAAGGGTTGCATGGGTTCTTTGAACATCAATCATCTGAGCCGCACAAAATGAATTCACCTCAATACCGCCAGCCCCAGATGCAACAAAGCCAATCTGATCAAGCACCTTCCACAATTTGCCGTCACGATCGTAGCGATCCGAATAAAGAATTTGCCATGTCTCAGGATCAAGATACCAGATCATTTTGCTATACAAAAAGTTTGGGTCGTTGTTGACTGCTTCCACAATGTAAACCTTTACCCGTTCACGCTGAGTTCCATTACAGAGACAATTGCCTGTAACATGGTGAGTTTTTTGGGATTATTATGACGGCACAGAAGAAGTTCCTTATTTCCGAGATACTGGTACTTGTTGAGCGATACCGGACCATCCCATCCGAAATTATCAAATCCGCAAATATCAGAACCGCCTTGCGCATCCTGTCGCTCACTGGTAGAACGCCTTATGACCCGCCGTATCGTTGGATTCCAGAACCATGAGTCATAAGCTTTCAGACGGTCTTTGTAATGCAGTTCCATAATACGAATATTGCGAACCTCAGGTGGCTGTTTTTGCAGGATGGTAAACGCGCGCCAAATGTCTTTTGGATTATGTGGTAACTCAGGGACCGGTGGTTTGTCGGTCCGTCCTGAAAAGAAACACATATTGTTGTTTATTTCAAGTGCCAAGTCATAGTGAAGTTTTCCATCAATAATAAAACCCTCTTCTTTTGAGGTATAGGAATCTCCAAAATTCCTACATCGAAAATTATGTGCCATTTCAAGAGGATCGGTTGTGTCAGGAAAGGGGACTCCGGCAATAAAGTCTAAAATTTCACCACTCCCCGGATCTATCTTTGGTTTCCCATAGAAGCGTTTGGTAAAGGTAATGGTTCCCGGCGTCGGCAGGATTTGCTGGTAGGGAACGATTACAAACCAGCTTTCGCCCCATTTATGTGTTGTGGTGATAAGCTGGTAAAAGCTATCCGGCAGATACTCTTTAACCGATGCTGCGTTTGCGCTGTCAATTTTCTTCCCGACCCATTCCCGTTCCCATGCACGCACAGCAGCAAGCTCAGATTCGGTATAGCATGAAAAGGGGTAGACAAGTTCCTTAGCAAATGATGTCTTTAGTAATAGCAAAAAAGCACAAAAAAAAAGATAAAATATTTTCTTGTATTTCATGCCCTTTTTTTCGTCCATACCTACCCCCTTCTTTATTGATTTTTCTCCCCTTAAACTGGTTTTTAAATTTGCTCTTTGACGTTAACGCTAAAATTGAGAACAAATTTAATTTATTTTTTCATTTTACAATCCCAGCAATTTTTTTAAATTGAGGCGAATCAGCGGTCTTCAGCAGTTCAAAAAGCGCCATTTCAACGCTGGTCAAAGCTGCACCACAGTCGTGCATTTTCATAAGAGCAAGATCACGGTTACGCAAAAAACGCGATGAAACTGCATCAGTGACAATATGCACCTTGAACCCCTGATGCAGGAGGTCAACAGCAGTTTGATAGACGCAGATATGCGCCTCAATGCCTGCAAGCAGTACATCTGTTCTTTTCAGATCTGCAAGCGCATCATTAAAAGCCCTCGTGCCACAACAGCTAAAACTCATCTTTGCTATCGGCTCCACACCCTCAGGCATTGCCTGCGAAATCTGGGGAAGGGTCTTCCCAAGTTTTGAAGGATTTTGTTCTGTCAGAATAATCGGGATGGCAAATACTTTGACTCCGGCTATGAGCCGAACAAGGTTATCAAAAAGCAACTCTTTCTCAAACATCGCTTGAGCAAGACTGCCTTGAACATCTATCACTACCAGTACGGTGTTTTTGCACTCCAGCATATTCCCTCGATAAAACTGCTCTCAGATTAATGTTGTTTTGTTGCTGCTTCTGATTTTTTTCATATCGCTACGCAGTTTTCTGCGCATGTTACTTTTTACGATTTTCCTTCTATTTCACCCAGTCAATGATCATCTCTTCCCAGCCCTCAGGGTGCACAAAATCCTCCTGTACGACCTTTCCGCGGACTGATATGCCTGCTTCATGCACGGTTTCAGAACTTCCCGAAACAAGTGGATGCCACCACGGCAGGTCTTTTCCTTCCAAAATGAGTCGGTAGGCACACGTTGTTGGCAGAAAGTTGATTTTTTCAAGCGTCGTTGGTTGCAGCCGCATACAGGTCGGCACGAGCACAGTTCGTTCATCATATCGTGTACAGCGGCAGGTCTCTTCATCAAGATAGCGGCACACAATACAGGTATAGCGAATATCGCCGGTTGCTTCATATTCAAGTTTGTGGAGACAACAGCGCGCACACCCGTCGCAGAGTGCTTCCCATTCCTCGTCCGTCAGCTCATGCATCGTTTTATTTTTCCAGAACCCTTGAGGTAGAAGCTCGTGCATAATGCCTATCGTGTATTTTTAATCAAATCAATAATGCGGGAGGAGCTGTGGTCTTTAGGATCGCCAACAATAGCAATTTCTCCACCATAGGAAAGCACAGTTTCACGTTCTGGCACTGTTTGGCAGGTGTAATCAGTGCCCTTAGCATGCACCTGAGGCTTGAGCTTGAGAAGAAGTTTGTCAACTGTCGGCTCTGAAAAAACGGTGAGAAAATCAATACAGGCAAGTTCTGAGAGAATTTCAAGTCGCTCATCTTCGGGTATTACCGGATAGTCGTTACCTTTGTTTATCCGTAAGGACTCATCGCTGTTAATTGCCACAACCAAAATATCACCCCTGCTTTTTGCATCACGAAGGCTTCTGATATGCCCAACGTGCAGGAGATTAAATCCACCATTGGTAAACACTATGCGCAGCCCACGCTCCTTGAGTGCAGCAACTTTGGCTGCCAATTCATCATGATCCTTTATAATTTTCTGCTGCATGGGGTCATAACTGTTTTGTTGATGAACTGGTGCTTAGAGCATTGACAAGCTCCTGAGGTGTCAGTGTCGCAGTTCCCGGTTTCATCACAACGACCGATGCTGCATAGTTTGCAAGCCGAGCAGCATCAAGAAACTGTGCACCTGCAGAAAGCGCAAGAGCGATCAAGGCAACAACCGTATCACCAGCTCCGGTTACATCAGATATGGTGTCAGTCCCGACAACCGGTATATGCACCGGTCGCATGCCGGGCTCAAACAGCGCCATACCTTTATTCCCCAGCGTGATAAGCGCTGCCTGCGGCTTAACAATTTTGAGCAGTTTTTCGCCTGCGCGCTGCAGGCTGCTTGTATCGGTGATTGGAATGCCGGTCACCTGCTCAGCCTCTGCCTGATTGGGAGTAACCATGGTCGCTCCTTTAAATTCTTTCATGTGATAGCGCGAATCAACGACCATAATCTTTTCTCGTGCTATTCTTTTGAGGCAGGCAAGCACCTTAGGAGTAAAAAGACCATAGCCATAGTCTGAGATAATCCATGCATCTATATCTGCTGCTATCTGCTGGATATAGTCAACAATGCGCTGCTGATGCTCTTCTGAGGGTGCTGCTGCATTATCCCGATCAACGCGCAACACTTGTTGCTTGGTAGTATTATCATCACCGGCAAGAATTCTCGTTTTCATTATCGTGGGATACTCGGGATCAAGAATAATCCCGTCCAAAGTTGAGCATTTGGCACCAAGCAGCGAAAAGAGCCGGGACCCTGTACGATCATTGCCAAGAATCCCAACCGGATAGACCTGTGCACCGAGTTCCAGCAGGTTATTTACCGTGTTAGCAGCACCTCCGGGAATAAGCTCTTCGCTGTCATATCGGATCACAATCACCGGCGCCTCCCGCGACAGTCGGTATGGCTTTCCGTAAACATAGACATCTGCAGTCATGTCGCCGATAACGCAGATACGTGCATGTGAAAATTTCTTAATATAAGCAGTAAGTTTTTTCATAGACCCATTTGTTTATTTCAAGCAGTAGGTTGCAATCATGCTGCGGGCAGCTTCAATAACCCTGTCAGGGGTTATCAAGCTCATGCATCGGTGATCAGTTGGGCACTGCCGCAGATGGCAGGGACCGCAAGGAACAGTTTCTTGCAACACGATTGTCTTTTCAAGATTACAGTCGGTGTGCCGTGGATCCGTTGATCCCATAATAACCACAACCGGCTTATCAAATGCAACAGCAAAATGCCGCGGACCAGTATCATTGGTAATCATCATACTGCACCGGCGCACCAGCGCCATGAGCGTATCAAGCGGCAGGATCTGGTCGCCAAGGTCAATGGGTGATCGGTGCATCATCTTCAGAATAGTCCGAACGATTAAAAGTTCTCCCGGTCCAGCGATAAACATAATTTTTGCGTTGTACTCCTCAATGAGCCTATCAGCAACCTGTGCAAAATAGTCCTGTTTCCAGCATTTTGATGGACCATAGGTTGCACCCGGGATCATGATGATCAGCAAATCATCCTGCCGTATGCCATACCTGCTGCACAACGCATCAGCTTGTTCCTCTGCCTGCTGACCGGGATGAAGCTCTGGACGGGTACTTAAATCCGTGCAACCCAGCAGCTCACACAAGCCAAGATCAAGGAGAACCTTGTTGACCGGCACGTTTTTGCCTCCTTCCCGCAAAGGCTTTTTGCGGTGTGTGAGCATCCAGCTCCGTGCATTTTTTGCATAGCCAACACGAACCGGTATCCCTGCAAGAAAAAGAAGTTGGGCTGAGCTAAAAGAACTCGTAAATGCAATTCCCATATCAAAACATTCTTTCCGAAGTTTTTGAATAAATCGCAAATACGCACGCAGGCCACGGTCTTTGCCTTTTGGCTCATAGGGAATGATGCGGTCAAGAAACGGTGAATATTCGATGAGCTTTATCAACGATGGTTTTAGAATTGCAGCGATATGTGCTGCCGGATAGTGCTTCCGGATGCTGCGTAGTGCCGGTGTACACATAACAAGGTCGCCGACCCAGTTTGGGAGCCTGAGAAGAATTTTTTTGGGTTCAGGTGGCAGGTCAGGCATCTTCACACCAGTCGCTGCGGACCGCCATGAATGGATTAAAACGAATTGCATAGTGGAGTGAACCTGCAGCATGCTGAGCACGCGACTCAGTTGCATCCTGCTCCCTAAGGTGGGGCGCAACACGCTGCCATTCAGCTTCGGTAAGCAGTTCGATATCCTGCACCAGTTTTCTGTACTGAGGTGCGCAGGGAAACTCTGAATAGGCATTCACATACCATGGAAAAATCTTTAATATCTTATCAAGCCAGAGGTTATGCTCCTGCCCAAAATCAAGGCAGGAGTCATCGGTGAAATTGGTCAGCGTACTCATTTTATTCACATCAATATACCCTCCCGCGCGGCTGAGCTCCCAGGCAACGGTTCCAGGAAACGGGAAAAATGCTGTCCAGCGAAACCTTCCGGGTCGGGTTTCAGCGATGAGCTGTATTGTTTCAAGCACCTCCGCGCGGGTTTCTGTGGGGAGCCCAACCATAACAAACACCGATGAATGAAGCCCTGCATCTTCGGCAATGGCAAGCGCCTGACGTATTGTCTGGTTTTTCATCATGCGCCGCATAACGTCACGCCGCACCCGTTCACTGCCGCTCTCAAGTCCAAATTTAACAATCTTGCACCCGGCAGACTTCAGGCTTTCAGCAACGGCACGGTCAAACACCTGCACGTGAGCATTCACAACAAAAGGGATGCGTGATACACTGGGGTAACGTCTGCAAAACTCAAGGACATATTCACGATTAAATGTAAAAAGATCATCATCAAAAATATACATTTTAATATTTTTATAATGAGTCTCCAAGAACCGTATTTCATCAAGAACGTCCTGAAGTGGATGATGCCTGATGTAGCCAAGCTTTGCTGGTGCCACCTCAAGGTCCCGACTATACAGCTCAACAATCTGGTGATTAAAACAGTAGGTGCAACGGAACGGGCAGCCGCGTGATGCCATGAGCCCGACCCAACCATTTTTTGCATCAATCATTTTTTGAAAATCAAAAATCTCATAATCTTTTGCCGGCAAGCTATCGAGCCCTACAAACGGCATAAGCTTATTTTTTACAACTTCACCGTTTTTTCGGTAGCAGATATTGGGAACTTCGGACAAATCACCTCCGCTGGCAAGTACACGCACATAGTCCCTGAATGCAAAATCTGCTTCACCAATAAATACTGCGTCAAACAGCCCTGTTGCCATAACCTCATCAGAGGCTACGGTTGCATGAATACCACCGCACACCAGAGGTACTGGGAAATGCTTTTTGAGTGCTGCTGCAATCTTTATGGCATACTGAAACTGCGGAGTAACCACAGAAAACGCAACCAGATCTGGCGAAAACGCAGCAACATCATCGAGAATACGTGATAGATCAAACGGATAGCCAAGCTGCTCATTGATGTTGAGTAGTCCGGTGGTATGCCCATCCTGCTTCAGCACTGCTGAGAGGTATGCAATGCCGTAGTTAAACCCTATCTGTGCATTTACATTAGGATAAATAAAAAGTATTTTCATAACTGTTTTCGAAACACCTGATGACGTACCGTTTTCAGCGTTCCTCTATCACTTCATATTAAAACAGCATCCCTGCACTGACAAGCGGTATTTTGGCGGGTTCAGCGAGCACTGTTTGACTTTCCGCCGTTCTTGCAGTATACACCAAAATGTGTCATTCACCATCATGCGGGGCAGCCATGAAAAAAAACCTTTTGCATGCTCTTGAGGCACTTGTGCCGCCCCACGTCCCCTTTATCAACCAGTACAAACGTCGTGATATATTTCGCTGCACCCATGAGACCCATCGGGGCTTCGGCAGCGCTGTTTCAGTGTATCATGTCTTAAAGGTCAAACAGTGCTTCCCCCACGGGTGTATTTCGTTTCAGTGGCGATGCCAGAAACTTAGGAAAGGAGCACCCTGCCCTCGAAACTATAAGCACGTAGGAAGACCCTGTGCAAGCTGCCCTTCATTTTATGACGTAAAAGTTGTCAAAAAACCAGAGGTCATCATTTCCGAACAGGCATTTCATCAGTTTTCTAACGACCTGAAATCTTTTGAGTCTTGGATAAAGAGGTTTACCGGTAAGCTCGTATCAGTATCAGGAGTTATTAATTCGGTAAAACCCCGGTACAGCCTCCGCATACGTTCACGCAAACCTTCAGTCATCTTTCAAGGGTTCTTGCTCAACTTTCGTGAGACATTTATTGAAGATGCCGCGCTCCATGATTTCCTGTACATGCCGGTGAGTAGTGCACAACAGCACCGCTGGCGATTTTCCCGTGGCGATGTGCTCCAGTGTACTGGTACGTTTGTTGTGCGCAACGGCATGCTCCTCGTTGAACAGATCCGTGCTATAGAAGTTGTCCAGCGTGGTGAGCCTTGTTTCTGGACAGACAGCCGCGCCCGGGTTGCACAGCGAACCGGTACCATTCTCCCTTTTCAGGCTGAGCAGTGCTATAGCTGTGACAAGGGTATTCTACTTGAACTGGTCGCAGATGATGAACCGAGCGGCGCACGACGTAAAATGTTTTGCCTTGAAGGTGTTCGTAACCCGCAGTGGTGCTGGTACTGTGCGCAGCGTCTTCTTAGACTTGATGAATGCCGCAGCGATGAACCGTAGGGAGCAGGGAGAAGACCAGATTGGAGGCGGCGACCGGATTCGAACCGGTGTATAAAGGTTTTGCAGACCTCTGCCTTACCACTTGGCTACGCCGCCCAAAAAAAAATGGAGCGGGAAACGGGATTTGAACCCGCGACTCCAACCTTGGCAAGGTTGTACTCTACCACTGAGTTATTCCCGCCCAGTCCGCATGGCATTATAACTTTCTTCTCAGTTTTGTCAATCAGAAAATACGATGGACCGCATGCACTATTTTTGCGCAACCTTGCTTTCCCGCGTGGTAGGGGAAACAAGGGAAATCTTTTTTAAAAAATGATACGTATATGCTGCACCGGTCCAGAGGGTTATCACCAGCGCTGCTATGAGGAGCACCATTCCCACGCTGTGAAAATTGACACTCATTTCAACCCCGTAAAACTTAAAGCAATACTCATAATGTATCATCAGGCACACCACTGCTATTATTTGTAATGCAGTTTTATATTTTGCAGGTCGTGAGGTTTCGATCAGAATATTCTCTTTAATGGCAACAACCCGTATGCCGGTTATAAAAATTTCACGACCAACAATCAGGGCAACAATCCACGGGGGTACCCGGTCAAGGTGAATCATCATAATCAATGCTGTACCGACCAAAAGTTTGTCAGCAAGCGGATCAAGAAATTTTCCAAGGTTTGTTACGCGGTTCATCTTGCGCGCAATATAGCCGTCCAGAAAATCAGTAACTGATGCAAGCATAAAAATAAGTGCACTGCAGAGGCTCAGCATTCTGGATGGGGTGATGAGGAGCACGATGACGATAATCGGAGCAACAATGATGCGTATAATGGTGATAAGATTGGGAATATTGAGGTTGCGGCTACTCATGTTTTTCGCTCTGCCTGAATGCGCGGAAATAGTGCAGGTATTTTTGCAATCATGGTACCATGTTGCAGGTTGTCCCAGTGGGCTATGGTCTCAAAACGTTGCTCAGAAACGTTACCTTCCCCGGCAAGAGCGTTCCACATCCGCTGTGCTGATGACGGTATGAAAGGCGCAAGCAGCACAGCTATTTTTCTGAGTGCAACTACACAATGCATCATAACCGTTGCGAGCTTGAGCTGCTGTGCGCTGTCCTTTGCAAGTGCCCAGGGTGCAGATTCATCAATATATTTATTGACCATCCCGATATATTCCCAGATGCTCATTAGCGCCCGGTGAAAAGCAAGCTGCTCCATTGCAGCAGCAACCTCTGCAGCGACAGCAGCAATAGGTGACCGCAGACGTGCCTCACGCTCGCTGCCTAAGGTGCTGTCCGGCAATGTCCCGCCAAAGTATTTATGCACCATACCGATTGTTCTGCTGAGCAGATTGCCAAGGTCATTTGCAAGGTCACTGTTGATTCTGCCTTCAATTGCTTGACGTGAGTAATCACCATCAAGCCCAAACGGCACTTCACGGAGCAGAAAGTACCGCAGTGCATCAACACCGTACTGCTGCGCAAGATCAAGCGGGTCTATCACATTGCCCAGGGATTTTGACATCTTTTTCCCCTCAATCGTCCACCATCCATGTGCAAAAACTTTGCGGGGAATCGGCAGACCGGCAGACATGAGGAACGCTGGCCAGTACACGGCATGAAACCTGAGAATATCCTTCCCGATGATATGGACGTCTGCAGGCCAAAACGAAGAGAACCGCTCACCCGTGGTGCTGTAATCTAATGCTGAGATGTAGTTAAGCAGTGCATCAAACCATACATAGAAGATATGGTTTTTGCTTCCGGGCAGCGGAATGCCCCATGAAAAAGTGGTTCTGCTAATGCTCAAATCGCGCAAACCACTTTCAACAAAGCTAACAATTTCATTGTAGCGAGACTCTGGACGTATGAAATCCGGATGGTTTTTATAATACTCAAGCAGTGGCTGCTGATATCGTGAAAGTCTGAAGAAATAGCTTTCTTCCTTGAGGCGCTCGACCGGGCGGTGGCAGTCAGGGCAGACACCTTCATGAAGCTGAGTTTCGGTCCAGAAGCTTTCGCACGGTACACAATACCAATCCTCATACTGACCTAAATAAATATCTCCCTTTGCCGAGACCTTGTGGAAAAAACTTTTGACGGTTTCAATATGGCGCTGCTGTGTCGTGCGAATAAAATCATCATGGGAAATGTTAAGTTCTTGCCACAGTGTCTTAAAACGCATGACAACACGGTCGGCAAGTTCCCGTGGTGTTTCACCTGATTCACGAGCTGCCTTTTCTACTTTGAGCCCATGTTCATCAGTTCCTGTTAAAAAAAGTACGCGCCGGCCTGCCATACGCATATACCGGGCAAGTGAATCCGCGGCAATGGTGGTATAGGCATGTCCGATATGCGGCACATCATTTACATAATAGATTGGTGTGGTTATATAAAACGTGTCTTTCATCCTGTCCTCTCAATTTGGTGCATGCCGTGTACCCGCTCATTCCTTTACCAGCATTTCGGGAGTGAAATCATCAATATTCAGGTCGAACATAACGCCATCCTCAAGCTCGATAGATATCTTTCCTGAAATTATATTGATCTGTTTAATCTTCCCTGCACCGTGGGGGGTCATAATCTTTTTTCCTATTTTGGGAAGACCCTCCAAAATCTCAACGTACATCTCATGCTCGTAGGATAGACAGCACATCAGTCGCCCACATACTCCGGATATTTTTTCCGGGTCAAGGGGGAGTCCCTGCTCTTTTGTCATGCGCACCGTGACCGGACAAAACTTTTTGAGAAATGTTGTGCAGCACAATTCCCTGCCGCAGCAACCAATACCGCCGAGACGCTGAGCTTCAGTACGCGTGCCAATTTGCCGCATCTCGATGCGCATTCTGAGCTCGGAGGCAAGTTCTTTAACCAGTTGACGGAAATCCACCCTGTTATCAGCAACGAAAAAAAAGACCACCTTGCTTCCGTCAGGTTCAATGGCAACGTCAACCAGTTTCATCTCGAGGTTTTGTTCCTTGATCTTGCGTTGGCATGCCCTGAAGTAATCACGTTCCATTCTGATGTTGAGCTCTTCCTGACGCACATCAGTCTCTTCAGCCTTGCGCAGGATTTGCTTACAGGGCAGTGCGGTATTCCCCAATACAGATTTATAGCGAACACGTGGCACAACCGTACCCAGTGTCTGAACACCATCAAGGTCAATGACCACCTTATCATTCTCATGCACGTCAAGATCCCCTGCATCAGCATCAATGGGGATAAGCCTTTTTCTGAGTTTTACACCAACGATATTTCCCATAAGACGTTCGTTCATCCTGTTTGTTCAAATCAGCGTTACGTTAGCGCACGCAGTGTTCTATAGTGTAACGACCATCTATGGCGCAAGCAGTATACTTTCAAGCGCAAGCTGCACATTGAAATTCAGCGCAGCGCCCTGCTGCACTTGATGAATGCGTGCGATTTTTTTTATGAGCCCGGTATAAGTTTCATGCACAGCCGCCTTCTGCAACGACGCAACGATGTCTCGGTTATATAAAAGCTCAGTATCGGTGATACCTGATTTCAACAAGAGAATGTCCCGATACCAGCAGCGCAAAAACTCAAAAGCATAACTGTCCAGTGGGTTTTCGTTTGCATGCTTTTTTGCAAACGAAAGCGACTCTGTTGCCTGTTGTGCGGTCCCGGAAATCAGCAAAGGAATAAGCTGCGTTCGCTGTTTCAAAAAATCTTCGTCTAAGAGCAAAAGTGCGCGTCCAATGCTTCCCTGTGCATACGATGCAACACACGCAGCATCCTGCTGCGTTATTCCCCTGTTTTTACAAAGGTACATCACCATTTCAGCTTGAGCCAACGGCGAAAACCGTACGTGCTGGCACCGAGAGAGCACTGTTGGCAACAGTGCTGTAGTGCTGGTAGCAATCAGTATCAGTACCGTATGATCAGGCGGCTCTTCCAGTGTCTTCAGCAGACAGTTTGCCGACTCAGGCTGGAGCCGGTCTGCATCGTCAATAATGACTATTTTCCACCGACCCTCAAACGGTCGGTAGGCAATCTGTTCTTGCATGTCTCGAAGCTGTGCAATGGTAATCGTTTTTTTGTCTTCGAGAGGCTCCAGAAACAGCACATCAGGATGGGTTTTTCGTTCAATTTTTTGACATGAGGTGCAAACCTCACAAAAATCATCTTTCTGCAACGTACAATGCAGCGCTTTGGCAAAAGCACGGGCTGTCGTATATTTCCCTATTCCGGGGACTCCATAAAAAATGAAGGCATGCGGTATAATACCTGACCGTAACATTTTCCGCAAAAGGCTTATCTGCCGCTCGTGACCAATGATAGATTCAAACGGCATAACCAGACTCCCGAAGTTTTGGGGTAAGAGCTGTACAGATACTGCGGTGGACAGCGTCTATAGACTGTGTAGCATCAATTACTATAAAACGCTGCGGAAATTCACCTGCAATGGTGAGATACCCTTGGCGAACCCGTTCGTGAAATGAAAACTCCTTGTCTTCAAACCTGCCTTCTATCGCGTGGGTCCCATCCGCCTTGTTTCGTGCTCGTGAGCGTGACAGACCTACTGCTGTTGGACAATCAAGCAGTACTGTTACATCAGGCTGTATGCCTTTGCAAAAAAGTTCATGGGTTTTTTGAATAAGCTCGCAGTCAAGCCCGCCTGCATATCCTTGATAGGCAAGGGTTGCGCAATAAAAACGGTCGCAGACAACCACCCTCTCAGCGCTGAGTGCTGGCTCAATAATGTCGGCAAGATGCTGTGCTCGTGCAGCAGTAATCAAAGCAAGTTCGGTGATTGGCAGCATTCCGCGATGATCTGTCTTTAAAAAAAGCCTGCGAATCTCCTCTCCAATAGGTGTGCCACCGGGTTCGCGGGTAACCGTCACCGGAACGTGGTGCTGTTTAAGATAGTTGCTGAAAAGATCTATCTGCGTGGTCTTTCCGCACCCTTCAATTCCTTCAAAGACAATAAACAAACCCATAGTGATCCTTATCAGCGACAGCCATAGCGCTCATAAAAAACAAATTCAGCTAATGGCTTGCGCTGCGTCGGTGAGGGGTCAGCAGCAGGATAGCCAAGCGGCATCAGCTCGACAACGGTTACCTCTGCAGGAACCCCAAGAATTGCTTCTGCCTGTCGAGAATCAAAAAAGCCGATGTGGACTGTGCCAAGCCCTCGTTCAAATGCAGCAAGGGTCAAATTCTGGAGCGCAAGTGCTACGTCAAATAGAAGCCAATCGCCTTTATCAGTTACCGGTGTATTCTTAAAAAAACCTGCCTTTGCTCGTCGTGCACATGCAGCAAGAACAATCGGCGCTTCAACAACAGCCGATCGCGCAGGATTTTTTTCCGGCAAAGTCTGAGCAAGTCGCTGCTTTATCTCAGGATCACGGACAACAATAAATTCCCAGCACTGGGTATTTGCCCATGATGGTGCCCAACGTGCTGCCTCAAGGACTTCGGTAAGATCTTCTTCAGGAACCGGATCAGGACGGTATCTTCTTATACTCCGTCTTCCCCGTATAGCATCCATGAGTTCCATAGGTGCGATCTCCTTTTAGTCGTTATAACGTTAGGAAATATCAAAAAAACAAAGTATCAAAAAGGGTTCACGGTGTCAAGGCTGGCGTGATCTGGCTTTTGCTAAAATAAAAATTCCTATTGCTCTCTTTGCTGAAGTATATTAAGCTGCTCCTGTACAACCGCAAGATCGTGCGCGTACCTAAAACATTAAAAAGGAGGGTGTTATGGGTACCTGCCGCAGTTCTGGTGTTCTGTGCATTATTTTATTTCTTTTGCTGATTCCACTTGCTCGTGCATGGGCTTCCCCGCAGCCCCCACCTACCCTGCTGACCAAACATTTTCAAACACTCAAGCAGCACGCTTTTGAGGTAAACAGCCGCTATCAGACCTGCAAAACACTTGCTGCACGGCGGAAGACTGGAGGCAGGATAGAATCCGACCCTCCGGCAGCTCATGCAGAGTTTGTCAAAGCAGTATTCTCTCTCCGACAGGAGCTGTCAGCATTTAGTTCAGAACTTGGGGTGCTGTCTGAATCACTGAAAGACTTTGGAGCTGATACGGTTTTCACTACGCGACTTAAGCATCTCCAAAGGCGGCTTGACACAGCAATCGCACAGCTCAAGGAGCGCAGCAGCACCGAAGTTTTTGAAAACCTCCTGTCTGGCTCGCTTTTCAAAAAGCACAATAAAATTCAAAAAGAGATGCAGGAACAGCCTATTGAAAAAACAGCACCGATAAAACAACCTGTTTCCTTTGAGGAAAATCATCCCATAGCTACCGAAACCGCTGAGAATCAAAAAAGCATGGGATTTGCTCCGGCAGGCAGCAAGCCGTTCCCTACAGCAGATGACCTAAGCGAAGACGGTCTTGACGTCGTTTTTACTGAGAGCATAAAGAACCTTGCCGATACCCTACATCATGATCCGATTGAGATCTATGAATACGTGCGCAACAATGTTTACTACCAGCCCTACTGGGGGTCTCTCAAGGGAGCGCGTGGGGTGCTTGCAGAAGGAAGCGGCAATGATGCAGACACGGCAAGCCTGCTCATAGCACTATTGCGATGTAGTGGGTATCCGGCGCGGTATGCTGAAGCAGTAGTGACTCTTGACATCGAGCGGGCAAAAAACTGGCTGGGGTTGCATGATAACAAGCAGGTCGGGTATTATTTATCGAGTGCGGATATACCCGATGTCGAGGAGCTATACCGTGGCACAGAAATAGTGCAAATCCGATTTCGGCATATATTTGTTGAAGCCTATCTTCCTTACGGCGATTATCGAGGTCAGCAGCGAAGCGACCTGCACCGGCTCTGGGTGCCGCTTGCACCTGCCTTTAAAGCAATGCTGCACAGGGAAGGAAAAACAAAGGACGGCGCCCCGCCCTTTGACGCTTCGGCGTTCCTCGAGGAGCTCAGTACCACCGCCACGGTGAATCAGGACGGCTCTTTTTCGGGCTATGACACGTCAGTGGTAGCTGCGGCGCTTGACCGGTACGGTCAGGCACTTGCTGAGTTTATCGCTCAGCAAGACCCGCAGATGACTGTCCGGGAGTTTTTCGGATATTCTGAAATAGCGAAGCGTCAGGATCCCATTCTTCCGATTACCCTGCCGTTTGAGTCAAGCCGTGTGACCCGCTATAGCATCCTGCCTGAGCTGATGCATCACCGGATTAAAATTCAGCTTTCCTACTGGGGCACCGACCTTGATGCTGATGAAGAAGAAGGTGGACTGGGCACCCAGGAAATACGCTATATGGCACCAATCGCAGCGGTTATCGGCAGAAGGCTGACGCTTTCCTACCGACCGGCAACCCCTGCGGATGAAGTCCTGCTGCAGCACTATGACGGCAATCTTTTTGGCACGCCTTGTTTTCTGGTGCACATGTACCCACAGCTCACCCTTGACGGCGTGATCGTGGCAGAAAATGAACACAAAGAGCGTGAGGGAGATATAGATAACGCTGCAATTTCCCTTGGCATGGATGAGCATATCCGCATTGAACTCTACAAACCGGGTGAAGTTGTGTTCCCGCAGCGCAGAACCGATACCATGGTCACGGTCGGTGACTTTATGGGAATTGTGCTTGACTGCGGCAGGATCGCCCAGGAGTATCTTGACCAGAGCATGCAGCGTCTCACATCCGCAATTAGTGACCAGGCAGCTCCTGTTGAGCGCATGATCGGCGAGCAGCTCTTTATGACCGGAGCAGCTTATTTTCATCAGCTTGACGCATATGCAGATATTTTAGCGCATCAGGCAGATGTCCGCTGGTTCCGCAACCCTTCGGAGTTGACGGTGTCGCGGCACCTGCAGGTGTCATGGCTGGTGGATTATTTCCCTGTTTCCATCGAAAGCACAACCATCCTTCTTGATGTGACCGGCAACCGCATGCAGGCACTGCCCCGTGGAGAAAATCAGTGGGAGGCAAGAGAAGCGTTTTTGAGAAGCGCCATGATGTATCTGTCGGTGATGGAACACACGATTCTCATGGAGCTGTATCATCAGAACGCAGTATCAGCCGTTAGCCTGCTGCAGACAGCACTTGACCAATCTATACCCGTATATCAAATAACCCCCAAAAATCAAACCTCCATCCTGCCGCTTCTTGACCTGTCACAAGATGCACGTGACGTTGTTGAGCGGGAACTGCAGCTTGGTCAGATTGTGATTGTGCCAAAAACCCTGCTTACCGTCCAGAACTATACCGGCGCTCCAATCATAAGCCTGACGCCGCCCGGCAACCCCATGGGCGCATATCGAGAAGGCTATTTCATAACGCGCTGCAAACCTGCGCCCTACCTGCTGAACCCTGCAAACGGCGGTCAGATAACTGAGGCAATTACCGACATCCTGAATGATATGATCATACCTGACCACAAAGACTGGCTTTTATTTCAGACAACAGCCCAGGGCGCGCTGCAAAACGTAATAACCAATTCTGATGCCATACGGGACGGCACACTGCCGGTGCGGTCCTTTTTAAGCAGCGCCGCAGGCATTGCCATGTCGCTGCATATGGCGCAGCTTCAGACGCTTTCCTCAGCAATGCTGCTGCCAGGATGCGGCATGATGAGTTTGGGGCTGCATTCGACCGGAGAGTTTTTGAAAAATACCCTTGTCATGTATATAGATTTTGAAGGCAATGCCCTGTACTGCCCTGAGCAGAACAACGGTGTGCGTACGACTAAGTACGTGGTGATGGATATTCTGGGACAGCCTAAAGCTGGGTATCAGCCCTCAGGAACTATAACCTATGAGATAAAAAAACCGCTTGACGCGATAACACCAAGCAGCGCCGACGGCTCGGGCACATTCACCTTCAGCTATGACAACAACACGAGATTTGCACCCGGCGACCTTCTTGAAGTCACCCTTACGCTCCCGCTGCCTGAGGGCTTGCAGGCAACAACACGGGGAACTTTCCGCGTGAACGGACTTGATCTTGATATTGACTCAAACAACAACCAGTGGCTGCAGGATCCGGCGCGCAGCATCGAGGAGGAACGGATCGAAGACCGCGAAGGCAGCAGCGACTACCCCGGCAAGGTCATTCCCCTCAATGACGGTGATAGGGACGCCGACGGTGTACCGGATTTCGCCGACGGCATGAATATCTTCGGCAATGAAGGCACGGATGCGGGCGGCAGACTGGTGCCTCTGATACTGGAAATTCCCGAATCCGCGGATCCTTTCAAAACAGAGCTTCGGTTTACCTATAACCAGTCCGATCCCGCGCAGGTCCTGAGAACCGGTGAAGGAACACCTGAAAGCCCGTACCGGTTTACACCGGCAGCAGGCAGGCTGCGGATATGGACTTGTGACGGTATGCACAGCAGAAACGTCACCGAAGTGGGTAGCGGTGCTGGCAATTTTGTGAAATCAGGCACGGTATATACGGCAGCCGAGCTTGGCAGCGGGCACCGGATGCGCTTTTTTGTCGAAGGGGTCAGCCCCAGCCAAAGCCCGGGCGATGAAACCATTGTGGTTCAGTCCCGGCAAAAAGGGTCACCTGAGGGCTGGAACATGCGCGATGAGGTGCGGGTTTCGGTTCTTGCTATTGGCATTGACCCTGATGACAACCGCGACGGCAAGATTGATGAAGCTGACCGGGGCAGAGTATCGGACAAAAAACCCTGGCGGTTCTGGATAAACAATGACGATGACGGTGATGCTGACCCGGTGCGGGGCGTGAATGATGATTTGAATGACCAGCTCGGGCTTGCGGTGCCTGATGATTTGCCCGGGCAGAATGAGGATAACCGCGATGATCAGGTGAACGGCATACGAGACCTTGTTGATTTTTTTCCGCTGCGATTCAGACTGCAGCAGGCGCTTGATTTTTTTCCACTGAGCCACTTCAGCTATACCTTGGAGCATCAAGCAGGAGCGATTGGTGTACTTTCTGATTATGCTGTGCCTGATGATTCGGCAAGCCTCTATCTTGAGGATCCCGACGAAGCAGTGAAACTCTATAAACAAAAAGTTCAAACCATAGGCACAAAGTCAAAGGGGTGGGTCATTCCTGAGAGCGTGCTTGCGGCAATGCAGGAAGATGAGCATCGGGAAGTGCTGCTGTTTGAAGCGCGGGCATTGTCTGACAAACCCCTCAGGCTCTCAATCCGGCGCAAAAGCGATGACGCAACCGTCTTTATGCAGGAGTTTCCCCTGGAACTTCTGGACGTCCGGGAAATGTACTTTCATGCGAACTTTCGCAATGTCGGCTGTCCCTCCGGCAAAGACTGCGGCGGAGAGATTGAACGGCTTGAGCATATCAAAAAGCCTCACTGCATGACCGATAACAGCACGGCGCTGGTGTGGGTGCACGGCTATAATGTGAGCGGCAGCGCGGCTACCGCCACGTTTGCAGAAGTTTTCAAGAGGCTTTTTCATGCCGGCTTTGAGGGGAATTTCTACGGTTTGAGCTGGTATAGCGATCTGCCGGTTCCCTTTACCACAAAGCCCCTGCCCCCGCACTATCATCAGGCCGTGGTCAATGCCTTTAACATGGCAGAGCCGTTTGCGGATTTTATACAGGAGATTGTGAGGCGGGATAACACACGGGTCAGCGTCGCGGCGCACAGCCTTGGAAATGTGATTGTCGGCACTGCCGTTCAGGATTATGGCCTCTCATTGGATAACTATTTCGCCATTGACGCTGCGGTTGCGCTTGAGGCATACGGGCAGAATTATGACGACAAGCAAAGCATGATAAAAGTAGATAAGTGGAAAAGTTATTATGATTACGATTGCTGGTACGATAATGCCACCGGGCAGAAAAAGCTGTTTGCAAGTGAGTGGCATACATTGTTTGAAGGAACAAGCGACAACCGGCGGCTCCTTACCTGGCGCAACCGGTTCAAAAATGTGGTCAGTTCGAATATGTACAATTTCTATTCAAGCACCGAGGAGGTTCTTGCCAAGTATGATGGTGACAATATGATTTTTGACGGATCGTGGAGCAGCTTTGCCGATAAGGCATGGGTGAAACAGGAGAAGTTTAAGGGCAGAACAGAGGAGCTTAGCCTTAATGTGGGCGGCGTTGGAAGTCCTTTTGCCGGCTGGCGCTTTAACCTTACAGAACCTGCATACACAACAATAAAAGGTCCTGCAGAAGGTTTTTTGAATACTACAATTGTACAAAAATCACCCTATGAACTGAAAAGTTTAAGTGATTCGTTTATTCAAGGACTGAAAACAAAACCGTTTTTTTATCCTGAGCCCCGGGAGCTTTTTAATGAAAATACGGGCAGCGATTTTGTGATGCGCAATGTCGGACAAACCTCGCTCAGGGATTATTACACGGACATTAATGCGCCGAACGTCCTTGTGCGCGACTGGCTGCTATCTGAAGCGTTCCCAGCGACTTCTTTGCCGATGGGGGCACATATAAATAAGCAGCTTCCTGGATATATAACAAGAAATAATGATATGTCTTCCACTGACGATGACGGCATGATAACCGATGGAGTTTTATGTAAATGGCCAAGAAGCATTGATGATTATAATAAATGGTATCACAGTGATTATAAGGATGTTTCTTATCAACATGTACATAAATTCTACACCAAGATTGTCAGGATATCACAATGAAGGAGGGGAAAAGATGAAATTATTCAAGCAGCTTATCTTTATATTCTTATTGGTGTTTGCAGCAGACTGTCATGCTCAGATATTATATCCTGTCTCAAAAATAACAATCAAGGCTGTTGATGATGCAGGGAACCCGATAGAAAATGCATCCGTCACTGCAAGCTATGATTATCCAAAAGGGTTCGGAATGGGGTGGGGGACAAGCACGAAGTTTGTTGACGCAAAGACTGATAAAGATGGTTTTTATACTATAACCAAAGGGGCGGCGGGAAGGTGTAATTTCAGGGTTAGCAAGGAAGGATATTATGACACATCTAAATCTTACATATTTAAAGAAAAGACTTTGCTGTTTGTTTGGTCGCCGTGGAACCCGGTGATGGAAATCAAGCTAAAGAGGATCATCAACCCGACACCAATGTATGCAAAAAACACAACGCCATTGAAGATACCTTTAGTCGAAAATCCTGTTGGTTATGATTTTGAAAAAGGTGATTGGGTAGCGCCCTATGGAAAGGGCATTATCAGCGATATTGTGTTTACATTCAATGTAAGGTTTGTAAAAAATGATGATTGGGATGTTTCATATAAATTGACTTTTACAAATGAAAAGGATGGCATTCAAGAATACATCAACCCGAATGATTATGGAGTATACCGGTGGCCATACGAAGCTCCTGAGGATGGTTATAGAAAAGAGTTCTCTGCTTTTGCAGCAAATTATCGTGAAGGATGGGGAAGTAAACACAAATCAAGCTTTAATAAAGAAAGAAAATTTATTTTCAGGGTTAGAACGCAGACAGATGAAAAAGGAAATATAATAAAAGCAAATTATGGAAAATTATCTGGTGATCCTCAATTTGATTATGGTTATATTAAATTCACCTATTATTTCAACCCCACCGGCAGCCGCAGTCTTGAATTTGGGGGAAATCTTTTCAAGTTCTCAAGAAAGGAATGGGAATATAAAGTCAGTGGACCGTAAAGAGGGGCAATGAAACTCATAAAAATCTTGATCATCATATCAGTTCTTTTCATTGCTTTTTCCAACGCCTCAGCCTTCGTTTACCCACTCGGCAAGGTAACAATAAGGGTAGTTGATAACGATGGTCAGCCGGTAGAGAATGCCGCAGTTACCTTACGATTCGATTACCCCAAGGGCTTTGGAATGGGATGGGGTACATCAAGCAAATTTTTCGATGGTGTGACTGATAAAGACGGGTACTATACATTGACAAAAACTGCGCCAAGCTGTTGGATGTATACGGTCAGAAAGCAAGGTTACTATCTGTCTGGCGAAAACTATGAATTCAAAGATAAAATAGGTGGATTAGTTTGGTTACCATGGAATCCTACAATGGAGATCAAATTAAAGAAGGTAATGTGCCGAACAAAAATGTATGCAAAAAGCATTAACAATATGAATGCAATTAAAGTCCCTGTTTTAAATGAAACTGTTGGTTATGATCTTGAAAAGGGTGACTGGGTGGCACCCTATGGAATGGGTGTAATCAATGATTTAGTTTTCATATTTAAGGTAAGATTTGTAAAAAATGATGATTGGGACGTTTCATATAAATTAACATTTTCAAATAAGTACGATGGAATTCAGGAATATTTTATACCCGATGGTAACCAGAGTGAATATTACTGGCCTTACGAGGCACCTGAATATGGATATCAGAATGAGATAAACTGGTCAGCCTTCTATCATCCCGGAGGATGGGCAGGGGTATACAAATCAGATTATAAAGAAGATAAAAAATATATCTTCCGGGTTAGAACAAAGACTGATGAACAGGGGAATATCGTTGAAGCAAGTTACGGGAAAATAGTGGGGGATATCAGGTTGCATGGGGACGGCTACTTGGTTTTTACCTACTTCTTCAACCCCACCGGCAGCCGTAGCCTTGAGTTTGGGGGGAATCTTTTCAAGTTCTCAAGGAAGGAATGGGAGTATGAAGTCAGTGGGCCTTAAAGAGGGGCAATGAAATTCATAAAAATCCCGCTCATTGTTGCACTGCTCATTGTGGTTGCAGCAAATTCATCGGTCTTTATTTTCCCCATCGCAAAGATAACCATGCGCGCAGTGGATAGTGACGGCAATCCCATTGACAATGCAACCGTAACAGCAAGCTATGACTTCCCCAAGGGCATGGGGATGGGCTGGGGCACGGCAACAAAATATGTTGACGGCAGAACCGACAAAGACGGGTATTTCACTATAACCCATAAGGCAGCGGGCAGGTGCAATTTTAGTGTAAGTAAAGATGGCTTCTATGACAGCTCCAAGTCTTATACTTTCAGCAGTAGAATTCTTTTCATCTGGTCGCCGTGGAACCCCACCATGAAGATAAAGCTCAAAAGAAAAAAGAACCCCACAAAGATGTATGCAAAAAGCATCAATAACATGAACGCAAAAAAAGTTCCTGCGCTTGATACCCCAATAGGTTATGACCTTGAAATTGGTGACTGGGTAGCGCCGTATGGGAAGGGTGCTATAAGTGATTTTGTTTTCATATTTAAGGTAAGATTTTTAAAAAATGATGATTGGGATGTCTCATATATATTAACCTTTTCAAACGAGCAGGATGGCATACAGGAATACATTGAACCTAAAGATGACTATGGAGAATACAGATGGCCTTATGAAGCACCGCTGGATGGCTACAAAAAAGAAATAAAATGGTCGGCTTTTTATCATCCTGGTGGATGGTCAGGTGTTAGCAAGTCTGATTACAAGGAAGATCGTAAATATATTTTCAGAGTGAGAACGAAGATTAATGATAAGGGCAATATCATAGAGGCAAAGTATGGAAAAATAAATGGTGACATAGCGCTATCTTTCGGGGGGTATACTGGTTTTGTTTATTATTTCAACCCCACCGGCAGCCGTAGTCTTGAATTTGGGGGGAATCTTTTCAAGTTCTCAAGGAAGGAGCGTGATTGTAAGGTCAGTGGACCTTAAAGAGTGGCAATGAAACTCATAAAAATC
>Ga0209162_1000386_pt1 | contig 48714 bp, 44 predicted proteins | sample YNPNPMetaG_FD_187121 | JGI IMG/M metagenome (GOLD analysis project Ga0209162, IMG submission 187121) | Anoxygenic and chlorotrophic microbial mat microbial communities from Yellowstone National Park, USA - YNP NP MetaG (SPAdes) (version 2) ...
TCTCCAACCGCCAAGGAGGAACCTATGGATAGCGTCGAGTCGTATGTGGCAGCCCTGCAGGGCACCTTGAACCGCCTGCCCTGGGACGACATCCGCGCCGTCATCGCGGCCCTGCACGACGCCCGCCTGGCCGGCCGCCAGGTCTTTGTCATGGGCAACGGCGGCAGCGCGGCAACTGCCTCCCACTTTGCCTGCGACCTGGGCAAAGGCGCCGCGCTGCCAGGATACCCCCTCTTTCGCGTCATCGCTCTCACTGACAATATGCCGGTCTTTTCTGCCTACGCCAACGATTGCGGCTACGAGCACGTCTTTGCCCGCCAGTTGGAAAATCTCTTGCAGCCTGATGACCTGGTCATCGGCATCTCCGGCAGCGGCAATTCGCCCAATGTGCTCAACGCCATCGAACTGGCCCGCCAGCGCGGCGCCACGACAATCGCCCTGGTTGGCTTCGACGGCGGCCGGCTCAAAGAGATGGTCGACCTCTGTATCCACGTGGGAAATGACTGTATGGAGCAGGTGGAGGACGTTCACGTCATCCTCGCCCATCTCATGGCCAGCGTGCTGCGTCAACTGCTCCTGGAACCCCATTGCCTGCTCTCTGCTCCACAAGAGGAGCAGGCCGTAGAGAATGAGCCCCATGCGACCGGCTGTCTTTCTTGACCGCGATGGGGTGATCAACGAGAACCGCCGCGACTATGTCCGCTCGTGGACCGAGTTCTCGTTTCTGCCTCATGTCTTCCCCGCCCTGCGTCGCCTGGCAGCCAGCCCCTTCGCTGTGGTGGTGGTCAGCAATCAGTCGGCCATCGGACGCGGCCTGGTCGAGCAGACGACGGTGGAAGAAATCCACCGCCGCATGGCGCACCAGATCGAGGCGCAGGGCGGCCGGCTGGACGGCGTGTTCTACTGCCCGCACCGTCCCGAGGACGGCTGCGATTGCCGCAAGCCCCGGCCGGGCCTGCTGCTGGCGGCGGCAGCCGCCCTGCAGCTCGACCTGGAACGCTCCTTTCTGGTCGGCGATGCCGAAAGCGACATCCTGGCGGCGCTGAACGCCGGCTGCCAGCCGCTGCTGGTGCGCACGGGGTTGGGAGAGGAGCAACTGACCCGCTTCTCGCCGCACCTGCTCGCCCGCTGTCGCATTGCCGCCGACCTCGGCCAGGCGGTCGATTGGATCCTCGACGGAGGAATGCTGTGATCTATCTGCCCTGCTCCTGCCGGGTCTGTGACCCGGCAGCCCCCCTGCTGAGGTCACAGACTGTGAAATCTGTGTAATCTGTGGCCAAAACCGGCATCTCCCTTTGCTTCGAACACCCCCTGCCTCCCTTTGCTGGATTGCTCGATTGGGTTATAATCGAATCAGGAGAAATTCTATGGAGCTTCGTCAATACGCTGGAGTTGTCTTGAGATGGTGGTGGCTGATCGCGCTGGCGACGCTTGTCGCTGCCGGCTCTACCTACCTGGCAACTCGCTCCGCCCCGCCTGTCTATCAGGCCAAAACCACGCTGATGGTCGGCCAGGTCACGCGCGACCCCAACCCCACCAACTATGACTTTTGGGCCGGCCAGCAACTGGCTTCAACCTATGCCGAGCTGGTGCGACGCGAACCGGTGCTGCGGGCAACGGTGGAGGCGCTGGGGCTGGACTGGTCGTGGGAGTCCCTGGCCGGAGCTGTCTCGGTCAAGGTGGTCGAGGGGACGCAGTTGTTCGAAATCTATGTCATCGATACCGACCCGGCGCGGGCGCAGGCGATTGCCAATGAGATTGCCCACCAGTTGATTCTGCAAAGCCCGACCACGCCTTCGGAAGAGGAACTTGAGCGCCGGGCTTTTCTCTCCAGCCAGTTGAGCGACCTGCAGGCCAAGATCGAGAGCACCGAAGCCCAGATCGCTGAGCTGGAGCAGGAGCTGGCGGAGGCGACCAGCGCCCGCCAGATGCAGGACCTGCAGGGACAGATCACCAGCCTCCAGGGCCAGGTGCATTCCTGGCAGGCCAACTATGCCCAGCTTCTCGGTCTGTTGAACCAGGGTGATATCAACTATCTCAGCGTTGTCGAACCGGCGGCCCTGCCGGCCTATCCCATCAGCCCCTCGTTGATGCGCAACGTTATGCTGGCCGGCGCGGTGGGACTGGTGCTGGCGGTGGGGGCGGCCTTTTTGCTCGAGTATCTCGACGATACGATCAAGTCGCCCGACGACGTGCGCGCTGTCGCCAACCTGCCCACATTGGGGGCGATCGCGCGCATACGGGGAGACAGCTATCAGGAGCAGCTCATCGCTGCGCACAGCCCCCTTTCTCCGATTGCCGAGGCCTACCGCCTCTTGCGCACCAATATCCACTTTTCTTCTGTCGACCAGCCGTTGCGTACCTTGATGGTGGCCAGCCCTGGCCCCACGGAGGGCAAGAGCGTTACGCTGGCCAACCTGGCTGTGGTCCTGGCCCAGGCCGGGCTGCGCGTGATCGCTGTGGATACCGACTTGCGTCGCCCCGTGCTGCACAAGGTCTTTGGTCTGAGCAACAGCCACGGCCTGAGCGACGCCATCCTGCAGCCGAACCCTGGCGTGTTGGAGCATGTGCAAGAGACAGGGATTGAGAACCTGCGCCTGTTGGCCAGTGGCTCTTTGCCGCCCAACCCGACCGAGTTGTTGGGGTCGTCGCGCATGAAGGCGGTGATCGACGAGTTGAGTGCCCATGCGGACATTGTGCTGTTCGACAGCCCGCCCTTGCTGGTTGTGGCCGACGCGGCTGTTCTGGGGGCGCGGGTCGATGGGGTGCTGCTGGTCAATGACGCCGGCAGCACGCGCCGCGCCGCAGCCAAAAGAGCGGTGGAAGAGCTGCAGCGCGCCCGCGCCAATCTGCTGGGCGTGGTGCTGAACCGCCTCTCTCTGCGCCGCGAAGGCGGCTACTACAACTATCAGTACTATTACTACTACCGCAGTGAGGACGGCGAGCGCCGCAAGCGCCGTCGCCGCAAGGGCTTGCTGAAACGCTTGTTCGGGCGAAAATAAGGGGTGGTAGAGGTCCTGATCATCGACGACTGTGTCCTTGCTCCTGGCGGGTCTGTGACCCGCCAGCACAAGTATCGTTCATTTTCGACACAGGGGTTAGATTGAATTCAACCGACATAAAACTCCTGATCATCGACGACGCCCAACCGCTGCGCGAGTTTGTCAGCCAGATGCTTGCCAGCGAGGGCGGTTTCGCTGTGCTGGAGGCCGCCGACGGCGCCGCCGGCCTGGAGATGGCCCTGGCCCACCAGCCTGACCTGATCCTGATGGACCTGGAGATGCCGCGCATGAGCGGCGTTGAGGTGCTCGACGCCCTGCGCCAGCGCGGCCTCGATATCCCCGTGATCCTGATGACCTCTTACGGCTCCGAAGCGGTCGCCGTCGAGGTCTTTCGCAAAGGGGTGAAGGACTATTTGACCAAGCCCTTCACCGCTGAAGAGCTGTTCGCCGCGATCGAACGGGCGTTGGCTGAGGTGCGCCTGCGCCAGGAAAAGGAAAAGCTGACCGGGCACCTGGCCGCAACCAACGAGCAGTTGTTGCGCCGCGTCGAAGAGCTGGGCATTCTCTACCAGGTGGGCAAGTCCATCACTGCCCAACTGGCCCGCGATGAAGTGCTGGAGCGCATCCTCGAATCGGTTTTTTTCATGATCGACGCCGACGAGGCCGCGCTGATGCTGCTGGACGAGGAGAGCGGCAGGATGCGCACGGCGCTCTACTACCAGCGGGTGCCGGGCCAGGTGCAGCAGGTGGCCCGCCGTAGCCCGGAAGAGCTGGCCTCTCAGGCGGCCATCTCCGGCGACGCGACCGCCAGCGGAGCCATGCTCTATGCTCCCCTCCGCGTCGGCGCGCGCTCCATCGGCGCCCTGGGTGTCGGCAACCGCGTCACGATGCGCCCCTTCAGCGGCCACGACCGCCAGCTCCTCCTGGCCCTGGCCGATTATGCGGCCATCGCCATCGAAAATGCCCGCCTCTATGAGCAGCTTCAGGCAGCCAACAGAGCCAAGTCCGAGTTTGTCTCTGTGGTTGCCCACGAGCTGCGCACCCCCATGACCTCGATCCGTGGCTATGCCGATATGCTGCGCAAGGGCATCGTCGGTCCGCTGACTGAACAGCAGGCGACCTTTGTCGACACGATCTATGACAACGTCGAGCGCATGCGCGTCCTGGTGGCTGACCTGCAGGACATTTCGCGCATCGAGTCGGGCTATATGCGCCTGGAGCTCCGCCCTATGGCGCTGGCCGAGGCGCTGGAGGGCGCCCTGCAGACGCTGCGCCCGCAGATCGAGGCCAAATCGCAACAGTTGACGCTGGCCCTGCCCAATGACTTGCCGCTCGTCCGCGCCGACCCCGCCCGCCTGTCGCAGGTGCTGACCAACCTGCTCAGCAATGCCTGCAAGTATACCCCAGAGGGCGGACAGATCGCCGTGCGCGCCTGGATGGAGGACAAGCTGGTTCATTGCGCCGTCGCCGATAATGGCATTGGCATCTCGGAGGAGGACCAGGCGCGCCTGTTCACCAAGTTCTTCCGCTCCGGCGACCCCGTCGTGCGCGACCAGCCGGGCACGGGCCTGGGACTGTGCGTGGTCAAGAGCCTGGTCGAGCTGCAGGGAGGGACCATCTCCGTGGAGAGCAGGTTGGGGCAGGGGACGACGGTCCACTTTACCGTGCCCGTTGCCTCTGCAGATTTGTCATGATCTCGATCGATCGCTGGAGGGTGTTTTTTCCGCTGCGTTTGAAGCGGGCGTTGAAGCGGCAGGGTGCGCAGGCGCTGAACGCCCTGGATGCGGTGCGCCGCCTGCTGGCGGCAGAACACTTTCCGTTCCTCCTGGCCGTGCTGGCGGTCGTCCTCACCGCCTCTACCCTGGGCAGGGGCTGGGTGGGTGACGACGTGATCCACCGTTCGATCCTGCTCTCTTCTACCCTGGGCCAGTCGATGCGCTCGCTCTTTACCTTCCTCTCGCCGGAGCGCAACCCGGCGCTCATGGACGCAGGGACAGCGCCCTGGTGGACGTTGCCCGAAGCGCGGATCTCGTTCTTCCGCCCCCTGGCTGTGCTGACGCACTGGCTGGACTATCGCCTCTGGCCCGATGTGCCACTGTTGATGCACGCCCAGAGCATCTTGTGGTATGCGCTTCTCTGTCTGGTGGCGGCGCGCTTTTATCGCCGCTTTGTGGGCCATTCCTGGATCGCCGGCCTGGCCGCGCTGCTCTTTACCGTCGACAGCGCCCACGTCAACGCGGTTGCTTCCCTCTCCAGCCGCAACGTCCTGCTGACCGGGCTGTTCGGCATGCTCGTGCTGCTGGCCCACGACCGCTGGCGGCGCGAGCGCTGGAAGGCCGGTGCGCTGTGGGGGCCTTTCCTCCTGGCGCTGGCGCTGCTCTCCGCTGAGGCCAGCGTGGCGGTGGGCGCCTATCTGGCTGCCTATGCGCTCTTTCTGGACCGTGGGCCGTGGCGTCAGCGTGTCGTTAGCCTGCTGCCCTACCTGGCTGTTGTTGTCCTCTGGCGTGTCGTTTATCAGAGCATGGGCTATGGGGCGTGGGGGTCGGGTTTCTACGTCGACCCCGCGCAGGAGCCGCTGCGCTTTGCTCGCCTGATGCTGGAGCGGGTGCCGTTGCTCCTGCTGGGACAGTGGGCCGGCGCCGACCCCGGCCTCTACACGGCGTTGTCGGTGCGCACCGATGTCGTTTTTTGGCCCTTTGCCTTCCTTTTCCTCCTTGCGGTTGGCGTTGTGCTGTGGCCCCTCCTGCGTCGAGATCGGCAGGCATGTTTCCTGGCCTTGGGGATGCTTCTCTCTACTGTCCCCGCCTGCGCTATCCGCATCCCCAGCGGCCGCCTGCTCATATTCGTCGGCCTGGGCGCGCTGGGCCTGATGGCGCAGTTCTTCGGCGGGATGCTGGACCGTATGGCCTGGCTGCCCGCCCATCGCCTCTGGCGGGTCCCCGCCTGGATCCTCTGCGCGGCGTTGCTGTGGATTCATCTCGTCGTTTCCCCTGTCTCGATGACTGCGGCGGTGGGGGTGCAGGACCCCTTCTTCGAGAATATCGTCGATCTGGAGCCGCTCTCGGAAGCCAGGCCGGAGGTGGTGGTGATCGTCAACATCCCCAGCCCCGGCCACATCATCTACATCCCTGACGCCCGCCGTGTCGAGGGCGAGGAGGCGCCAGCTCACCTGCGCGTCCTGTCCCCCGGCTGCTTTGGCGTCGAGGTGACCCGTGTCGACACGACCACTCTGTTGGTGCGCCCCGACCACGGCTATCTGATCCCGCCCGGCGAGGGCATCGGCGAGAGCGTCGACGACCTGCCGCCCGCGCACCTGGCCTATGCCTACCAGTACGGCGACAGCTTTTTCCGCAGCCACGAGTTCCCCATGGCGCTGGGCGAGCGGGTCGAGCTGACCAGCATGACGGTGACGGTGACGCGCATGACCGACGATGGCCGCCCCGCCGAGGTGCTCGTCAGCTTCTCCCGCCCCCTCGAAGACCCGTCCATCCAGTGGCTGTACTGGGACTGGCAGCGCGAGGCCTATGCGCTGTTCGATCTGCCAGCCGTTGGTCAAACCGTGCGGGTAGACGGTCCGTTTGATGAATAGTCCCTTCTGCGCCCCCTTTTCTGCGCCCCTGCTGGGCTCAAAGCCATGAAGATTCTGGCGGTCAGCGACCACGTCGTCGAGATGCTCTATAGCCCGGCCATCGCCGGGCGCTTTAGTGATGTCGATCTGGTGCTTTCATGTGGCGACTTGCCGGCGCGCTATCTGGAGTACATCAAGACGATGCTTGGCGTTCCCCTGCTCTACGTCTTTGGCAACCATGACCTGGGCGTCCATACTGCCGATGGCCGCTTTGAGCTCGAACCGCAGGGCTGCCTCAACATCGATGGGCGGGTGGTAGAGGTCAAAGGATTGCTGATCGGTGGGCTGGAAGGCTCGATGTTCTACAGCGAGCGCGCCGCCTATCAGTACACCGAGCAGCAGATGCGCCGCAAAGTCTGGACGATGCTGCCTGCTCTGCTCTGGAACCGCCTCCACTATGGCCGCTTTCTGGACATCCTGGTGACCCATGCTCCCCCCTACCGCATTCATGACGCCGCTGACCCCTGCCACACGGGTTTCAAGACCTTCCTGTGGCTGATCGAGACTTTTCGCCCGCGCTACCTGATCCACGGGCACGTTCATGTCTACGGCACGGGCGTGGCTGTGTCGACCCGCTATCAGCAGACCCGCGTCATCAATGCCTACAACTACCAGGTGATCGACTGGGCTAAGGACTGGTAATGTCCGATCTGGACCGTTTCCGCTATCTGGAGGCTGTGCAGGATTTTCGGCGCGCCCGCCGACGGGCCGAGCTGGAGCACATCGTCGCCCGGCTGACCGGCCGCCCGGCCGGCCTGCTCTGTTACCAGGACGTGGCCGAGCGGCTCAAGGCGATGGGCGGCGCCGACCTGGGGCTACAGACCGTGCCGCTGGATGCGATCGTCGGCAGCGTGGGACGCTGTGGCGAGTTCACCCGCGAGTTTTTGCCCCTGCTGGACGAGGATCAGGCGCGCTGGGCCAGGGTCAGGGCCGCTGCCGAGATGAGCGTCCTCCCGCCGGTCAAGCTCTACAAGATCGACCAGGTCTATTTCGTGCTCGACGGCAACCACCGTGTCTCCATCGCCCGCCAGCGTGGCGACACGCACATCCCCGCCCACGTGATCGAGCTGACCACGCGCGTGCCGCTCTCGCCTGATGACCAGCCGGACGACCTGATCTGGAAGGCCGAGTACGCCGGGTTCCTGGAGCGTACCCGCCTGGATCAGCTTCGCCCTGGCGCCGATCTCTCTGTGTCGGTCGCCGGCCAGTACCGCATCCTCGAAGAGCACATCCAGGTTCACCGCTACTATATGGGCCTGGAACGCAAGAGCGAGGTGCCCTACGAGGAAGCCGTCGCTCACTGGTACGACACGGTCTATCTGCCGCTGGTCGAGGCCATTCGTGCCACTGACATCCTGGACGATTTCCCCGGCCGCACCGAGACCGATCTCTATGTCTGGATTTCCGAGTATCGCAGCGAACTCGAGTCCAGGCTGGGCTGGCAGATTCACCCCGCCGAGGTGGCGGCAGACCTGGTCTCACGCGCCAGCCCGCGCCTGTGGCGCGTCGTCTCTCGCCTGGTGGACCGGCTGCGCGAGCGGCTCATCCCTGCGCCGCTCTACGTCAGCGCGCCGCCGGGCCACTGGCGACAGGAGCACCTGGCGATGCGCCGCAACGACCGCCTGTTCAACGACATCCTGGTCGCGCTCGACGGGCGGGAGACGGGCTGGCGCGCGCTCGACCACGCGCTGGAGATCGCCCGCCGCGAGGAGGCGCGCCTGCACGCTGTGCACGTCATCCCGCCGGACGGGCCGCCGGAGGAAGCGCGGCTGGCAGCGCTGCAGGACGAGTTCCGCCGGCGCTGTCAGGCAGTGGGCGTGCAGGGCGACCTGGCCATCGAGAAGGGGACTGTTCTGCATCACGTCGGCGAGCGCAGCCAATGGGCTGACCTGATCGTCGTCAGCCTTTCCTATCCGCCGGGGCCCCGCCTGACCAGACGGCTGGGGTCAGGGCTGCGGCTGCTCTTGCGGCACACCACCCGGCCCGTGCTGGCGGTGCCCAACACCTTTTCGCCGCTGGACCGGCTGTTGCTGGCCTATGACGGCAGCGACGAAGCGGATGAGGCGCTTTTCGTCAGCACCTACCTGGCCGGCCAGCGCCACTGCGGCCTGGTCGTGCTGACCGTGGCGCGCAGCCTGCGCGCGGCGGCCGCGATCCAGGCCCGCGCCCAGGACTATTTGGAGGCGCACGATGTGCCCGCGCTGCTGGTCAGGGAAAGCGGGCCGGTTGTGGGGGCCATCCTCAAGACGGCCAAAGCCCACGCGACCAACCTGACCGTGCTGGGCAGCTACCGTCGCCCCCCGCTGGTCGAGTTGCTGTTCGGCAGCACGCTGGAGGCCATGCTGCGCGCCAGCCGCCAGCCGCTGTTGATCTGCCGCTGACTGTGCCCTCTCTCCCGCAGGAGCGAAAGCGCCGCTCAAATGAGCGGCGCTTTTGTTTGCCCCGGAGAGGACTCGAACCTCCACGCCCGAAGGCACAGGCCCTCAACCTGCTGCGTATGCCAATTCCGCCACCGGGGCTTGCACGCCGTATTATACATGCACCTTTCTACTTGTCAACTTGCTCCTTAGTGGTACAATCAAAGTAAATGCCTGCCCTCCCGCAGGCTTTGCCGTGAGCTCAGCCGAACGGTTTGGGTGCAATCTCCGTATTGGAGTGCGCCGCAATGAGCCGCTCGCCCCCTTGCCCGCCATTTTCTAACCTGCGGGAGGGTAGGGATCAAGAGATAAATCTTTGAGCGAGGTGCACGATGAAGCGAGCAGTCAGTGTCAGCCTGGGCAGTTCCAGCCGCAATAAGAAAGTGATCGTCAATTTCAACGGCGTCGACGTCAGCGTCGAGCGTATTGGCACTGACGGTGATGTCGAAGCCGCTTGCCGTCTCTTTGCCGAACTCGACGGCCAGGTTGATGCGCTGGGTGTGGGCGGCGTCGACCTCTACATCCGCCTGGGCCACCGCGAGTACCCCCTCCGCGCGGCGCTCAAACTCGTACAGGATGTCCACCGCACGCCGGTTGTCGACGGCCGTGGCCTCAAACACACGCTGGAACGGCGCGTGTTCGAGCTGGCCAGGCCCGCGCTGGGAGAGATTCCCCATTTTCGGTGCGCTTTTGTCCCCGTGGCCCTCGACCGGCTGGGGCTGGCTGAGGCTGTTTCTGAGGTGTCTGACAGGGTGATCTTGGGCGATCTCATGGTTGCTCTCGATATCCCCATCCCGATCTATGGCCTCCCCGCTTACCATCGTATCGCCCGCCTGCTGATGCCCTTTGTCAGCCGTTTTCCGATGAGCATGATCTTTTACGGCAGTTCGGGCGAGGAGCCCAAACCCAAGTATGAGCGCTACTGGGAGATGTGCGATCTCATCGCCGGCGATTTCCTCTTTATGCAAAAGTACATGATCGAGGACATGTCCGGCAAGACAGTTATCACCAACACCACCACTGCCGACAACGTCGAGCTGCTGCGCCAGCGCGGCGTGCGGCTGGTGATCACGACCACGCCGCGCTATGAGGGTCGCTCCTTCGGCACGAACATGATGGAAGCTGCGCTGACTGCCTACGCCGGCAAGGGCCGCCCGCTGACCGACGACGAGTTGAACGCGCTGATCGACGAGCTCGATCTGCGGCCCAGTGTGGAGGTTTTGAATGGGTGACAGCCAGGGAGGTGGAGGATGAGGCGCTGGTAAGGATCACTAGCGGCTTGCGCGAGCGATCTCAGCTCATTGCCGGCGCTGCGGGCCTGCTTGTCGCCCTGATCGCGCTGGGGGGCTTTCTGGCTTTCTGGCTGCGGCCGGCGACGGACGCAGAGGACGCCCCGCCGCCTGTGCTGTTGCGGGCGACGGCCGCGGCTGTCGCAGGCGGGGGCGGCCTGCCGCCGGCCGCCTCGCCCCGTGTCACGCCGGCCTATCGCGGCGTCTATGCGGGCACGCCCACGCCCAACCCCTTGCCTGCTGACCGGCCCGATCCGACGGCGTCGCAGTTCTACACCGTCCAGGCCGGCGACACGCTCAGTGCCATCGCTTATGCTTTCGACTGTTCTGTCGATGAGCTTGTCGTCGCCAATGGGATCGACCCGGACGCCATCTGGCCCGGGCAAGTGCTGCTCATCCCCGTCGGCGCGAGCACCATAGGCCCGGCGCTCAAGCTGGTGCCCGATAGCGAGATGGTCTATGGGCCGGCCTACATCCACTTTGACCTGCCTGGCTTTATTGCCTCACAGGGAGGTTATCTGGCTTCGTATAGTCAGGAGGTGGAGGGGCAGGTGCGCAGCGGCGCCGAGGTGGTGCAACTGGTCAGCCAGCGCTACAGTGTCGGCCCGCGCGTGCTTCTGGCGCTGCTGGAGCTGCGCGCTGGCTGGGTGACGGACCCCCACCCGCGGGCCGAAACGCTCTACTATCCGATGGGCTCGTTCGAGCCGCTGCGCGAGGGGCTTTTCGAGCAGTTGAGCTGGACGGCTGCCGAGCTGAACAGCGGCTATTACGGTTGGAAGTATGGCAATTGGACGACGATCCACTTTGCCGAGGGCGGCCGCGTGGGCATCGCGCCGGGCCTGAACGCCGGGACGGTGGGTGTGCAGAACTATCTGGCCCAGGTCGCCAGCGGCGAGGAGTGGGAAGCTCTCGTCGGTCCGCAGGGCTTTGCGGCGGTCTACCAGACCCTGTTCGGCAATCCCTTCGCCTACACCGTCGATCCGCTCGTGCCGCCGGGGCTGACCCAGCCGGAGCTGCGTCTGCCGTGGGAAGCGGGGGAGGAGTGGTATCTGACCGGCGGGCCGCATGGCGGCTGGGGACGCGGCAGCGGTTGGGCCGCGCTCGATTTTGCGCCCGCCGGCGAGGTAGGCTGCCAGCCACAGCCCGAATGGGCCACCGCTGCTGCCCCCGGCCTGGTACTGCGCAGCGAGAACGGTGAGGTGGTGCTCGACCTGGATGGTGACGGCTATGAGCAGAGCGGCTGGGTGCTGACCTACCTGCACGTCTATCACGAAGGGCGCGTCGAGGCGGGACAGTGGCTGCAGCGCGGCGCGCGCATCGGCCACCCCTCCTGCGAGGGGGGCTTTTCCATCGCCACGCATCTGCACTTTGCCCGCCGCTACAACGGCGAGTGGATCCCTGCCGGCAGTGGCCCTGTTCCTATGGTGCTCTCCGGCTGGACGGCCCGCGAAGCGCCCGTCGAATATGACGGCGAGCTGGTCCGCGGCGACCAGGTGCGCCAGGCCTGCGAGTGCGCCGAGTCAGAGGTCAACGGCCTGGTCTCGGATAACGACTGAGCTGTCAGAGGGGATAGCGTCCCCAGCGCAGGGCCGCTTCGAACATCGCCACGATGTTCTGCGGCGGGACGTCCGGCTGGATGTCGTGGATGGGGGCAAAGACATAGCCGCCGCCAGGGGCCAGGATGGCGATGCGCTCTCTGGTCTCCTGCTCGACCCCGGCGGGCGTGGCCCAGGGCAGCGTGCGCTGGGGACATGGCCCACCGCCCCAGAATGTCAGCCGGGTGCCAAACTCTGCTTTTAGCCTCTGAGGGTCCATTCTGACAGCAGAGGTCTGCAGTGGGTTCAGGATGTCCACCCCGGCCTCGATCAGCTCCGGCAACAGGTCATAGACCGAGCCGCAACTGTGCAAAAAGACGCGCGCTGTGCTGCGCTGGTGCACCATGCCGTAGAGGCGGCAATGATGCGGCCAAAAAATGCGCCGGTAGAGGTCGGGGTGGAACTGCAGGCCGGCCTGGATGCCCAGGTCGTCGCCAAAGCCGATGACGTGGACGTAGGGCCCGACCGCTTCCAGGTAGCGCGCCAGGTTGTCCAGCGCGGCCTGGGCCAGCTTCTCTACCAGCGCGGCGATAAACTCGGGCTGGCGGCGCAGGTCCTGCATAAAGGCGACCCAGCCGCGGGCGAACTGGGCGTCCTCCACCAGGCTCCCGCCGAACCAGCCAAAGATGGCGTAATCTGTCTCTTCGTATAGCCTGCGGGCGGCGTGGCGCAAAAAATCGAGCTCTTCGTCTGAAATGCACGGGGGCTGGAAGGTCGCCAGGTCGTCGATGCTGCGCGCAGCGGCGAGAGGAGCCTGACGGGGCAGCACGTTGCAGCTTCCGGCCGGCATCCAATGAGTGATGGTGCCATCGGGGGCGCGGATGAGCATATCGCCGTTGGCGGTGAACTCGGGCTCGAAATCGGCCGAGATCAGCGCGGGGGAGCCGTCGGGCAGATGCCACGGCTTCCAGCGGTCGTTGCGCACGCCAGGCAGCGGCTCCAGCAGCGGCAGGCCGATCACATCGACGCCCAGGCGCTGGCGCAGCGGCTCTTCGACCTCGGCGATCTGCAGGAGGATGTTGGCGACACGCAGCGGCTCGCCTTCCATTCCCAGGTACTGGCGCAGCCGCCCGTAGGCGATGGCGCTGATCCCCGTGACGGGCGTGCCGCCCAGGTCGATGGGGACGCGGTCCGGCTCCTGATGGGCCAGAGTGGTCAACAGGCGTTCGCGTGAGCGCATGGGTTGTTTCCTCTGGCAGTATACCACATTTTCTATCCAATCTCTATATCCTCTACACAAGAGCTTTATACTTTTGCGCTACAATACGCTTGCAGGTTCACAAAGGGAGGTGAAGACATGAAAAGACGAACGGTTGTGATCTCTGGTGTGTTGCTCGGTGTGCTGTTGCTGACCGCACTGGTCGGCGCAACGACTGCCTTTGCCCAGGAACCCACGCCCCCGACCAAGGACCCTCTGGGTTGCGGCATGCGCGGGATGGGGCAGGGTGGCTGGTTCGGCGGGCCGGGCGATCGCTGGGCGGCCTTTGACGCCGCAGCCGATGCGCTGGGCATGACGCCGGTGGAGCTCTTCACCGCGCTGCACAGCGGCAAGACGCTGGCCGAGGTTGCCGAAGAGCAGGGCGTTGACCTGGAGACGGTGCAGGAAGCCATCCGGGCTGCCCGCGTCGAGGCGATGCGCGACGCGATCGAGCAGGCCGTCGAGGACGGCAGGATAAGCCAGGAAGAAGCCGACTGGCTGCTCGAGGGGCTGGAGAACGGCTACCGCTTCGGCTGGCGCGCCCTGGGCCGCGGCATGCGCGGTGGCAGGCTCTGGAACAGATAAAGCGTCAGGAGGAAGGCAGTCGGCGGAAAGGGGAGAGGTATACGCCTCTCCCCTTCTTCTGACCAGGGAATCTTTACGGTTTTTACACACTTTTCTCATTTTTCTTTTACGATTTTGTGCTATAGTAGCCTCGGCAGACCCAGAGGGGAGAAAAGGCGATGGCGAACCGAACGGTCCTGGTTGTGGACGATGAACCCAAAATTGTCGAGCTGGTGCAGACATACCTGGAAAGAGACGGCTACCGCGTGCTCGTTGCCCGCGATGGCCTGCAGGCGCTGGAAATTGCCCGGCAGAAACGGCCGGACCTGATTGTGCTCGACCTCTTGCTGCCGGGCCTGGACGGGCTGGATGTCTGTCGCATCCTGCGCGCCGAGTCCAGCGTGCCCATCATCATGCTCACCGCCCGCAGCACCGAGGATGACCGGCTGTTTGGCCTGGACATTGGCGCCGATGACTATGTCACCAAGCCTTTCAGCCCGCGCGAACTGATGGCGCGTGTCCGGGCGGTGCTGCGCCGCAGCAGCGAGGCCGCCCCCGACGCGACAGCGGAAATCCGCGTCGGCGACCTGCGCATCGACCGCCGCGGGCATGAGGTCTGGCGGCAGGGCCAGTTGATCTCCCTGACCCCCACCGAGTTCAAGCTGCTGCTGACGCTGGCAGAAGAGCCGGGGCGGACGTTCAGCCGGCTGGAGCTTTTGGACCGCGTCTTTGGCTACGATTTCGAGGGGTTTGAGCGCAACGTCGACGTGCACGTCAAGAACCTGCGCAAAAAGATCGAGCCGGACCCTCAGAACCCGACCTATATCCAGACCGTTTATGGCGTTGGCTACAAGATGGCCCGCCTGGAAGGGAACGATGTTGCATAGCCTGCGCTTTCGTCTGATGCTGGCCTTGCTGCTGGTCGTGGTTGCCGTCGTCGGCGGCGTGGCCTTTGTCAGCAATCGGGTGACCCTGGCGATATTGCGCGGTTATGAGAATCGGTGGGACCAGATGCGCGATGCCCGTTTCCATCGCTTCCTGCAATCCTATTATGTCACTAATGGGAGCTGGACGGGCGTGCAGGTCGAGATCGAGCGGATCGAGCAGATCGCGGGGGAGCGGATCCTTCTGGTCGATACGAGCGGGGTCATTGTCGCTGATTCGGCGGGCGAGCGGATAGGGGAACTGGTCGCCGCCGACCTGGGCGCGCCACCGATGCCGGTAGTGCATCGCGGGAGGGTGGTGGGCCTGCTCTATTTCACCCCGCTCGAACCGCCGCCTGGCGAGCAGCTCCTGGCATCGGCCCGGCGCACGCTGTTGCTGGTCTCCGTAGGGGCAGGGTTGGGGGCGGTGCTGCTTGTTGTGGGCCTTTCGCAACGCATTCTGGCGCCGGTGGAGGCGCTCAAGAAGGCGGCGCAGCGCATGGCGGCGGGCGATCTGAGCCAGCGGGTGAAGGTGGACTCCAGGGATGAACTTGGCGACCTGGCGCGGGCGTTCAACAGCATGGCCGATGGGCTGGCCCATCTGGAGGAACTGCGCCGCAATATGGTCAGTGACATCGCTCACGAGTTGCGCACGCCGTTGACCAACATCCGTGGCTACCTGGAGGCGCTTCAGGACGGCGTGATCGCGCCGGACGAGCGGGTGCTGGCCTCGCTGCACGAGGAGGCGCTGTTGCTCAACCAGTTGGTCGATGACCTGCAGGATCTCTCGCTGGCCGAGGCCGGGCAGATGAAGCTGCAGCGCGAGCCGATCTCGGTGGCGGCTGTGGCTGAACAGGCAGTTGAGGCGATCCGCCCGCGGGCGGAGGAGAAGGGCCTGTCCCTGGAAGTCGATCTGCCGGCGGACCTTCCCTTTGTGGAGGCCGACGCGCTGCGCGTGGGCCAGGTGTTGCGCAACCTGCTGGAGAATGCGCTGAGGCACACTTTTGCTGGCGGGCGGGTTCGCCTGGCGGCGCGCCGCAGCGGCAGCGAGGTCGAGGTGCGTGTCGAGGACACGGGCAGTGGCATTGCGGCGGAGGATCTGCCCTACATCTTTGAGCGTTTTTACCGCGCCGACAAGTCGCGCGCTCGCGCTACCGGCGGTGCGGGCCTGGGTCTGGCCATCGCCAGGCAGCTCGTGCTGGCCCATGGCGGGCGCATCTGGGTCAAGAGCACCCTGGGCGAGGGGAGCACATTCTTTTTCACCCTGCCTGTGGCAAATCGTGTGAAGGAGGAACAACAATGAGAAACAAGCGATGGGTTTTGCTGTTTGTCGTTTTGACCTTGCTGGTTGCTGCCTTGGGCTGCAGTGGGTCGTTTAGCTGGCCGGAACTGACTGTTGAACCGACTCCGCGGCCCACGGCCACGCCACGCCCGACGGTTGCGCCTCTGCCGGACGAAGCAGGGGCCGTGCAGGCGCTCGAATCGCAGATCATTGCCGTCTACGAAGCGGTCAGCCCTTCGGTGGTCAACATTACCAGCCGCACTTATGTCTATGGCTGGTTTGGCCAGGTCTTTCCCCAGGAGGGGAGCGGTTCGGGCTTTGTCTATGACGGGGAGGGGCATATCGTGACCAACTACCACGTCATCGAAGGGGCCGAAGAGCTGCTGGTCACGCTGGCCAACGGCGAGGTCTATGAGGCGGAGGTAGTGGGATCGGACCCGGCCAACGACCTGGCCGTGCTGCGCATCGACGCGGGCGCGGACCTGCCGGCCCCCTTGCCGCTGGCCGACTCGGACCAGTTGCGGGTTGGGCAGTTCGTCGTCGCCATCGGCAATCCGTTTGGCCTGGAGCTGACGTTGACCACGGGCGTCGTCAGCGCGCTGGGACGGGTGATCCAGAGCCCGCGCGATGACCGCTTCATTGGCGAGGCGATTCAGACCGATGCGGCGATCAACCCGGGTAACTCGGGCGGTCCGCTGCTCGACCTGAGCGGGCGGGTGATTGGGGTCAACTCGCAGATCGTCAGCACGAGCGGTTCGTCTTCCGGCGTGGGCTTTGCCATCTCTTCCAACACCGTGCGCCGTGTCGTGCCGGAGCTGATCGCCCACGGCTATTACCCGCACCCGTGGCTGGGCGCGCGCTTTCTGGACCTGACGCCGTCGACGGCGGCGGCTCTGCGCGATGCGGGGATGGACGTGCCGGTGGAGAGCGGCGTGTTGGTGCTGGAGACCGTGGCGGGTGCGCCGGCCGAGGCGGCGGGGCTGCGCGGTGGCAGGCGTGTGGTGCGCATAGGCAGCTACCAGATTCCGATCGGCGGGGACATCGTGCAGGCGATCGATGGCCAGCAGATCCGCAGCGTGCAGGACCTCATCGTCTACCTGGAGACCCGCACCTCTGTGGGGGACAGGGTCGAGCTGAGCGTCCTTCGCAATGGCGAGCCGCTGACGATCGAGGTGACGTTGGGGCGCAATCCCAATCTATAGGGTGCTTCTCTCCCAAAAGAAAACCGCGCGGCCTGCGGAGAGGGCCGCGCGGTTTTGTCGTTGTGGTCGCTTACAGCCCTAGAGAGGGCGCACGCGCACAGCCTGCAGGCCCTTGGGTCCTTGTTCGACCTCGAACTCGACGCGCTGGTTCTCGCGCAGAGAGCGGAAGCCCTCTGCCTGGATCGCCGAAAAATGGACAAAGACGTCGTCCTTGCCTTCGCGGGAGATGAAGCCAAACCCCTTGGCATCGTTGAACCACTTGACGGTTCCGATTTCTCTTTCGCTCACGTTTTCTGCTCCTGAAAAATGTTGATTGGGGGCGAAGCGGTGGCGCAAAAGAGAAAGACTACCCGTCTCCGCAAGTCTGGGCAGTCTTTTACAGCCAGAACCTACTTCGTCCTACAGGGGCTATTCTACCACAGTTGGAGGAAATAGCCAAATGGGACAACGCTGTAGGACAACTGCTTGCAGTTGTCCTACAACTGTAATGCTTTCAGCAGATCTGTGGTCGAGGGTAAGGCAGATGACAGAAATTTCTCTTGCGGGCAAAGTGGCATTGGTGACCGGCGCATCGCGGGGCATCGGGCGGGCGATCGCCCTGCGCCTGGCCGGCGCAGGCGCCAACGTGGTGGTCAGCAGCCGCAAGCTGGAGGGTGTGCAGGCTGTGGCGGATGAGATCGCTGCGTCTCAGTCAGGCGCTGTGGCAGACGCCGCAGATCGCCGAGTCGATGTTGAGCCGTCTGCCGCTGGGGCGCTTTGGCGAGCCGGATGACGTGGCGGGACTGGCGCTCTACCTGGTCTCACCAGCGGCGGGCTATATCACCGCGGCGGTGTTCGTCGTGGACGGCGGCCTGAGCCTGGCGTCGGTGATGGGATGACACGGATGGCTTAATCCACGGTCAGCGTCTTGCTCAGATTGCGCGGAAAGTCGGGGTCGTAGCCGCGGGCCAGGCTGACGCGGTACGAGAGGAGCTGCAGCGGCAGCGCGGCGAGGATGGGGTTGTAGAGCGGCCCGCTCTGGGGCAGCACCACCAGATCGTGGCTGTTTACCTCCAGGCGGGTGTCCTCCTCCCCAATCACGATGGCCCGCCCGCCGCGGCAGGTGACCTCGTTGATGCCGCTGACCAGCAACGGGATGTCTTCTGGCCCGGCGACAAAGATGATCGGATAGCCCTCGTCGACGGCAGAGAGCGGGCCGTGCTTGAACTCGGTGGAGAGCATGCCCTCGCAGTGGGCATAGGTGATCTCCTTGAACTTGAGCGCCCCTTCCAGCGCGATGGGGTAGGTCAGCCCATAGCCCAGGCAATACAGGTCATTTCGCCTGATCAACGTGGGCGCGAGTGCGGCGATCTGCGGCTCGACCGCCGCCAGCGTTGTCTCCAGCAACTCCGGCAGGCGATGCAGGTCGGTTGTAGAGTGACCGCCCAGGCGCAGCGCCAGGTAGAGAAAAGCGATGCACTGGTTGGTAAAGGTCTTGGTTGCCGGAACGCTGATCTCGTATCCGCAGGCCATGGGCAGGTAGTGTTCGCTCTCGTTCATCAGCGTCGAGCCGATGACGTTGACCAGGCTGAGGATGCCCATCCCTTGCGCGCGGGCGGCCTCCACGGCGTTGAGCACGTCTTTGGTCTCGCCGCTCTGGCTGACGAAAACGCCCACGTCCTCATGGCCGACCGCTGGCCCGTATTGGGCGATGAACTGCGGGGCCAGGATGGGCACGGCAGGGCGGCCGGCCAGACGGGCCAGGTAGACCGCTCCCAGCAGGCAGGCGTGGTAGCTGGTGCCGCAGCCGATCAGGTAGAGGTGACGGGCCTGGCGCATACGTTCGACCATCGGCGCGACGTAGGGGGAGGCATCCAGCAGGCGCAGCAGTTCGCCGGCCACGCGCGGCTGCTCGTGGATTTCTTTGAGCATAAAGTGCGCATAGCCGCCCTTTTCCGCCCAGTCCATGCTCTCGGTGATGGTCTCCACCTGGCGCTCGACCAGGCTGCCGTCCTCCACGCGGCGCAGTTCGATGCGCCGCGCTTCCAGGATGACGATCTCGCCGTCCTGCACGCGCAGGATGCGGCGGGTGAAGGGCAGGATCGAGGGCAGGTCGGAGGAGACGTAGGTGGCGTCGTCGCCGATGCCAGCCACCAGCCCTGAGCCTTTCTTGAAGGCGTAAAGGCGCTCTTCACCGACGCGGCCGATGACAAAGGCATAGTCGCCCTGCAGGTCGGCGTAGGCGCAGCGGATGGCCTCGATCATGTCATGGCCCCGGTCGACGTAGCGCTCGACGGCATGGACGCACGACTCGCCGTCGTTGGTCGAGCGGACGGTCATGCCCTCGGCGATGAACTGCTGGCGCAGCTCGGCGTTGTTGACCACGTTGCCGTTGTGCGCCCCCACCATGTCGCCGTCCGAGTCGAGGTGGGGCTGGGCGTTGGCCTGCGAGGGCGCGCCGAAGGTGGCCCAGCGCAGTTGAGCCATCCCGCGGCGTCCGACCATCTGGGCGAAACCGAGGCGGGCAGCAACCTCATCGACCTTGCCGACGTCCTTGCGCAGGTCGATGCTGCCGTCGTCGTGCAGTGTGGCGCAGCCCACTGAGTCATAGCCACGGTAGGAGAGCCGCCGCGCTGCTTCGATGAGAAGGTTGCCCAGAGGTTGCTCGCGTTCTGTGACGATGCCGAATATCCCGCACATGGACCCGTTTCCCTTTCTCTTTCCAGATGCCTGGTCAGGGACAGCCCCAGGCCGCGCCATTTATACTACGATTTGCTGCTCCGGACAAGAGGACACAGAGTGGCGCACTCCAATGCAGAGATTGCGTATCTGCTCAGTGTGACGACTTTTACCACCAGGTCACGAAGACACGAAGGAAAACAGGCGGTTTACCTGCATTGTTGCGCTCAAACCGTTCGGCTGAGCTCACGGCGAAGCCTGCGGGAGGGTAGGCGGTTACTCGCTTTTCTAAAGCTGTAATTGTGCTAGAATGCAGGCAGTCTGTCGGGGAGGAAGGGAGATGCTTGTGGTAACGGAGCTGAATATCAAGCCGCTTATCGGCGTGGAGAAAGAGCACGGCACCTATGTGCAGCTTGGGCAGGCCCGTTCGTTCAAGGGCGCCCTGGGCGGGCTGGTCGACCTCATTGCCCGGCAGCATGGGGAAGGCGCTTCTCTGCGGGTGCAGGTGATGCACGCAAACAACCCGGAAGGCGCCCAGACCCTGCGCGAATTGCTCGATGGGCGATTCGATTGCCACTGGTTACCAACGGGCATGATCTCGCTGGTGCTGGGTGCACATACGGGCCCCACGATGGTCGGCGTGGCCTATGCGCCACAGGCGGCCTTTGTGGACATGCCATAAGAGGTGGACATGCAAAACAACCCCTTTGTCTCCCTGCCCATAGCGTGGCAAAAGCGTTTCATGGTTGTGCTGGCTGGCCTGGCCATTATGCTGCTGATCGTTCTGCAGGTGATCGACGTCCCGCTGCGCACGGCGGTGGCGCCGTCGGGCATTGTCTCTTTCGAACTGGCGGGGGACGCGGCAACGGCGCAGGCGATGGTCGCTTCGTGGGACGAGACGGCGCGCATCCACGCCGGTATCAGCCTGGGCATCGACTATCTGTTCATGGCGTCCTACGCCGGCGCCATCAGCCTGTGCTGCGCTCTGGTTGCCCGCAGCCTCAAACCTGGCTGGCTCGCCTCGATCGGCATGGCGCTGGCCTGGGGACAGTGGCTCGCGGCGGCGTTGGACGCGCTGGAGAATGTCGCGCTGATCCGCATCTTGCTCGGCGCCCGGGGAGCTTTCTGGCCGCTGCTGGCCCGCTGGTGCGCCATCCCCAAGTTTGCCCTTGTGGTGTGTGGCTTGTCGTTCATCGGCGCTGGCTTTGTGCTGACTCGCCTCCTTCGGCGCGAGCGCTCGCCTGGAGATACGTTGCCATGATCCAGCTATTGATCGACGTTGCCGGCTGGTTGGGCGTGGTCATGGTGCTGGCGGCCTATGGCCTGGTGTCAGCCCGCCGCCTCGAAGGCGATGCTGTGCTCTACCAGGCGCTCAACATCGGCGGCGCGGCGCTCTTGATCGCCAACTCGTTCTACTACGGCGCCATGCCATCTGTGGCGGTCAATGTGATTTGGATTGGGATTGGCGTCTATGCGTTGGCGCGACGAGGGAGGCGGTGAGCTGGTGAGTTGACAGATCGACAGTTGGAAAAAAGGAGGAGCTATGCCTGTTGCTGTCATCACGGATACGGATTCGAGTTTGCCGGTCGATATCGCTGCCCGCTACGGTATCCGGCAGGTGCCGATCAGCGTCCATTTTGGCGATCAGACCTGTGCAGCGAGCGAGATCAGCGATGCCGAGGTCTTTGCCCGCGTCGACCGCGAGGGCAGGCTGCCGACGACCTCGGCCCCTTCGCCGGGCCAGTTCGTCGAGGCCTATCAGAGCGCCTTTGACCAGGGCGCCGATGCGGTCGTCTGCATCTGCGTCAGCAGCGTGGTCAGCGGGGTGTTCAACGCCGCCGTGGCTGCGCGTGACCTGTTGCCGGAGCGTGACATTGCCGTGCTGGACTCGCGCAACCTGGCCATGGGGCAGGGCTTTATGGTGCTGGCGGCAGCCGAGGCCGCCGCTGCCGGGGCGGATAAAGAGGAGGTCATCCGCTGCGCCGAGGAGACGCGCCAGCGCACCCATCTCTACGCTGCGCTCTCGACGCTCAAGTACCTGGCGATGAGCGGACGGGTCGGCTATCTGGCGGCGGGGATGGGTGGGCTGTTGAGCGTCCAGCCGATCCTGACCGTCCGCGACGGCAAGCTGGACCTGCTGGAAAAAGTGCGCACGCGGCGCAAGGCGCTGGCGCGGGTGATGGAGCTGTTGGAGCAGGCCGCTGACGGGCGGCCGGTCGAGCGGGTGGCTGCCGTCCACGTCTGCCTGCCCGACGAGGCGAAAGCGTTTGGCGCCGAGCTTTGCCAGCGGCTGGGCTGTTCGGCGGAGGCCATCGTGGCCGATCTGACGCCGGGGTTGTCGGTCCATGCCGGGGCGGGCCTGCTGGGCGCGGCGATCGTTGTAAAATAGGCGGTGGAGGTGAAAAATGAAAAAACGACTGACCGTGTCTGTGATCACAGGAGCGCTGTTGGGCGTGATCTGCATCATCGGCGGGAGCGTCCGCGCTGGCGGATTGCGCGGCAACGAGCTCTATCTGATCGCCCTGTGGTACAATCGCGTCATCATGGGCCTGATGATCGGCTTTGCCGGTGGCTGGCGGATCGTCCGCGGCGGGGCGAACCGCTATGTCCGCGGGGCGCTGCTGGGCCTGCTGGTCAGCGCGGCCTTTTACCTCAGCAGCGGTTTTCGTGACCCCATTGCCTTTGTCGCCGGCATCGTTTACGGCCTGATCATCGAGTTCGTGGCGGCCAGGAGGGGGTAAGCCCGGCGGAGGTGTGATGCGCAACGTCGAGATCAAGGCGCGGGTCGATGACCTGGCGACGCTGCGGGCGCGGGTCGAGCGCCTTGCCGACCGCCCCGTCGAGCGGATCCGCCAGGAGGATGTCTTTTTCTTCACCGCCAGGGGACGGCTCAAGCTGCGTCTCCTGGCCCCGGACAGCGGGCAACTGGTCTATTACGAGCGGGAAGACAGCGCCGGCCCCCGTCCCTCCTATTACCTGGTCTATCCCACCGCCCAGCCGTTGCTGTTGCGGGCGCTGCTCTCTGCCGCCCTCGGCGTGCGCGGTGTTGTGCGCAAAGAGCGCCTCCTCTTTTGGGCCGGCGATACGCGCATTCACCTGGACCGCGTGGAGGGATTGGGCGATTTCGTCGAACTGGAAGTGGTGCTGGAGGAGGGGCAGTCGGTGGCCGAGGGGAAAGCCAGGGCGGACGAGCTGATGGCGGCGCTGGGGATTCGCGCCGACCAGCTCGAAGAAGGGGCCTACATCGACCTGCTCGAACGAAGCCAGGGCGCGGGGTGATGAAGACGCTGATCCTGATCCGTCACGCCAAATCGAGCTGGGAGCACGAAGGGCTTGCTGACTATGAGCGGCCGCTGAACCGTCGCGGTGAGCGGGATGCGCCCAGGATGGGCAGGCGCCTGGCCGAACGCGGCGTTCGCGCCGACCGCATCATCACCAGCCCGGCCCGGCGCGCCCTCTTGACCGCTGAAATGATCGCCGACGAGATCGGCTATCCGGGGGACGAGATTGTTTGCGACGAACGGCTCTACATGGGCGATGTCGATGACATCCTGGAGGTGATCGAGGAGGTGGAGGGGCACGTCGATCGCTTGATGTTGTTCGGCCACAATCCAGGCTTGACCGACATGGTCAACTACTTTGCGCCCTCGTCCATTGACAACCTGCCGACCTGCGGCGTGGCCGAGTTTGCTTTTGACATCGACGACTGGTCGCAGATCGGCGACGCGACACCGCTGTCGGTCTTTTTCGATGCTCCCAAACGGGGGTGATCCTGGGTGTTGGGGGTAGCTTTTCGACTGCGTTCTCGGCGGTAGAACAGATTGGGTTATGGCTGAGATAGACAACCGTGTCCAACTGACGCAGCGCTTCGAGGAGGCGCTGGTCTATGCCTTCCGCCTGCACGCCGCGCAGCGGCGCAAGGGCTCTGGCGCACCCTACATCTCGCACCTGCTCGGCGTGGCGGCGCTGGTGCTGGAGGACGGCGGCGACGAGGATGAAGCCATCGCTGCCCTCCTGCACGACGCCGTCGAAGACCAGGGCGGGCAGGCGGCCGCCGCCGAGATCCGCCGCCGCTTTGGCGAGCGCGTGGCCGCCATCGTCGAGGCGTGCAGCGACGCCGACACCCAGCCCAAGCCGCCCTGGCTGGAGCGCAAGGCGCGCTTTTTGCAGACGCTGGACACCCTCCCTGCCGACGCGCTGCGCGTGTTGGCGGCGGACAAGCTCTACAACGTCCGTTCGCTGCTGCGGGCCTACCGGCTGGAAGGGGAGGGGGCCTGGGCGCGCTTTCGCGGCGGCAGGGAAGGGACGCTGTGGTACTATCGCCAGGCGCTGCGCGGACTGGCGGCGCGGGGCGGCGGCCCGCTGGTCGATGAGCTGCGAGAGGCGCTGGGGGTGCTGGAAGCGTTGATGGCGGCTGATGTAAAGGACGATGCCGACTAACCTGCCCCCTGACTATTTCCACGTCGAGGCGCGTTACCGCGAGGCCGATTCGATCGAGGAAAAGATCGCCTGCCTGGAGGAGATGCTCAGCATCATCCCCAAGCACAAGGGCACTGACCGGCTGCGCGGCGACCTGCGCCGCAAGCTGGCCGGCCTCAAGTCGGCGGCGCAGGGCAAGAAGGGGGCCGGGCGGCAGGTTTCGCCCTACCGCATCGAACGAGAGGGCGCCGGCCAGGTCGCGCTCATCGGGCCGACGAACGTGGGCAAGTCGTCTCTGCTTGCTGCGCTGACCAACGCCGAGCCGGAGGTCTCGCCCTATCCCTACACCACGCGCGGCCCTACCCCAGGGATGACAACGTTCGAGGATGTGCAGATCCAGTTGATCGACACGCCGCCGCTGGATGGCGAGTTTGTCAACGCCGAGATGCTGAGCCTGGTGCGGCGGGTCGATCTGGTTTTGCTCGTTGTCGACCTGCAGGGCTATGCCATCGAGCAGTTTGAAGAATCGATCGCCTTTCTCGAAAAGCAGCGCATCATCCCCCGGCAGCGACAGGAAGCGTGGACCGGCGAGCGCCGCGTCTCGTTCATTTCTCTGCTGGTGGTGGTCAACAAAGTCGATGACGGGCGCTGGGATGAGGAGCTGGCGGTGTTTTGCGAGCTGGTTGGGGGCGAGTGGGAGGTGATCGGCGTTTCGGCAACGACGGGGCGCAACCTGGACGCGCTGCGGCGGGCGATTTTCGAGCGGCTGGGGGTTATGCGTGTCTATGCCAAGCCGCCGGGCCGCGAGCCGGACATGAGCCGGCCATTTGTCCTGCGGGCGGGCAGCACGGTGGAGGAGTTTGCCGGCAAGGTACACCAGGATTTCCTGCGTCAGCTCAAGTCAGCGCGGGTTTGGGGCAGCGGCGTCTTTGACGGGCAACCGGTCGGCCGGGACCATGTGTTGCACGATGGCGACGTGGTCGAGCTGCGGATCTGAAGACAGGAGGAAATATGGAGTGCAAACAGGAACGCAATCTGGAGCGCTGCAACTGCACCTATGACCCTTGCTCGCGCAAGGGGCTCTGCTGCGAGTGTCTCAGCTATCATCTCAGGCACCGCGAGCTGCCGGGCTGTTGTTTCCCTGCCGATGCCGAGCGCACCTATGATCGGTCGTTCGAGCATTTTGCGCGTCTGGTCTCGGCGGGCAGGGTGTGAGGGCCGCTGTCCTATCATGGGCGGGCAGGAGGAGCTATGGAGAAGGCGTTTCAGGACTATTACCCGGACGAGTGGAGCTACTGTTACGGCTGCGGGCGGCTGAACGAGCAGGGCCTGCAGATCAAGAGCTATTGGGATGGCGAGGAGACGGTGGCGATTTTTCAGCCGCGGCCGTATCACATTGCCATACCGGGCTATGTCTATGGCGGGCTGATCGCCTCGCTGATCGACTGTCACGGCACGGGGACGGCGGCTGCGGCGGCCTATCGCCAGGCCGGACGCGAGATGGGTACGGAGCCCCCTTTTCGCTTCGTCACGGCGTCTCTGCATGTCGATTACCTGCGGCCGACGCCGCTGGGCGTGCCGTTGGAAGTGCGCGGCCGGGTCAAGGAGATCAAGGGGCGCAAAGTCGTCGTCGAGGCGACAGTCTCGGCGGAGGGCCAGGTCTGCGCCCGCGGCGAGGTCGTCGCCGTGCAGGTGCCGGAGAGCATGAAGGCGCGCCTGTAGGCTGTGGGTATTGACTTTTTTGAGGTTACACTATCATGCTGACAACTTGCAGAGGGAGGCAGGACGATGGTCGGCAAGTTTCTTCATTTTAATCGACATATGCCAGTTGTTGCTATCCTGACAATGATCACATTTTTGAGCATCGCCTTTCCCGTGGGAGCGATCCCGCCCCAGCCAGAGACGCAGTTGGTTCTCATCGACATCGTTGGCCTGGATTCGTTGCCAGATGTGCGCATTCTGGAGCACTAGGGCGCCTTTATCCTGGCCGAGGTGCCAGTGACCAGCCTCTCTTCGCTGGAGGCCCAGTATCTGGTCGATCCCTTGCCTGAACGAACAGTCATTTCGCTCAATGGCCTGGTCTGGGACACGCGACAAGGGGAACCGTCGATCGCGGCGGACCTGCGCGCTGCGCCAGATGATCCCTATTTCCTCGTTCAGTTCTATGGGCCGATCAAGCAAGAGTGGCTCGCCGATCTGGAAGCGCTGGGCGTGACCTTCCTGGCCTACTGGCCCAACTATACCTACATCGTGCGCATGGACCCGGCGTTGGCGGACAAAGTGCGCGCCGCCCACGCCGTCCAGTGGGTGGGGCGCTACCACCCGGCCTACCGGCTGGCGTCGGATGAAGAGATGGCGCACGCCCAGCGGGATGGCGAGCGGCTGCAGGTCGTGGTCTCTGCCTTCGACGGCGTGGACGCGGCCCGTTTCCAGGCGAGCCTGGAAGCGCTGGGGGCGAGCATTGAGCTGTTCGAGGTGAACAACCCGCCAGTGGTCCGCGTCTGGGCCTGGCCCGACCAGTTGCCCCGCCTGGCTGCCCTGCCGGGCGTTTTTCGCGTCGAACCCTACGACCCGCCCCGGCTGTTCAACGACCGCTCCACCCAGGTGATGCACACGCGGGATGTCTGGCGGGCCAACCGCAACGGCCTGTTGCAGGACCTGATGGGCGCCGGCCAGGTCGCCGGCATGGTGGACTCCGGCCTGGACATCAACAGCACCAATCCGAACATCGAGGACTTTTACGATTACACCGGCGGGACAACCACCAGCCGCGTCCAGTCCGTCACGGCCAGCGCCGGCTGCACTGTCTTGTGCAGATGCGACGCTACCGATGATGACACCAACGGCGGCCACGGCACACACGTGGCCGGCACCATCGTCGGCAACGGCTACCTGGCGCTGATGCAGCGTGGGCTGACAGGCCACGCGACGGGGGCGGACCCCTACTTCGACTATGCCTGGGCCGCCGGACAGGCCCCCGAGGCCGCTATCCGGGTGATCTACAGCGGTGGACGATTTGGCGGCCTGTGCATCTCCGCCCAGAACGACTGGACGACGCTCTACACTGGCGGGGCGCGCGTGACCAACAACTCCTGGGGCAACTCGAGGACCAGCTACGGAGGGAACGCCCGCACCGCTGACTATGTGATGTGGACCTATCAGGACTACCTGCTGGTGGTCTCGGCCGGCAACTCCGGACCGGGGGCCAGCACGGTCACCCAGCCCGGCAACGCCAAGAACATCCTCACCGTCGGCGCGGCCGGCAATCACCGTTCTGTCTGGACGGACAGTCAGACCGCGAGCCTGCTGACCGATTTCTCCAGCCGCGGCCCGGTCGCCACCAGCGGCGACACCCGTTTCATGCCCACCATCGTCGCCCCGGGAGCCGACGTGCTCTCCACGCGCAGCACCGCCATCGCCAACACCACCGTTGGGCTGTGGCAGAACGAGCCCGGCGACGGCGACGGCGACGGCCACCTGGACTATGCCTGGAGCGGCGGCACCTCGATGGCAGCGCCCAATGTCACCGGCGCGGCGATCATCGTCCGCGACTATTTCCAGGATGTCCAGGGCCTGGGCGCCTCCACCCCGCCCAGCGCCGCGCTGCTCAAGGCGGCGCTGCTCAACGGCGCGGTGGATATGGGCTACGGCTATGAGGCCAACACTTCGACCTACCCCTACGGCGGGCGCAACATGCAGGGCTGGGGTATGGTCAACGTCGAGCAGTCCATCACCCCCCGCGCTCCGCGCTCCTTCTTCTACGACGACTTTACCAACATCACCGACTCCAACCATCAGTCCACCATCGGCCCCAACAGTTCGGGCGACTATGTGCAGTACACCGTGAACGTGGCCGACAGCAGCGAGCCGCTCAAGGTGACGTTGACCTGGACCGACTATGCCAATACGAGTAACAGCAGCTACGCCGTCAACAATCTCAACCTGCTGGTGACCGCGCCCGGCGGGACGCAGTACCTGGGGAACGTCTTCAGCGGCGCGTGGTCCACCACCGGCGGTTCAGCCGACAGCGTCAACAGCAGCGAGGCGGTCTACATCCAGAACCCGACAGCCGGGACATGGACCATCCGGGTGACTGATGCCAACCACGCTCAAGGAGCCTACCAGCCTTTCGCCCTCTTTGTTTCCGGCGGGCTGGGGGTGACCCCTTCGACCACCCGCACCTGCTCCGGCATCGCTTCCTGCACGGGCCGTATGGGCACCTCGGCGCAGCCCTACTTCCCCTCCATCCGGCCCACCGGCACCACTGCCGAGCACGTCGCCGCCGGCGGCTCCTTCGTCACCACCTTCCGCCTGACCAACTGGGGCACCAACGCGGACACGATCAGCCTCTCGTCCGCGGTTACCGATATGAGCGGCAATGGCGTGTCCGGTTTCACCGTCACCTTCAGTCCCGCCGGCCCCTTCAGCCTGGCCTCGGGCGCCTCGCAGGACGTACAGGCCACGGTCAGCGTGGGCAGCGGCGTGGCCAGCGGCCCCTACGACATCTCGCTCATTGCCACCTCGGGCGGCACGGGCAACCGCAAGGATGTCCAGGTGATTGGCCTCAATGTCCTGCCCGACACGGACCTCTCCAACCAGGGGCGTGTGGGAGCAGGCACTGTCTCGACACTCGGGGCGCAGGTCTCGCCCAGTTTCTGGGTCTGCCCCAACACGCCGACGACCATCTGGACGGCCTATCTCAGCACGGAGAGCCACAACGGCAGCGCGGCTCGCGTCTATGCGGCGCGCTCCACCGACGGCGGCGTGACCTGGACAAAATGGCAGGTGGACTCTGGCGACGGTTACCACTACTACGCGCCGGCCATTGCCGGGCGCGCCGATTGTTCGAGCGTCACCGTGGCCTGGGTCAGGACGACCAGCACGGTCAGCAATGCCAGTTACTGGCTCTATGCGCGCACCTACAGCGGTGGCGCCTGGGGCACGCAACGGACCCTGGACACCCTGGCCAGCGGTTCCTACTACATGGCCGACCCGGCGGTGATCTATGACAACAACGGCGACATCCTGGTCACCTGGTTGCACTACACCGGCACAGGCTCTTCGACCGGCATCTACTGGTCCGTCTCGACGAACAATGGCAGTACCTGGTCAACAGCAGCGGGGGCGGTTACGGGTGACACACACCGTTACCCGGCGCTGACGCTGGACACGGCGAACAACCACGTCTGGATGGCCTTTAGCTACTCTGGGACCACCCGCGACATCTACGTCAAGTACTGGAACGGCACCACGAACACCTGGAACGCCACCAACACCGTCGTGGCCAACACGAGCAACCGCGAGAGCCACCCGGCGATCTTTTACGCCAGCGGCCGGCTGTGGGTGGCCTGGAACCGCTACACCGACTATAGCAACGCTACGCCCCGCCTGTACTACACCTACAGCACCTCGACGCTGCCCAACATCACCTGGGGCACGACCTACGGCCCCTATGGCACCCGCCTGGCCGAGCACATCCCGCCCTCTATCACTGGCGACGCCACCTACACCTACATCGCCTACCTGGCCTACACCGACTCGTTCCGCGGCGGCAACATCTATGCCCTGCGGGCGCCGGCGACTGGCGGCGCGCCGAACCTGACCTACCAGCTCTCGGCCACGGTGGACGACCCGCCGCTCTATGCCCGCGGAAACGCCGGTGGATTCCGGCTCCAGTGGGCGACGACGACGGTAAACGGCATCGACTTTACCGGCCCGACGCTGCTCTACTCCAAGAACGCGCCCGACGCCAATCCGCCGGACTATAGCGGCAACCTGGGAACAGCGCAGACACTGTTCAACCGCGAAGAGAACTTCGAGTTCTATGTGATCCAGGTTGGGCAGTCTCCCACCGCCGTCGAGCTGAGCGAGTTCCGCGCGGCGGTTCGCGGCAGGGACGTGCGCCTGTTGTGGTCCACCGCCAGCGAGCTGGACCTGGTCGGCTTCAACCTCTACCGCAGCACGCAGGCGGGCGGGCCGTATGTGCGCCTCAACAGCGCGCTGATCCCCGCGCAGCATCCCGGCTCGCCGCTGGGAGCGTCCTACTCGTGGCTCGACCGCGGGCTGCGGCTGGGACGGGTCTACTACTACCGGCTGGAGCAGGTGGACATGAGTGGGGCGACGACGCAGCACGGGCCGCTGGAGGTGCGCGTCGGTGAGCGCGTCAGCCCGGCGCCGCCAACGCCGACGTCGGTCAGCCGCTAGGTTGGGGTTCACCACGGCGTAGGGCGGGCTATCAGCCCGCCCTACGTGTTATCGGCGGCGTCACAGACCCCGCCGGAGCAGAGGAGTCCCCGTTGCAATGCGGCGCGGTTTTGTGGGCTGCCGGAGTCTGTGCGGCTGCCGACCTTGCCCTGAGCGTGTGGATGTGTTACCATGCGCGTATGAGGTTCCGCCTGCCTGCGCTGCGTTCGATGCCGGCCTATCAGCGGCAGGTCTGTCTCTTTCTGCTTCCCTACGCGCTGGGCACGCTGGTACTGACCGTCCTGCCGGCGCTGGCGACGCTTGTGATCGCGTTTACCCGATACCAGGCCGTCAGCCCACCGACGTGGGCCGGGCTGGAGAACTTGCAACGGGCACTGCGTTCGCCCTACATCCGCACCGTGCTGCACAATTCGTTCTTTTTCCTGGCTCTGGCCGTGCCGCTGCGTCTGTTGGGGGCGCTTCTGCTGGCCCTGCTCCTGCAGCGGAGAGGGCGCCTGTTTGGGCTGTATCGGGCGGCGATCTATCTGCCCACCGTCATCCCCGAAGCGGCCTACGCGCTGATCTGGACGTGGATCCTGAACCCCCTCTACGGACCGCTGAACCTCGTCTTGCGCGGGTTGGGGCTGCCCGCTCCGGCATGGCTGGCCGAACCGTGGAGCGCGCGCCTCTCTATCGTGATCCTGTCGCTCTTTCAGATCGGCGAGGGTTTTGTGGTGCTGCTGACCGGCTTGCAGAACATCCCGCGCTCCTATTACGAAGCGGCGGCGGTGGATGGCGCCAGCGGCTGGCAGGCGTTCTTCCGCATCACCCTGCCGCTGCTGGCGCCGTGGCTGCTGTTGCTGGTCCTGCGCGACCTGATCGTCAGTTTGCAGAACACCTTTGCCCCCTCGTTCATCATGACCTACGGCGGGCCTGGTTTCGCCACGACCTTCCTGCCGCTGCTGGTCTATGAGCTGGCTTTCGATGTGGTCGATCTGGGCCTGGCCTCGGCCACGCTCGTCCTGGCCTGGGCCCTCATCGGCCTGACGGCGCTGGGCATCTGGAACATACTCAGCGGACTGCGGAGGCAGGAGTGATAGCGACGCTGAAGCGGGTGCTGCACTGGCTGACCGGCTTTGTGCTGGCGGCCATGTTCGTCCTCCCGCTGTACTGGGCGGTGGTTGCCTCGCTGCGCCAGCCAGGACTGCCACCCTCGCCAGCGATCGAGTGGTGGCCGGTTGCGGCCCGGTGGCGGAACTATGCCGAGATTTTCGAGATGGTGCCACTGGCCCTGTACCTCCGCAACTCGCTGGTTGTGGTCTTGTTCGCCGTGCCGCTCACGCTGTTCACCGCTTCGTGGGCTGGCTTTGCCCTCTCGCAACTGCCGCGCCCGGCACAGCGCCGCTGGCTGATGGCCAGCGTGGTGGTGCTGCTCGTCCCTTCTATGTCGGCGTGGATGTTCCGCTACCGCATTCTGGACTGGCTGGGGCTGCTGGACACATTGGGGGCGCTGATCGCGCCGGCGGCAGGGGCCAGTAGCCCGCTCTTTGTGCTGCTCTACTACTGGACCTGCCGCCGCATCCCCGACGAGGTGTATGAATCGGCCCGTCTGGACGGCGCCAATGCCTGGACGATCTGGCAGAAGATCGTCAGCCCGCTGGCCTGGCCAACGACGGCGGGCGTCCTGGTGCTGGCGTTTCTGCTATACTGGAGCGATTTCACCAGCCCCGTGCTTTACATCTACCGCCCGGATCTCTACACGCTGCCGATCGGCGTGCAGTTGCTGAACCAGATGGATCGCACCAACTTTCCGCTGCTGATGGCGGGATCGGTGGTGATGATGCTGCCGGCCGTGGTCCTGTTTGCGCTGACGCAGCGCTTTTTCCTGCACGAGTTGTCGATTGGGCGGTTGTTGGAAGGGGAGTAGCCGGGGCACAGGTCTGGTGGGAGCAGGGTAGGGTAACTGCGTTCTCTGCGCCTCTGCGGTGGGAAGGAACACTTTTCTTGCTCGGCGGGGTCTGTGACCCCCGCCAGGGGGGCCGCCGGGTCACAGACCCGGCGGGAGCAGGGTGGGGCGATCTACCCTTTTGCTACGAACACCTGTCAAATGGTCTTTGTGGTGAGAAAGCCGAACCGTGCTATAATTGAGTCTCAATGGGCTCGCTGCGTATTCTGCTGGTTGATGACCATATTCTCTTCCGCAAAGGGCTGGCGCGCTTGCTGGACGCGCAGCCCGATTTCGAGGTTGTCGGTGAGGCCTCTGATGGGATAGAGGCGCTCGATCTCGCCCGCGCTCTGCGCCCCGATGTGGTGCTGATGGACCTGCGCATGCCCGTGTGCGATGGCCTGGAAGCGACGCGACGGATCAAGCAAGAGATGCCCTCGGTTCGTGTGGTGATCTTGAGCGTCTCGGACGAGGAGCAGGACTTTATCGCGGCCATCCGCTGTGGGGTCGATGGCTATCTGATCAAGGATATGCGCCCGGAAGGGCTGTTCCAGGAGCTGCGCGGCCTGGCCCAAGGAGAGGCTCCTCTTTCGCGAGCGATGACGACCAAGCTGATGCGCCAGTTGGCGCGCGGCGCTCAGCTTGCCGCGCCCCCTGTTGTGCCCGCCTCCCTCTCCGCCCGCGAGGGCGAGGTACTGGCCCTCCTGGCAGAAGGGCTTTCCAACGCCGAGATCGCTGCCGTTCTGGATATTGCGTCGAACACGGTGCGCAACCACGTGCGCAGCATCATGGCCAAGCTGGGGGTGCGCAACCGCGTCCAGGCCGCTGTCTACGCCGTCCGCGCCGGCCTTGCCGCTGGCACGAATGACCGCTCCTAGGCGTCAAGCCCGCACCATCTGGTTCTTTTATACCATACAGACAGAAAAATAGTCCTCTTGTGCTATAGACGAATGGCCGCCAGAGGCATTATAATAACAACCGGTCGTAACTGACCGGCGGTCAGTATGTCGATTTGTCGGGCGTTCATTCTGGCAAGTCACCCGCTTTTTGCTGAAAGCGTGGGCACTCTGTTGCGCGAACAGCCTGGCCTGGAAGTGGTCGGCGTGGGTGGCGCGACGGCCGAGACGCTGGCCCAAATCCGCGAAACGTTTCCCGATGCGGTGGTTGTCGTTGCTGCTGGCGATGAGCAGGAAGAGCTGGTGGCGCGCATCTTTCGCGAGCTTTCCGGCATCAAGGTCGTGGCTCTCAACCTCGACGACAACCGCATCCGCATTTTCTATCAGCAGCTCAAAGTGGGGCGGCAGGTGGAAGACTTGCTCGAAGCGGTGCGTCAGCCGTTGGAGTGGGGTGGTCCCCACCCGGCGGCGCTGCGCATCTTTGCCATCGTGCAGGGCCAGTATGGCCTGCGCATCGTGGAGAACATCCGCGCCCACGGGCCGCGGAGCTGGACGGTGGAGACCTGGCGTCCCCCGGATTTGCCCGCTGTCATAGACGATCCTTCGGGATATTTGCCGCTGCACGTCCCGCAGGCCGACCTGGTGCTGGCGCTGGGCGAAGGCCCGGCCATTGCCCAACTCATCCCCGACATTGCCCGCCGCGCCAACGCCCAGGCCGTGATCGCGCCGGTCGACCGCACGGCCTGGCTGCCCGAAGGGCTGATCCGCCAGGTGCAGGAGCGCCTGCAGCGCTTTGGCATTGCGGCGGTCTTCCCGCGCCCCTTCTGCTCGCTGACCGAGGACGGCTACAATCTCCGTCACGAGCGCGTGGCCTATACAAATCCCTGGATTTCGAGCTTTGCCCGCCATTTTGGCCGTCCTGTCTTTCGGATCCACTGCCGGGACGGGGTCGTCGAGGAGGTCGAGGTGGAGCGCGACGCGGCCTGCGGGTGTGGTCGTTTCGTGGCCGGGCAACTGGTGGGCAAATCACCAGCCGAGGCGATTTTTCAGGCGGGGATCCTGCACCATCATTATCCCTGCCTGGCGGGCATGGCGATGGAGCGCAGCCTGGGCGATGCGTTGCTTCACCTCTCCGGCCAACTGATGCGCCAGGCGGTCGAGGTCGAGGTCGCCCCGCTCCTGCCGCGCACGGCTTACCTTGTCCCTGAAGGACGCAGCGAAACAGAATAAGAAGCCTGGCAGGCCCCAGGCAGGTCAATCCACATTCTAGAACTTAGGAGGAAAGAAGCAATGCCAGTCAAGCGAGTTCATCCTGTTCCAAGCGACATTGAAATCGCTCAAGCCGCCGAACTGTTGCCCGTTATCGATGTGGCGCGCGCTGTGGGACTGTCTGAGGACGACCTGGACTATTACGGCAAGTACAAAGCCAAAGTCCATCTGGACGTGCTCAGCCGCCTCAAGGACCGGCCCGATGCCAAATATGTCGACGTGACGGCGATCACGCCGACGCCGCTGGGCGAGGGCAAAACGGTGACCACGATCGGCCTGAGCCAGGGCCTGGGCTATATCGGCAAGAAGGTCTTTACCTGCATCCGCCAGCCCTCGATGGGGCCGACGTTTGGCATCAAGGGCGGCGCGGCGGGCGGCGGCTATGCCCAGGTGGTGCCGATGGAGGATTTCAACCTCCACCTGACCGGCGATATTCACGCCGTAGGCGTGGCCCACAACCTGCTGGCAGCGGCCATCGACGCCCGCATCCTCCACGAGCGCGATATGACCGACGAGCAACTGGCCCGCTTCTGCCCGGAGGTCCCCCGTCTGAACATCGACCCCAACTCCATCCTCTGGAACCGCGTGGTGGATGTCAATGACCGCGCCTTGCGCAATGTCGTCATTGGTCTGCAGGCTGGTCAGGCCGACAAGCCATTGCCAGCCGCAGACACGCTGCGCGAGCTTGTCGGGCAGCTTCCCCATGGCACGGACGGAGTCCCTCGCACCACTGGCTATGACATCACTGTCGCTTCTGAGATCATGGCCATCCTGGCCCTGGTCGATGGCTACAGGGGGCTGGCTGACCTGCGCGAGCGGCTGGGTCGCATCGTCTGGGGCTTTTCCAAAGAGGGGCGTCCGCTGACCGCTGAAGATCTCAAGGTGGCCGGGGCGTTGACTGTCCTGATGAAGGATGCTCTGATGCCCAACCTGATGCAGACGCTGGATGGCACGCCAGCCTTTGTCCACGCAGGTCCCTTTGCCAACATCGCCCACGGCAACTCGTCCATCATTGCTGACCAGATCGCGCTCAAGCTGATGGGGCCGGACGGCTATGTCGTCACCGAGTCCGGCTTTGGCGCTGACTGCGGGATGGAAAAGTTCTTTGACGTCAAGTGCCGCTACTCTGGTCTGATCCCCAACTGCGTGGTGCTGGTCTGCTCGGTGCGGGCGCTCAAGATGCACGGCGGCGGCCCTGAGGTGATCCCTGGTCGGCCGCTGGACCCGGCCTATACCGAGGAGAATATCGAGCTGCTCCAGCGAGGGCTGCCCAATATGATCCAGCACGTGGAGAACGTCCGCAAGTTTGGTGTTCCTGTGGTGGTCGCCATCAACTGCTTCAAGAGCGACACGGAGAAAGAGATCGCCGTGATTCGTGAGGCGGCGCTGCGGGCGGGCGCTTTCGACGCCGTCATCAGCGAAGTGTGGGCCAAGGGTGGCGAGGGCGGCGCGGCGCTGGCCGAGGCGGTGGTCAAGGCCTGCGAGGAGCCCAGCGATTTCAAGTTCCTCTACCCGCTGGACCTTTCGATCAAGGAAAAGATCGAGATCATTGCCCGCGAGATTTACCGCGCCGATGGGGTGGACTATATGCCGGAGGCGGAGCGCAAGATCGAGCTTTACACGGCAATGGGCTACGACAGGCTGCCGCTCAACATGGCCAAGACCCATCTTTCCTTCACCCATGACCCGAAGCTGAAGGGCGCGCCGCGCGGCTGGCGGCTGCCCATCCGCGACATCCGCGCCAGCGTCGGGGCAGGCTTCCTCTACCCGCTCTGCGGCGCGATGCGCACGATGCCCGGCCTGCCCAGTCGCCCCGCCTTTGTGGACGTGGATATCGATCTGAAGACGGGAAAGGTGGTTGGATTGTTCTAGGAAATCTGTGTTGCGTGTTGTGTGTTCCGTTGACACGCAACACGCAACACGGAACACGGAACACGCAAAACGTAAAACGTAAAACGTAAAACGTAAAACGTAAAACGTGATGTATACGGGGGAGGTAAATGGTTATGGAAAAGATCGTGTTGGATGTGCCGCTTCTGTGGGCTGATCATCACGTCCTCAAAGTGCGCCAGGCGCTGGTCAACTTGCCAGGTGTAGAGGATGTGTATGCCAGCTCGGCCTGGAAAAAGGTCCTGGTCGAATTCGATGGCGCCAAGATCAATCAGGCGACCATCGAGCAGGCGCTGGCCGGGGCAGGCTACCCCATAGGAGAGGGGGAAACTCCTATCCTGGTCCCGCTGACCAAGACACGCAAGGATCCGCAATGGAAAGAGGCGGCGGTGCGTATGACGCGTACCTGCCAGGTCGATCTGGACATGTCCGGTGAGTTCCGCCGCTACTAACAGCGTGCAATGCGCAACGCATAGGCATGGGTGTTCAATCAGGGAGGATTCAAGACATGGCAGAAGGGGAGAAAAAGGCAGTGCGGAGTATTGATCCTGCCGCCTGTGAGATGCTGGAGATCGCCGATTCCTGTGGCATTTCGACGGCCTTCAGCCGCGTAGAAGAGATCAAGCCCTGTCCCATTGGAGTGGATGGCAAATGCTGCAAGATCTGCGCCATGGGACCTTGTCGTATCACCGGTAAGGTGACGCGCGGGGTGTGTGGGGCCACGCTGGGTACTATCGCTGCACGCAATTTTGCCCGTATGGTTGCTGGTGGAGCGTCGGCTCACTCGGATCACGGGCGCGACCTGGCTTTCACACTCATCGCCATCGCCGAAGGCCACGCCCAGGGTTACGAGATCCGCGATGTGCCCAAGCTGTATGAGGTTGCCTCCTATATGAACATTCCCACCAAGGGCCGCGAGATCAAGGAGATTGCTCTTGAGGTGGGCAAAAAGGCGCTGGAACAGTTCGGCCAGCAGCGCGGTGAGATCGTCTATGTCTCGCGCGCGCCCAAGAAGCGCCAGCAGCTCTGGCGTGAGCTGGACATCGTCCCGCGCGGCGTGGACCGTGAGGTTGTGGAGACGCTACACCGCACCCATGAGGGGGTGGACCTGGAACCTGAGCACATCCTCGATCATGCCCTGCGCACGGCTCTGGCCGATGGGTGGGGCGGCTCGATGCTGGCCACTGACCTGAGCGATATCATTTTCGGCACTCCTAACCCGCTGCAATCGGAAGCCAACCTGGGGGTGCTGAAAGAGGACGAGGTCAATATTTTGGTCCATGGTCACGAACCGACTCTTTCGGACATGATCGTTGTAGCAGCTCAGGACCCCGAGCTGATCGAGTATGCCAGAAGCAAGGGGGCCAAGGGGATCAACCTGGCTGGCATCTGCTGCACGTCCAATGAAGTCCTTATGCGCCACGGTATCCCGCCAGCCGGCAACTTTTTGCATCAGGAACTGGCTATCCTTACCGGTGCCGTTGAAGCGATGATCGTGGATGTGCAGTGCATCATGCAGGCTCTTGGCGAACTGACCAAGAGTTTCCACACTGAGCTAATCACCACCTCGCGCAAGGCCAAGATCCCCGGTGCAGTGCATATGGAGTTCGAGGAGCACCGTGCGTTGGACGCAGCCAAGGAAATTGTCCGCCGGGCAATTGACAACTTTCCCAATCGCGGCGAGACGCATATTCCCAAATACAAGAGCGGCGTTGTGGCCGGCTTCTCGCACGAGTACCTCAACTATATGCTTGGCGGCTATTTCCGCGGCTCTTTCCGGCCGCTGAACGACGCTATCATGGCGGGGCGCATTCGCGGCGCAGCGGGTGTGGTCGGTTGCAACAATGCCCGTGTGGCCCAGGATGAGGGGATCGTCAATACGATCCGTGAACTGATCGCCAATGACGTGCTGGTGGTTGTCACTGGTTGTGCAGCCCACGCCTCCGGCAAGCACGGTTACCTGACTCCGGAGATGATGGCCAACGCTGGCCCTGGTCTGCGCGAGATCTGTGAGACCGTTGGCATCCCGCCGGTTATCCATCTGGGCTCTTGTGTAGACAACACTCGCATCCTCACTGTGCTGACTCAGGCAGCTACCGAGGGTGGGTTGGGCAGTGACATCGACGATCTGCCCGCGGTGGGCATCTGCCCGGAGTATATGTGCGAGAAGGCCCTGGCCATTGGCACGTACTTTGTTGCTTCCGGCGCCTATGTGATCTTTGGCGTGGACAACCCCGTCGGAGCGAGCGAGGAGGTTGGCCACATCATGACCGAGGTGTGGGAGAAGAAGGTTGGCGGCAAGTTGGAGTTTGTGCCGGACTGGCGCGAGATCGTCCGCCGCTCGCTGGAGCACATCGACAAGAAACGCGCTGCGCTGGGGCTGCCCGAATACGATGCCAGCAAATGGGGCAAGAGCGGCGACTGGCGCATCCGCTCCCTGCTCGAACTGCCCTTCGAGGAGCGGATCGAGGCGGTATATGGCGCAGCTCGTTAATCGCTTATCGCTAATCGCTTATCGCTAATCGCTTATCGCTCATCGTGGGGAGTGAGGAGGGATGAACGATACGCGATAAGCGATACGCGGTACGCAACAGGCGATACGCCATGAACGATGCGCGCCACGCAACAGGCGATATGCGATACGCGATAAGCGATAAGCGATACGCGATAAGCGATACGCGGTACGCAACAGGCGATACGCCATGAACGATGCGCGCCACGCAACAGGCGATATGCGATACGCGATAAGCGATAAGCGATACGCGATACGCGATACGCGATAAACGAAAGAGAGGTGAATCGATATGTCAAGATACATCGCTACACGAGCCATCCGCGGCGCCAATGCTCTCGTTGCCGAAGCTGAGGCTTTGTTGAAGAGGGCAATCGAGGAAAAGGGCGCTGATACTCCTGTGGTTTTCCCTAACACGGCCTATTTCCTGCCGGTGACGCTGGGCATGCTGGCCCACGAGGTCAAGACCCTCGGCGATCTCGAGTTCCCCCTTCAGCACGCCCAAAAGCTGCTGCACCCCGTCCCGGAGGATAACCTGTGGGTGCCTTATTTGGGCGAGACGCTGGACGCAGGCATGGCCACTCTGCTGGCCGCTGAGGCGATCGAGGGCATCCGTTTCGCCTACGGCGAGGAACCCAAGCCCTATCCCGGCCTGGAGCTGGCCGGTGGCACGAGCTACCCCCACCTCAGCGGCGGCCACCTCAATGGCCCCATCGACGACATCCAGCTCCGCTCCTGGGGTATCCAACTGGTCGATGGCCGTATGCCTGGCTTTGCCGCTATCGTCGGCGCGGCCCGCTCCAACGAAGCGGCTGTCGCTATCGTCCGCGAACTGCAACGGCGCAACATCCTGACCTTCCTCTGCGGCAACGTCAATGGCCGTTCGATCATCGATCAGTTGGTCGAAGAAGGGGTAGAGATGGGGTACGACACCTATATCGTCCCCTTCGGCCTGGACACCATCTCGGCCATCTACCCGCTGGGCTTTGCCACTCGCTCTGCCCTCACCTTCGGCGGTCTCAAGCCCGGCCAGTGGCGTGAAATCCTGCTCTACAACAAGTTCCGCGTCTTTGCCTTCGTCCTGGCGCTGGGCGAGGTCGATGACCTCAAGTACGCAGCGGCAGCAGGCGCTATCTCCTATGGCTTTCCTACCATCGCCGATACGGTCATTCCCGAGATCCTGCCCACAGGTGTCACCCGCTATGAGCACGTGATCTCGATGCCGTGGAACGAGATCGACGCGGCGACGGACGCCGAGCGCGCGGCCAAGATGGTGCAACGGGCCATCGAGGTCCGTGGCGTCAAGGTCAAGATCACCGAGGTGCCCATCCCCGTTCCCTACGGCTCGGCCTTCGAGGGCGAGGTCGTCCGCCGCGCCGACATGCGCATCGAGTTCGGCGGCAAGAACAGCCGCGCCTTCGAGTACCTGCACATGGTGCCAATGGACCAGGTCGAAGACGGCAAGATCGAGATCATCGGCCCCGGCATCGACACGGTCAAAGAGGGTGGGGCAATGGACCTGGGCATCATCGTTGAGGTCGCCGGCCGCAAGATGCAGGAGGACTTTGAGCCGGTGCTGGAGCGGCAGATCCACTACTTTATCAACGGCGCCTCCGGTATCCAGCACATCGGCCAGCGCGACATCGCCTGGATCCGCATCTCCAAGACGGCGGCAGAGAAGGGCTTTGACCTCAAGCACTTTGGCAACATCCTCTACGCCCGCTTTATGGCCGACTTTGGCGCGATTGTCGACAAGCTGCAGGTCAAGATCATCACCGACTCGACGCTGCATGCCGAGTGGCTGGCCAGGGCCCGCCAGGCTTATGACTACCGCAACCGCCGCCTGGCTAACCTGACGGATGAGGCGGTGGACACGTTCTATTCCTGCATCCTCTGCCAGTCCTTTGCCCCCACGCACGTCTGCGTGGTCAGCCCGCAGCGGCTGGGACTGTGCGGCGCCTATAACTGGCTCGACTGCAAGGCCTCCTACGAGATCAACCCCACCGGCCCCAATCAGCCGATCCAGAAAGGGCAGAACCTCGACCCCAAGAAGGGATACTTTAGCGGCGTCAACGAGTATGCCAGAATGGCCTCTCAGGGAACGGTCGAGCAGGTGACGATGTACTCGATCATGGAAAACCCGATGACTGCCTGCGGCTGCTTCGAGTGCATCGTCATGGTCATCCCGGAGGCCAACGGCGTGATGGTGGTCAGCCGGGAGGACCCCAGTATGACCCCCGCCGGCATGACCTTCTCCACGCTGGCCGGCATCGCCGGAGGCGGCCTGCAAAGCCCTGGCATTATGGGCGTGGGCAAGTACTATCTGACCAGCCCCAAGTTCATCTCGGCTGACGGCGGCTTCAAGCGGGTGGTCTGGATGTCCTCCTTCCTCAAGCAGACGATGGCCGAGGAGCTGGCTCAGGTCGCCGCACGCGAGGGCGACCCCGACCTGATCTCCAAGATCGCCGACGAGACGATCTGTACCGATGTCGAGGGCCTCCTGGCGCACCTGGAGAGCGTCGGCCATCCCGCCTTGATGATGGATCCACTGTTCTAGTCGATGACCCTCCCGCAGGTTTCTAACCGGCGGGAGGGTCGCCTGGATTGTTTGTATTTGTCGCCGTGAACAACTTTCCTGATTTTCTGGGTTCTCGGCGGGCCTGGTCAACAGATACGAGCATGTACAAGGAGGCAAGTTCCTATGACAGTTGAACTGCAAGTAGAAAAATGGGCCGGAAGCGTGCTGCAGGTGACGCTGGGCGCGACGGCCAACGAGGGCGGCACGCGCGCCCGTACGGTGACGGTCGGCGGAGAGACAACCCTGCCCTTTCTGCACTTTGAGGGCCAGATTCCCAACCCGCCGCGCGTTGCGATCGAAATCTCGGCCCAGTACCCTGGCGACTGGTCGCCCCTCCTGCTCAAGGCCTGGGGGGACGCGGTGAACGACCCGGCGGCCTGGGCGCAGGCCGCCGAAAAAGCTGGTGCTGACCTGGTTCTTCTCCAGCTCAACCTGACCGGGGACGGCGGTGCTCCGGTCACGGCGGCGGATGCCCGCGCGGCGACCCGTGCCGTGCTCCAGGCCACCGGCCTGCCGCTCCTGGTCTTTGGTCCTGGCCAGGTCGATGCGGACAATGAGCTGCTGGTGGCCGTGGCTGAAGAGGCCGTGGGTGAACGCATCGTCCTGGGCATCTGCGAGGAGAAGAACTATCGCACTATCGTCGCCGCCGCGCTGGCCCATGGCCATCTGGTCAATGCCCGCACGGCGATGGACGTCAACCTGGCCAAGCAGTTGAACATCCTCATCTCGGATATGGGCATGCCGCTCGACCGCATCCTGATGGACCCCACCACGGCGGGCCTGGGCTATGGCATCGAGTACGGCTACTCGGTGATGGAGCGCCTGCGCCTGGCGGCGCTGCAGGGCGACAAGATGACCCAGTTGCCGATGCTGGTCACCCCCGGCTATGAGGCCTGGCGCCAGAAAGAGTGCAAGGTGGGCGAGGGCGTGCCCGCCTCGTGGGGCGATTGGGAGGAGCGCGCCGTGCTCTGGGAGACGATCACGGCGACGGCCCTGATCGAATCGGGCGCTGACATTCTGGTGATGCGCCACCCCGAAGCGGTCAGGCGCGTCAAGGCATTCATCGACCGGCTGATGGCAAAGTAGGAGGGGAGCGATGGCACTGTCAGGACTTCAAATCTACAAGTTGTTGCCGCAGACGAACTGCAAAGAGTGCGGCTATCCGACCTGCCTGGCCTTTGCCATGAAGCTGGCAGCCAAGCAAGCAGAACTGGCCAACTGCCCTTATGTCTCGGAGGAAGCAAAGGAGCAACTGGCTGCCGCTGCGGCGCCGCCGGTGCGCCTGGTCGCCGTCGAGGGTAAGGGGCACAAGGTCGAAGTGGGCAATGAGACGGTCCTCTTCCGCCACGAAAAGACCTTTTTCCATCGTCCCGGCCTCTTTGTGCGGGTGAAGGACACAACCCCCGTCGCCGAGATCAAGGCGGCGGTGAGCGCGGCCATGGGCTACGCGGTGGAGTACGTCGGCATGCGCCTGCACTTTGACGGCGTTGCTGTCGAGGCGGCTTCTGGTGACGCGGCGACGTTCAAAACCGCTGTCGCGGCGGTGCTGGAAGGGACGGACCGCCCGCTGATCCTTATGGCCGCGGACGCTGGCCTGCTGGAAGCGGGCCTGACCGCCGCCGAGGGGACGCGCCCGCTGCTCTATGCTGCGACGAAGGACAACTGGGAACAGGTCGCCGCGCTGGCCAAGGCGAAGAATGTGCCGCTCGCCGTGCGCGCTGGCTCACTGGACGAGCTGGCCGAACTGACCGTAAAGATCAAGGGGCTCGGCGTCGAGGATATGGTGCTCGACCCCGGGGTGCGCGATGCTGCATCCACGCTGGTCACGCTGACCCAGTTGCGCCGGCAGGCCCTCAAGAAGACCTTCCGCCCGCTGGGCTTTCCCATCATCACTTTCCCCGGCGAGGGCGCGGCGGACGGGCTGGAAGAGACGATGCTGGCCGCGCAGCACATCGCCAAGTACGGCGGTTTTATCGTCCTCGACCGCTTTTCGCCTGCTTCTGCCTACGCCCTCCTGGCACTGCGTACCAACATCTACACCAATCCGCAGGAGCCGATCAAGGTCCAGCCGGGCATCTACGAGATCAACAACCCGCAGCCAACCTCGCCGCTCATGGTCACCACCAACTTTTCTATCACCTACTTCTCTGTGGCCAACGAGGTCGATGGCAGCGGCCTGCCGGGCTGGCTGCTGGTGGCCGACGCCGAGGGCATGAGCGTCCTCACCGCCTGGGCCGCCGGCAAGTTCGACGCCGAGCGCATTGCCAAATCGGTCAAATCGACCGGTATCGAGAGCAAGATCGGTCACAAGAAACTGATCATCCCTGGCCACGTCTCGGTGTTGCTGGGCGAGCTGGAAGAGGCACTGCCGGGCTGGGAAATCCTGGTCGGACCCCGTGAGGCAGTTGACCTGCCGGGCTTTCTCAAGTTGTGGAGCGCTTAGGAGAAAAGGGGGACAGGGAGCATCGCTGAGCGGCTGATCGCCCTGTTCCCCTTTCTCCTTGTTACCTTGTCCTGGTGAGCAAATGGCCAGAGTTCGCTTCCTCCCTCAAGGTGTCGAGGTGGAGGCGCCCGCGGGTGCGCTTCTCAGCGACGTTGCCCAACAGGCGGGCATCGAGCTGCTGATGCCCTGCGGCGGGCAGGGACGCTGCGGCCGCTGCGCCGTGCTCGTCAGGGAAGGAACGGTCAACCGCCGCACTACGCAACGCCTGGGGCCGGACGACGTCGCCCTTGGCCTGGCTCTGGCCTGCCAGACGACGATAGAGGGCGACGTCGTCATCGAGATCCCGCCTCAGGAAAAGATCGAACGCAAGATCAAGGAGGGCAAGCGCGCCGCTCAAGTCGCGTTGCCTTTTCCCTACGATCTGCACGATCAGCCGCTGCGCGCCTTTGTGGTGACGCTCGAACCGCCCTCTTTGCACGATCAGACCGACGACTGGTCGCGCCTCAAGCGCGAGCTGGCCCGCCGCTACAGCCTGCGTGAGGTCTGCGCTTCGCTGAAAGTGCTGTCCAGGCTGGGTAAGGTGCTGCGCGAGGGGGAATGGCACGTCACAGTGGTGGTGGAGCTGTACGCCATCGACCGGCCCAATGGCCCGCCGCGGATCATCGATGTTTTGCCAGGCGAGCGCCTGGAGACTCTGTGGGCTGTGGCGATCGACATCGGCACGACGAGCAATGTGGTCTGGCTGGTCGATATGATCAGCGGCGAGGTGATGGCCCAGGCGCATGACTACAACGGTCAGATCGCCCGCGGCGAGGACGTCATCTCGCGCATTATCTACGCTTCCAAGGGCAACGGCCTGCAAGAGCTGCAGGGGCTGGTCATCGGCACGCTGAACCGTCTGCTGGCCCAGGTCGCCGCTGAACGGGGCATCTCGACGACGCAGATCTACAAAGCCGTCGTCGCCGGCAACAGCACCATGATCCACCTCTTTGCTGGCATCCCTCCAGAGCCGATCCGCCTGATGCCGTTCATCACCACGGTCAACCAGTTGCCGACTTTTCCGGCGCGCGAGGTCGGCCTGGCTATCGCGCCGGAAGCAACGGTCGATTGCCTGCCGGGCATCGCCTCCTACGTCGGCGCTGACATCACGGCAGGCGTACTCAGCTCGGGGATGTGCAGTGAGGAGAACAAGCTGACCCTTTTCCTGGACGTCGGTACGAACGGCGAGATGGTGCTGGGGGACTGCACCTGGCTCATCTCGTGCGCCTGCTCGGCCGGGCCGGCCTTTGAGGGCGCCGGTGTGGTGCACGGCATGCGCGCCACCGCCGGGGCGATCGAGGAGGTCTGGATCAACGGCCAGACCTACGAGGCCACCTACCGCGTCATCGACGGGGTCAAACCGCGCGGCATCTGCGGTTCGGGCCTGATCTCGCTGCTGGCCGAGATGTTCGTTGCTGGTGTGATCGACAAGAGCGGCAACATCGACCTCGATCTGCCCACGCCACGGGTGCGCCGGGGCGAGCACGGCCCCGAATACGTCGTGGCCTGGGCCGACGAGACGGAAACGGGCCGCGATATTGTCATCACAGCGGTCGACATCGACAACCTGATGCGGGCTAAGGCGGCGATCTATGCCGGCTTTTCGGTCCTTGCTCGCAGCGTGGGTATGAGCCTGGCCGATGTGGAACAGGTCCTGATCGGCGGGGCGTTCGGGCAGTATATCAACGTCGAAAAGGCTATCCAGATTGGCATGCTGCCCGACAAGCCGTTCGACCAGTTCCATTTCCTGGGCAATACGTCGGTGCGGGGCGCCTATATGGCCCTGCTCTCGCACGAGATGCGCCAGCGGGTCAACGAGGTGGGGGAAAAGATGACCTATCTGGAGCTTTCGGCTGACAACTCGTTCTTTGACGAGTTCAACGCGGCCATGTTCCTGCCCCACACGGACCTGAGCCAGTTTCCCTCTATGGCGGCGCTGTTGGAGGAGTTGAATTGACGACCATCGCACTTGCCGGCAAAGGCGGCACAGGCAAAACAACGGTCGCGGCGCTGCTCATCCGCTATCTGCTGGAAGAGCAGCAGGGCCCGGTTCTGGCCATCGACGCCGACCCCGCCACAAACCTGGACATGGTGCTGGGGGTCAAGGCGGAGATGAGCGTCGGCGACATCCGCGAGGACATGCTGGACCTGGTGCAGTCGAGCGGCGCGCTGGCCGGCTCGCTGCCTGGCGGCATGAGCAAACAGGACTATCTCGACTATCAGGTGCAGATGGCCGTCGTCGAGGGAGATCGTTTCGATCTGCTGGTGATGGGCCGTCCGGAAGGGCCGGGCTGCTACTGCGCGGCCAATCAGATGCTGCGCGTCATCGTTGACCGGCTGAGCAAGCAGTATGCCCACGTCGTCATCGACAACGAGGCCGGGATGGAGCATCTCAGCCGCCGCACGACGCGCGATGTCGATGTGCTGCTCCTCGTGACAGACCCCACCCAACGAGGGCTGGCCACAGCCCGTCAAATGGCAGCCATGGTGCCTGACCTCGACATTGGCGTGGGGCGCATCTATCTGGTGATCAACCGGCTGCGCGGCGAACTGCCCGCGCCGCTGGCTCAGGCCGTGGCCGAGACGGGGCTGCAATGGATCGGCTCGGTGCCGGAAGACAGGGCCATGGCCGAGTTCGAGTTCACGGGCCGGCCGCTGATCGACCTGCCGGTGGATAGCGTCGTCTACCAGGCGGTGCGGGGCATTGGCCGACGCATTCTGGCGGACGCGTAACACGTAAAACGTAAAGCGTAAAACGTAAAGCGTAAAACGTAAAACGTAACGTAAGGAGGAACCCATGTACATTATCGCCGAGAACATTCACATCATCTCGCCCAGGGTCAAAGAAGCCATCGCCAACAAGGACGCTGCGTTTTTCAAGAACCTGGTGGCGCAACTGGTCGAGGCGGGAGCGAGCGCCATCGATCTGAACATCGGCCCCCAGAAAAAGCTCGGCCACGAGATTCTGCCCTGGCTGGTCGAGGTTGTCGAGGAGGTCACCGACCTGCCGCTGGTCTTTGACACCACCAACCTCAAAGCCATCGAGGCGGCCTGCGAGACGGTGAGCAAGGCCCAGCCGATCATCAACTCGACTGACGCCCGCCCGGAGCGACTGGAAACCGTGCCGCTGGTGGCCAAAAAGTACAACACCCGCCTCATCGCCCTGACCATGGCCGAGGGCATGATCCCCGTCAGCGCCGATGAGCGCGTCGGCATCGCCCTGGAGCGGCTGATCCCGCACATGCTCGAAATCGATTTTCCTATCACTGACCTGATCATCGACCCGCTGGTGTTGACGGTCTCTGGCTGTCAGGAATACTGCCCGGAGTGCATCGAGGCCGTGCGCACGCTCAAGTACGCCTGGGATCCGCCGCCCCTGACCAACGGCGGCCTTTCCAACGTCTCCAACCAGGTCCCGTCCGAGATGCGCCCGCTGCTCGACCGCACCTATATGGTCATGCTGATGGGCGCGGGCATCGACATGGTCATTGCCAACCCGCTCGATCGCCAGTTGATGGACTGGATCCGCGTGGTCGAAGAGCGCGACGAGAGCACGCCGCTCTATCGCCTGCTGCTCAAGCTGCACGACCGCGTCGCGGCAGCGGAAACCCTCCAGCCCGAAGACGTGGACATGAGCGATCCGCAGCAGGTCGAGGTCTGGAAGACGGTCCAGGTGCTGCTGAACAAGGTGATCTATACCGACTCGTACCTGCGCTTGTAGACGGCGCGAAGGAGGAAGAATGACTGCACAACTGATCGACGGCAACGCTACGGCGGCCAAAATCCAGGAAGAGATCTACGCCGAGGTCGAACGGCTCAAGGGGATGGGCATCACGCCGGGGCTGGCAACGGTGCTGGTGGGCGAAAATCCCGCTTCCCAGTTCTACGTCCGCTCCAAGCAAAAGCGCTGCGGCGAGGTGGGCATCCGCTCCTTTGGCCACAAGCTGCCGGAAGACGCCACGCAGGCCGAGGTCGAGGCGCTGGTGGCGGACCTGAACGCCAACCCTGAGGTGCACGGCATCCTGGTCCAGCTTCCGCTGCCCAGCCATCTGAACGAAGAGCGGGTGCTGGCGGCGATCGGCATCGAAAAAGATGTGGATGGCTTTCATCCGCTCAACATCGGGCGGCTGTCGATGAAGGGCCGCGAACCACTCTTTGTCCCCTGCACGCCGGCTGGCTGCATCGAGCTGCTGGACCGCTACAACATTGCTATTGCCGGCAAGGAAGCGGTCGTGCTGGGGCGCAGCAACATTGTCGGCCTGCCGGTGTCGATGCTGCTCTTGCACCGCGACGCCACGGTGACCATCTGTCACTCACGCTCGACGGACCTGCCGGCCATCTGCCGCCGCGCGGACATTCTCATCGCCGCCGTTGGCCGCCCCGAGATGGTCAAGGGCGACTGGATCAAGCCCGGCGCGACGGTGATCGATGTCGGCATCAACCGCGTCGAAGAGCCAGACTCTGGCCGTGGCTACCGCCTGGTCGGCGACGTGGACTTTGAGCAGGCCAAAGAAGTGGCCGGCTACATTACCCCCGTCCCGGGTGGCGTCGGTCCGATGACGATCGCCATGCTGCTCCTGAACACGCTCAAGTCAGCCAAGCGAGCAGCGGGCCTGGCATAACGTTCGCCTATCGCGTATCGCCTATCGCGTATCGCCTATCGCCTATCGCTTATCGCCTATCGCCTATCGCGTATCGCCTATCGCGTATCGCTTATCGCAGATCGCATATCGCGATGGGCGACAAGCAATAAACGAAAAGCGACAAGCAACAGACGAAACA
>Ga0209162_1000388_pt1 | contig 48688 bp, 44 predicted proteins | sample YNPNPMetaG_FD_187121 | JGI IMG/M metagenome (GOLD analysis project Ga0209162, IMG submission 187121) | Anoxygenic and chlorotrophic microbial mat microbial communities from Yellowstone National Park, USA - YNP NP MetaG (SPAdes) (version 2) ...
CGGAGGATGCCGGGCGTCCCTCTATAACGCCATGCCCGTCGAAGGGGTGCGGGCCTTGGTGGATTTCATGAAGGATTTCGTCCAACGCAACGGCTGATGGGGCCATTTCCCGTCAAGAAAATTCGTCATCATGCCGAATGAAAAGACGACGACGGTTTTCGGCATGACGAAAACGGGTGGGAACACATCGGGGAGCAGGAAAGGAAAGCGTTGGCGGCACCCCCATCTTCAATGAAGACCTTGCGACCCGGAACCGCCGTCGACATTGTGCTCAGGGTGGATTTCTATCGGGAAGTCATGGATGTGCGTCGCGCCATGGTCTACGACACGGACGGGGCGACCCTGGTGGTGTCCCGTCCCAGTCCCGATCTGAAGCCGGAGCACATCGGGCGACGGTGTACGGTGACCTTTGTCGTCCGCGAAAACGAGTTCAAGAATCGATACGGGGTGCCCGCCGAAATTGTGGACCTTAAAGAAAACTACGCCATCCGCAAGGGCACGACGGTTCAGGCGCTGATCCTTCGGGCTCTGGGCGGCGTGGAACCGTTTAACCTCCGCATGGCCTACCGGGTGAGGCCGCCCATCACCAGCGGCATCGCCTTGGAGATCGACGGGCAGAGGGTGAGCATTCTGGACATTTCCACGGGAGGCGCCCGGTTCCTTTCCTCCGTGCGGCCCCCTCTGCAATTCCGCCAGCGCGTGGAAGTGGTGCTGCACGTGGACGAAGTCGCCCATGCCTTTCACGCCTTCGTGGTCCGAACTCAAGATCCAGGGCCTCAATGCCCCGTGCGGGGAGCCCAGGAAGTGGCGGTGCAGTTTTCGGGGATGGAAAAGCGCTTTCGGGAGCTCTTGGCTAAAAAGATCCTTCAGATCGACCGCGAACTTCGCGCCAAAGGTCTGGAAGAGACCTAGGGTTCGGGAAGATCGTCCGCGAGGTCCCGCGCTGCGGGAAGGCCGCCCCGCGCCCGAGCCGAAAGGACCGCTCGAAGGATGGCCCTTTCCACGGCCTGTGCGGCTAACATTCCGACGATACTCACGTCCACGGGGTCCCTTTCTTCGGTGCTCAGGGCGAAAATGGTGTCTCCGTCTACCTGGGTGTGGCATGGCACGACGACGCGGGCCAAGCCGTCATGGGCCATCTGGGCCACCTTGGTGAGGTCCGTTTTGTTGCAACGCACATTGGTGGCCACGGCGGCGAGCACCGTGTTGCCGGTTCCCGAAAAACCCCGTAGCCGTTCCAGGCGGGCCATGGCCTGCGCCGTATGGATGAAGCGCCGAGAATCAGAGCTTTCCCGGCATCCGGCAAGGACTCGACCGCTTCGGGGATCCACCACGTCGCCGAAGGGGTTGACCACGACCAGAGCGCCCACGCGAACGTTGCGTTCCGTGTGAATGAAAGCAGACCCCAGACCGCCTTTGGTGGCTTGGGGAAGGCCGTAAAGCTTTCCGATGGTGGCGCCGCACCCGGCGCCGACGCACCCCTGCGCCACGGGCCCGGCATGCGCCCGCAGGCACGCTTCCATGCCCAATGCCGCATCGGGCATGGGGCCGTCCTTGTTGATCCCCAAATCAAAGATGACCGCTCCGGCTACCGTGGGAACGACACCGTATTCTGTGACGAAACCTACGGAACGTTCCTTGAGAAATCGGCGCACACCGTCCGCCGTGGCGATCCCGAAGGCGCTGCCGCCGGAAAAAAACAGCCCGTGGACGCGATCCACCAGGTTGACCGGATTGAGGCTTTCTGTGCCGCAGGTTCCCGGCGCGCCTCCGCGAATGTCCACGCCGGCGACGGCCCCCCCTTCTGGCAGAACAACGGTGCAGCCCGATAGGCCGCCAGCCGTCTCGGCGTGCCCCACTTTTAGTCGGCCCACCGCGGTCAGAGTGTCGTTGGGATGCATGGAACGGACCTCCAGAGGCTCAGGGTTTTTTCCCCGTCGATTCCTTGGCCGCCGAAATGGAAAAGCATCCCTGTGAGTTTACGGATAACCGTAGCGTTCCGCAACGGCTCTTCGGAATCGAGGCGTGTAGATCCGTTCGTAAAGGTCTTTCTTGTCGGGGTACTCTCGGTAAGCGTACTGGCGGACGGCTTCCACCAATCGGTGGACTTCGTCCAAAGAAAGGTTGCCCTGGCGGATGACCGCCAGGGCAAAATCCACGATGCGTTGCAATCGGCGGGCCTTGCGCCTGTCGTTGCCGTCGCCCCTGACCTCTTCCATGAAAATGTTTCCCGTCCTTCGTTCGAATCGGGGCGGCCGCTAATGCGCCGGGCCCATGGTGAGGATCTGTCCCGTTCCGTGGGATTCCGCTGTCATGGCATGGGAAACCGACGTGATGGCTTCGTAGCTCTTGATCAGCCGATGTCCTAGTGTCTTGCACAGCCGCCTGTAGAAGCGCATGGCGCTTTCGGGGTGTTTTTCCAAAATGGCTTTTGCCTGATCGCCGGGCATTCGAACCAATCGCGTTTCGGTAAGGGCTTCCGCCGTGGCGGTATAGGCGTCCCGGTCAAAAAGGCTCGACCAGCCGAACACCTCCCCGGGGCGGCTCACCAGGTAGGCCACATAGGTGCCTTCTTTAAACGTCAGCTTCACATTTCCCTTGAGCATGACATAGAAATAGTTCGCCGGGTCCCCTTCTCGAAAGAGGACCGTTCCCGCCGGGGCATCTTCCTTTTCACTGATCTCCATGATCTGCTTGATGAGATCATGCTCCAAGTCCTTAAAAAGATCCGATTGTTGAATAAACATGACCGTTCCTCCTTCCCGAATCGTGCACGGACTCGTGCACGGACGCAAACCGTTGGGCACGCCCTGGCGGAGCACTCGAAACACCGAAAGAGCCGGGCGTGCCGGCCGCCGGGCGAGGGAAGAGCCCTGGAAAGGCGCCGTTTGGCTCCTTTCCAGGGCTTTATTTGATCATTTTGGAAGGCCTCACGGTCATGGAAACGCCCCCCGTTTCAACCATCAAAACCCTTTGTGCTCTAAGTGGAACAAAATTCCGCCAGCATAGCAAGAGGGGGGCGCCTTTGGGCAGCGGTTGGGTTTCGAATCACGCCTCGCAGGAGGCGAAGACCTTGGCGATAAAGCGGATATGCGCCTTTTCCTGTTCCGAAAGATCCAAAAGGAGCGCCGATGCCGTGGCGTCTTTGGCGGCGGCTGCCGCGTTTCGGTAAAGATCGAAGGCCCGGTATTCGATGTCCAAAGCCACTTCCGCAAAGGCGCGGCAGGCGCTTTCCGGAAGGCTTTCCAGTTTTTTCACGGCCTCTTCCAAAGGTTCTCCCCCTTCCAAAATGGTTCCCGAAAGGCTTTGAAAAAGATCGTCAAAGGGCGGAAGGGGAACGTCGGAAGGCGAGGCCTCCAGAAGGCGGTAGACGGCCTGAGCGTGGCGCCGTTCCCATTGGACCAGCCCGCGGGCTGTTTCCGCCCAAGCAGACGCCCCGGACGAGGACAGTTCGTAGAACCGGTAGGCGCCTTTTTCCAGATTCATGGCTTCGTGAAGCATTTCCGAAAGGGACGCCTTTTCGGTGAGGATTCGCACCTTAGGGTAATGGAACAGTTCCTTACCGTCCCAGGCCATGTAGCCCCCCTGCAGGTTGATGATTCGGGGCGGCTTGAGATGGCTTTCCGCCGTCATCAAGGCGGCCGCCATGGAACGGCCGCCGGCGGCGCAGTAAAAGAGGAGCTCCTTTCCCGAGGGCAGTTCATGAAGCCGCTCTTCGAGACGACTCAGGGGCAGGAGTCGAGCGCCGGGGATATGGCCCGCTTCGTATTCCCGAGGTTCTCGCACGTCGATGAGCTCGTAGTCCTTTTCCCGGCGAGTTGCCCGATAGGTTTCCAGTTCGTCGATAAACAGAGTTTCCACCACGGGTTTTTCGTTTCTTTCAGCCATGATGTCTTCCTTGCCGTTGGGCATGCTTCTACACAAGGACGCATTCGTGCAGATGCCGTTCCAGAATTTTTTGTTCCATGGACACGATCCGCTTGATCATGACGTCCAGGATCCTCTCGGTCAGCTCGGGGAACTGGCGAAGAATTTTTCGAAACGTTTCCCTTTCGATGTAGAGGACTTCCACGTCCGCCGCAGCGCGAGCGCCAAAGAGGCGGCGAATATCCGCTAGAAGGGCGAGCCCTCCAAAGAAAGCGCCCGGTTCCAGATCGTGCACGATCACCGAATGGTTCTCATATTCGCGCACCATTTGAACCTTTCCCGAAAGAAGGATGTAGCCTTTGTCGTCGGGCTGCCCCTGTCGAAAGATGAACTCGCCGCGGCGAAACCGCCGTCGGTTGCACATCAGAGCGTAAACCCGAAGCCGTTCCAGGGGGATGGAAGAAAAGACGTCCGTTTTGCGGAGCCACTCTACGTTGTCGTCCAGTTCGCACGTGGCGGTGGGTTCCTCCGTGGACGGCCCCTGTGCCCGTTTATCCGTGTCCGCGGACCAGTTCATAAAAAAGCCCTTTCTTTTGCAAGAGTTCGTCGTACTGGCCCATTTCCACGATTCGACCCGACTTCATGACCGCTATCTTGTCATAGTCCCGAATGGTTTCCAATCGGTGGGCCACGGAAATGACGGTCGCTTTGCCCCGAATGTCTCCATCCAGGAACTGCTGAATGCGGTTTTGGGACGCCATATCCAGGCTGGCCGTTGCCTCATCCAGGATGAGGATCCGCGGGTTTTTCAAGAAGGCCCGGGCAATCCCCACTTTTTGTTTTTGCCCTCCTGAAAGGCGATCCCCTTTGCTCCCCACTTGAAAGTCCAGCCCGATTTCCAGTACCGTGTCATAGAGATTTTCCCTTTTGAGCAAGTCCACCACGGCGTCGGTGATCCGAGCCCACGCCCAGGAGGCTTCCTCTTTCAGGCGACCGAAGAGGATGTTTTCCAAAAGCGTTCGAGCGCCGAGATAGGCCGTTTCGCTGTAATAGACAAAAGCGTCGGGATCCCGCTGCGTGCAGTAGGTTTTGAAAAGGAGTCGGGATTTCAGGATGGCCTCTTTCAGGTCCCGAGGCACGACGACCATCTTGTGTCTTCCGGGGATGAGGCGAAGGGCCAAACCGAGCAGGGTTTCCTGAACGGAAGGCGGCAGACGCTCCGGCGTCGCGGCGCCGTAGTGTTCATAAATCTCCAGGAAAGTGTCCATTTCTTCTAAGGCGATAGGGGATTGGCGAAAGAAAAAGGGATCGTCCCGCAGGTCTCGCAACAGGGGGACCGTGCGGTTGACCGCGTCCAGGCCCAGGCGGATGAGGGGCTCCTCCAGCCCGGCTTCTTGAAGGAATCGGCGGAACCGAGGCCTTAAAGGCAGGATCTCGCAGGGACGGCCCCCTTCCGTGGGATATCCGAAAATAATATTCACCGCCACCGAACTGTAATCCAGGAACGTTTCCGCATCGAAAAATTCCACCGTATCCTGCAGCGCCTCGCTCCATTGCGCGCGGAACTGCTGCCGCAGCGCGACGATTCTTTCCCCCAGGGCCTTTTCCCTGGCCTCGTCCAAGACGGTGTTCAGCCCGAAACGCAGCACATCTTCAGTGAGTCCCACGGATTCCACGGTTCTGAGGATTTCTTCAAGGGGCGGTTCCTCCGTTTCGGACGTATCCGAAGGGTTGCCGTCCGATAGGCGCGCCTGCCATCCGTAGACGATGTTTTCCTTCAATGTGCCGTCGAATATGAACGGATACTGGGACACAAAACCCAAATGAGGGGACACGTCCGCTTTGGTGAGATCCTTCAGTTCCCACTGGTCCACGTAGACGTGCCCTTGCGTGTAGCGATACAGTTGGGCCATGACCATGGCCAGGGTGCTCTTGCCGCTTCCCGAAAGCCCCACAAGGGCCACCCTTTCGCCGGGGGCGATGCGGAGGCTCACCTGGTCGAGGAGCCGCACGCGGTCTTCCACTTCAAAGATCAAATCTTCCACGGCAACGGCGCCGTGCAGCGCCACCGGGGGTCGATCGGAAGGCTCCAGGGCGAACTCGGGTTCCACGTCGAAGGCTTCTTGAATGCGTCGATATGCCACCCGGGCGTCTTGGTAGCCCTGGTAAAACTCCATGAGCTCCTTCCACGGGTCGTAAAGTTTTTCGTAAGCGGAAAGGAAGGCCACCAGAGCGCCCAGACTGAACCGCCCGGTAATGCTCAGATAGCCCCCGATGAGAAAGAGCAAAAAAGGCCCCAGGCTTTGAAAGAAGTTGTTGGTGAACTTGATGCCATAACGGTAGAGGTTCATCCGATGGCGCAAGTCCAGCAGAGTTTTGGCTAAGCGCTCGACCTTGCGGCTTTCCAGGGGGTAGCCGGCGTTGGCGTGAATTTCCTGAATTCCGCTGATGGCTTCGCCGACCACGTTGCTGAGTTTTCGCGTGGTGGTGACGCGTTGGCTGTTGAGGCGGTTGAATCGCTTTTGGAGCATGGGGATGAGAAGAATCTCGAAAGGGTAAATGGCCACGCTCAACACGGCCAAAAGGGGATTCAGAGTGAACATGTAGACCCCGAAGGTGAGAAGGGTCAGGATGTTGACGGCAGGCACGGCAATGGCGCCTCCCAGGAAATCGCCCACGGATGCCAGCTCTCCGGTGACCGAGGAAATGACCGTGCCGGGAGGCGTCCGCCGGTAGAAGGGAATGGGCAGGCGCACAATGTGCCGATACAGACCCGTGCGCAGCTCATAGAGGATCCTCTGGCCGATGTAGCCCTGAATGACGTTAATGGCGTATTTGAAAACCCCCGCTAAGAGCACGGCACCTAGGTACAGGGCGCAATAGAGGTAGAGGGCGTCGATGTTGCGAAAGCGGATGGCGTCATTCACGATGCGCTTTTGCATTTCCAAGGGGAAGACGCGGAAGAAAATCGTCAAGACGATGAGGACCAGAAGCACCGCCTGAAGGCCTCGGCAGCGCGTCAGAGCCCAGTACCAAAGCGGTTTTTTGTGGATCATGGGCGAAGCTCCCTCGAAGTTGTGCTAGGCCGTCCCGTTCGCAGGGGATGGAAAGCAGGAGCAGCCCCCGAACGGCGTGGTGGGGGCTTGTTTCCTCTTATCACCATCCTGGGTGGGAAAAGTCAACGCAGTCGGACGAATCCCAGAGGCCCTCGAGGCGCGCTTTCGCCCTTCTCCACGCCATGCCCAATGGGAATCGTTTTTTCCGGGGAACTTGCGGGTGACGGACCGCTGGAAAAGCCCCCACACCCAAGGTCGTGGATGGGATCTTTCCAAAAGGGGTGGAAGTCCTTAGCGTGAATGAGAATGTTGAACCAACGGATAAGGGGATGACCTTGAGGCTGACCGAGCAGGAGACTCCTATGGCGGGCACTTCCGCGAACGAAGCCGTATTGGAAAACGCTTCGGGCGACGGGCCCATCGGCATGCATCTGGTGCACTGGTTCTGCCGAAACCAAAGGCCGCTTCCCTGGCGTCGCGACTATGACCCTTATGCCGTTTGGATTTCGGAAATCATGCTCCAGCAAACCCAAATGGCTAAGGTGGTGCCGTACTTTGAGCGGTGGGTGGCGCGCCTGCCCGATGTGCGGGCCGTGGCGGAGGCTTCCCTGGACGAGCTTCTGCAGCTGTGGGAGGGGCTGGGCTATTATTCTCGAGTGCGTCATGTGAAAAAAGCGGCGGAAATCATCATTAGCTGGCATGGGGGAAAAATTCCTTCCGACGAAAAGGTTCTGCGCACCCTTCCGGGAATCGGCCAATATACGGCGGCCGCCATTGCCAGTTTGGCTTATGGTCGAGACGTTCCCGTTTTGGACGGCAATGGAGAACGCGTGGCGGCTCGGCTTCTGGATTGGGAAAAACCCGTGGATGAAGCCCGCACGAAAAAGGCCTTGCGGCAGGCCCTCGCACAATGGATGCCGCCGGGGCGGGCTCGGGAATTCAATCAGGCGGTCATGGAACTGGGATCCGTGGTGTGCACCCCAAGAAGACCTGCCTGTGATGCGTGTCCGGTCGCCTTGTGGTGCCGTGCCCGTGCCGCCGGAACGGTTTTGAATCGGCCCGTCAAAACGAGGCGGGACAACGCCGAGGAGGTGACGGTGGCAGTCGGGGTCCTTCATCGCGGCGAAAAAATTTTCATTCAGAAAAGGCCGCCACACGGGCCCATGGGGGGGCTCTGGGAATTTCCCGGAGGAAAATTGGAAAACGGTGAAAGTCCGGAAGAAGCCCTCAGGCGCGAACTTTTTGAAGAACTGGATGTGACGGTGGCGGTTTTGGGAAAGATTGCGGAAATCCGCCATGCCGTCACCCGCTTTCGCATTCGGCTCCACGCTTTTCACTGTGTGTTGGATCCGCCGCAGCAAAATCCCACGCTGCGCTCAGCCGTGGATGCCCTGTGGGTTTGTCCCGAGGCCCTGGACCGGTACGCCTTTCCTTCGGCCAACCGGCGCCTTATCCGCATCCTGCAGAAAAACCGTGGGGATGCAGTGTGATCACGGCGGCCTTTTCCACCCATCGACTGGAAGTTTTGAAGGAGGCGGAGGCGCGGATGCGGGCGCACGACACCGTCGCCTTGGAAGAACCGCCCCATCCCCTTTTTTCGGCCATGCTGTGCGGCGATGTGGCCATCGAAGACTATCTGCAGGAGACGGATTACGAATTCCCCCGATTCGCTGAAGCATCCTGTCGGCTCTATCGAAGGCTGCACGCTCTGGGAAAGCGCCTGATCCAGGTGGACCCCTACATGGAACACCTGGACCGGTTGCACGATTTTTTTGCGCAAGGAGGCGAGCCCCAGGCTGTGGACCCTGCCGATCCCATGCAAGCGGTGTATCGCGCGGAAAGACGGGCGACGGCGGCCCTGCTGCATTTTTATGAAACGTCCATGAGAGCGCCGTTTTCCGAAGTGGTGCAGGCGGTCGTCCATTTCGCCCGGGCCGATGCGGCCCGAATCGCTTTGAGAGATGGTATGCGGGCGGAACGGCTGGCCGTTGAGGCTCTCAAGACCTCGAGCCTCTATGTGGAAGCGGGCTATATACACTGGAAACTGTTTCGGGATCTTTGCCGGCTGGTGGAGCCGAGGAGACGCGTTCGGGCATGTTTTCTTCTCGAACGGCAGGCACGGCGCCGTATCGGGCGAAAACAGGTTTTAGGCCCGGGCGATGTCCTGACGCTGCTTTTTGTCTTTCATCCCCACATCCACGGCCCCATGGTGAAACTGTGGGCGGCGCGGAGTCTCATCTATGTTAAGATTTTGCGGAAAGACGAAATGGAACCGGTGGAGGGGACGTGTCCGCACCTGGATGATGAAGCCGAAGCCGATCGACTGACGCGCTTCCTTTCCTGGGCTGATTGTCAAGCGCTCTACCCCAGGATTCGAGCCTGCTCTGCGGAAGAGGCGCGGGAGATTGTCAAAACATACTGCGTTTAAGGAACCGCCTGATGAGAAAATATCAAAAGGTAAGAGGACGCAGCCTTCTTGTATGGGTTGCCGTGGCAGCGCTTTACGGCTGTGCCGCCTTGGAGCGGCCGGAGTCGGCATTTTCCGCCCGCGAGGCTCATCGTGGGCTTCACGCCGGGGATGTGCTGGATCTTCACACGGGGACAAAGCTTTCCTTTGATGACCTGATCCGCGCTTTGGAAACGGTTCGCATCGTCTACGTAGGGGAAATCCACGCCCGTGACGCGGATCATGAAGTGCAACGGCGGATCGTCGAAGGGCTTTGGAAAGCCGGCAGAAAAATCGGCATCGGCGTGGAAATGCTTCCCAGGACGGAGCAGGCGGCTCTGGACCGTTGGGTGCGGGGGGCTTTGGAAGAGGCGGTGTTTCTTGAGGCGGTGGGCTGGGGGCGAAACTGGGGCTTTCCCTTTGACGGGTATCGGCCTGTCTTTGCGTTCGCCCGTGAAAAAAACATCCCCATGCGGGCGTTAAACGCGCCGCCGGCCGTGGCGCGCAAGGTGGCGCAACACGGGCTGGAAGCGCTCACCGACGAAGAACGCGGCCATATCGCGCGCCATTTTTTTATGGACGACGCGGCCCATCGGGCTTACATCCAAGAAGAGTTCAAAGCCCATATGGCGGGTGGGATCAAGGATTTTGAAACGTTCTATCAGGCCCAGCTCGTCTGGGACGAAACCATGGCCGAAAGCCTGGCCGTGTGGATGGTGCAAGAGCCCTTGGATCATGTGGTGGTGTTGGCGGGAAAAGCGCACGTGAACCAAAGATTCGGGATTCCCGAAAGGGTGCGTCGTCGGCTGGAGCATCGCTATGCCGTCGTGGTTCCTGCGGCGGTCAATGAGGCCCCGGAGCAGGTGACGGCCGAAGTGGGTGACTATCTGGTGGTGACGGCGGCGGAAAAGCCGGCACCCGGCCATGGAAAGCGCCTGGGAGTCCTTTTGGAGAAGAACCCCGATGGCATGGGTCTTCGTGTGCGGCAGGTGGTGCCGGAAAGCCGAGCGGAAAAGGCGGGGATTCTCGCCGGGGATCTCATTGTGGCTGCAGACGGAGAACCCGTTAACGACATGTCCGATCTGCACCGCCGTTTTCAGAGCCCTCAAGACGCCGTGGCCTTCACGGTGCACCGCGAGGGCAGGGTCCTGGAGATCAGGGTGGATTTCGGCCGGTAACCGGGAAGCCGGGTAGGTTGGGGTGAGCGTCGCGAACCCCAACACCCAGACACCTCAAAAATCAAGAAAGGGGGACGACGATGAGGAAAAGATGGATGGGCTTGGCGGTTCTCATGGTGTTGAGTGCGGCTTTCTTTTCCGGCTGCAGCTCTTTGACGGGCAGAACGGCTGGCGAGTACATCGATGACGCCAGCATCACCACGGAAGCCAATGGGATCATCATCAACGATCCGGACGCCCAGTACCTGAAAATCGATGTGACCACGACCAAAGGCAACGTGGTGCTGACGGGATTCATCAACGACAAAAAGACCGAGGAACGAATCGTGTCGAAAATCAAAAGGATTAAAGGCGTTAAATCCGTAAAAAGCCTTTTGAAGGTTCAAAAATAATCGAGGCATTGTCCCTCGGAGACTTTGGCCGAGGGCCATAAGAAGCCGCTCGGCTCTAAAGCGGATCCAGGCTGACTTGGTTTCTGCCATTGGCTTTGCTTCGGTAAAGCTGCGCATCAGCGCGATGGACCACGTTCTGGGCTGGTTCCCCTGGGTGGGACAGGGCGCCCCCGAAGGAAGCCGTTACGGCGATTCGACGGGGGCCGTGGTCGATCCAGCTTCGTTCAATGAGCATGCGGAGTCTTTCGCTCAGAGCGTGAAGGCCTTCGCGGGAGATATTACGCGTGACGATGACGAATTCCTCCCCACCCCATCGGCAGACCGCGTCCAACGTTCGAACACCATTGGCCAAAACGGAGGCGACCATGCGTAGCACCCTATCGCCGATGCCGTGTCCCCAGGTGTCGTTGACGGCTTTAAAATGATCAATATCTACAAACAAGACCCCAAAGGAGACTCCGTAATCGGAGGCGTCCTTTTCGCATTCCGACAGACGGATTTCAGCGTATCGGCGGTTGCCTATCCCGGTCAAAGGGTCGGTAAGGACTTCACGTCGAAGGGATTCGATTTCTTTGAGCACATCGAGGTCCTGAACGGTCTTGTTGAAGATTTCCACGGCGCCCAGGATTTTGCCGCGGGAATCACGCATGGCCGTCGCTCGCACCTCCACGGGAATCCGGTGCCCCAGCTTATGGTGCATAAAGACCTGGGCTTCGCGCATAAGGCCGTCTTGGACAACCGCGGCCAGAGGACAGCCCTTGAGGCACAGCTCGGTCCCGGAAGCATCGACGTGGCGCAGGATGTTGTCGGCGCAAGATTTTCCGAGCACCTCTTGGGCCGTGTAACCGCTTAAACGCTCGGCTCCTTTGTTCCAGAAGGTGATCCGCCTTTCTGTGTCGACGAAATAGACCCCGTCGGCGATGGAATCCAAAACCTGCTTGTAAAAATCGCGCTCCATCGGCGCCTCTCCTTGGTGGCGGTTCCGCTGTCGGTTTTCTCTTGTTTTTGAAATTGTCTCGCATAGGGCAGGCTCATCGGTCAAGAGCAGGGCGCTGTTTAAAGGCTTGACATGGTGGAGCGCTTTTTTTACAAAGGCTGGAACCGTAACCAAGGAAGGTCAGCCGTGATGCACGGGACAAGTCGGCATTTTTACCGCGTGTACTTTTTCCGGGGGGAGTGTGTCGGCTGGCCCCTGTGAGGTCGCGGGACGAGGACGTGGAGCGAAACGAAGGCCGGGGGTTCAGCCCTCGGCCTTTTTTTATGCGAGGCGCACAACGCCACGAGGGGGAAGGGGTTGAAGGAAGTCTGGGTGCAGCTGGCGCATTGGGATCAGGACATGGTGACCACGGCGCTGGAATCGGGTGCGGACGCCGTCGTGGCGCCTGAGGGCCTGGCGAAAAAGATCCACGCCTTGGGCCGCATCGCTGTGGTGAGTGAAGACGGGGACCGAGTGCCGGGACGGGATGTGCATTTTGTCGATGTGCGCAGCCCGGAAGAAGAACAGCAGGCCGCACGCCTTTTGGACCAGGGCGCCGTCGTGGCGGTAAGGCATACCGACTGGGAAATCATTCCCATGGAAAACCTGATCGCCCGATCGGGACGCCTTCTTGTGGCCGTGGATACGGAAAGCCGCCTGGAGACCGCCCTGGGGATTTTGGAAAGGGGTGTCTTCGGTGTGATGGTTAGCGCGCCGGATCCGGCGACTCTGCGCCGATGGGTTTTGAAAGTGCGCGCCGCCGTTCCGGCGGAAACTCTTGTGGAAGCGGAAATTGTCTCCGTTCGGCCTGTGGGCCTGGGCGATCGGGTGTGCGTGGACACATGCCTTCTGATGGAAGAGGGCCAAGGGGCTTTGGTGGGAAACAGCGCCGGCTTTCTTTTCCTCGTCCAGGCCGAAACCCGCCGAAATCCCTATGTGGCGCCACGCCCCTTTCGCATCAACGCCGGGGCCGTTCATGCCTATATCAAAGTGCCCGATGGGCGCACCCGTTATCTCTGTGAACTTCGTGCCGGCGATCGCCTTCTTGTGGTCGATCCGACCGGGGCCGCGCTCGAAGCGGTGGTCGGCCGGTGCAAGATCGAGCGCCGCCCCTTGCTGCTGGTGGAAGCGGTTTCGGGGGAGCGCTCCGGAAGTCTTTTGGTGCAGAACGCGGAAACCATTTGCCTCACGGCTGCTGACGGAAGCGGCCTGTCCGTCACCCAACTGGAGTCCGGCCAGCGGATTCTGGCGGCCATTGCGCCCGAAGGCCGCCATTTCGGCATGCCGGTTTCGGAAACGATCACGGAGCGCTGATGAAAGAGCATCCCTTATCCCAATACCGTCAGGAAATCGATGGACTAGACCTGCGCATCCTGGAGCTTCTCAACCAGCGTATGCGTCTGGTGCAAGAAGTGGGACGCATCAAGGCCCAGCTGGGTATGGACACCTTCGATCCCGGCCGCGAGGAAGCCGTCTGCAAGCGGCTGGTGGATCTCAACCCGGGCCCTCTGAGCAGCGCTTCGGTGCGGGCCATCTACCGGGAAATCCTGGCCGCCTCGCGCACGCTACAGCAACCCCTGAAGGTGGCCTTTCTCGGACCGGAATGGACCTACAGCCACCTTGCGGCCATTTCCGTCTTCGGCCACACGGCCCGGTATGAACCTCAGGCCACGCTCCTGGACGTCTTTGACGCTTTGTGCAAGGGCTTGGTTCACATGGCCCTCGTGCCCATCGAAAATTCCCTGGAAGGCGGCATCGGCCAGACCATGGACCTGCTTTATGAACGGCCCGTTCGCGTTGTGGGGGAATGCTACCTGGAAGTGGCCCACTGCTTGTGTTCGGCCACACCGGATCTCAAGGCCGTCCGCAAAATTTACGCCCATCCCCACGCCGTGGGCCAATGCCGCCGCTGGCTTTCGGAAAACCTTCGAGGGGTGGAAATCTTTGAATGCGCGTCCACGGCCCGAGCCGCCCAATCGGCGGCGGCCGACCCCACGACGGCCGCCATTTGCAACACCAAGGCGGCCGAAAACCACAATCTGCACGTCTTGGCCGAGCGCATCGAGGACCATCCAGGAAACACCACCCGTTTCATCGTCTTGGGTCTTAAAGAAAACGCTCCGACCGGAGACGACAAGACGTCGCTCCTGTTCGCCGTGGCGGACAAACCGGGAGCCCTTTACAAGGTGCTGGAATCCTTCACCCAATACGGACTCAATATGACGCGCATTGAATCGCGCCCCAACCGGGTCCATCCCTGGCAGTATCTGTTTTTCGCCGATATCGCCGGCCACGAGCGGGATGAAACCGTTCGAACCGCCCTAAACGAAGCGTCGGAACGGACCACGTTCCTCAAGGTGTTGGGATCTTACCCGCGGGCCAATCCCATGGCTCCCATTCGCTTCGATGTGGAACGATCCCGGTTCGGAGGCTGAAGAGGGGGGCTGCGATGGGCGTCGAGGTTCGATCGGTGCAGCACGACCTCTACGGGGTCGTTGGCCGCCCGGCGCGGCACAGCCTAAGCCCCGCCATGATGCAGGCAGCCTTCGCCGTCTTGGGGGTTCAAGCCTGCTATCTAGCCCTGGAAGCCGATGTGCTGGCGGAGGCCCTGGAGGCCTTGGATCGTGTGGGCTTTCGGGGGCTCAGCGTGACCGTCCCCTTCAAGCAAGACGCCTTTGCCCTGTGTTGCCGTGTGGACGCCCCGGCTCGATGCATCGGTGCCGTAAACACGCTGCGTCGCACCGAATCCGGCTGGGAGGGGCGCAACACGGACTGGCTCGGCGCCGTGCGGGCTCTGGAACGGATCGTCCCTCTTCGAGGCGCATCGGCTCTCGTCATCGGGGCGGGCGGAGCCGCCCGCGGTGTAGTGTACGGACTCATGGAGCGCGGGGCTCACGTTTTGATCGTCAACCGCACGGAGCAGCGGGCCCGAGATCTGGCCGCCGCTTTCGGATGCGCGTGGGCGCCTTTGAGCGATCTGGCTTCCGTGAGGCCGAAGATCGTCGTCCACACCACAAGCGCGGGAATGTCCGGGAACGCTTATCAGTTTACGATACCCGAGGGTTTTTTCAGTTCGGCGATGGTGGTCATGGATATCGTGTACGCCCCTCTGGAAACGCCCCTTTTGCAACGGGCAAAGGCGGCCGGAGCCCGGGTGGTGGACGGCCTGGAAATGTTGCTCCATCAAGGAATCGAACAGCTGTCGTGGTGGCTGAACCGGCCTGCGCCGGAAGCGGCCATGCGGCATGCGCTGCGACGGGCCGCCGCACGGGCGTACGGAAAGGTTTCCCATGAATGAATCGACGCATCAACGGCCGGTGCCGTGCGTTATGCCGGTGCGGGGAGCGGTGCCCATTCCGGGCTCCAAGTCCGTCACCCATCGCGCCTTGATTCTAGCGGCGTTGGCCGATGGCGACAGTGTGATCGAAAACGCGCTGGACGCCGAAGATACGCGGATTACGGCCGAAGCCCTGCGCCGTTTGGGCGTGCACCTCCATTGGGAAGGGACGACCGTGCGCGTGCGCCCTCCGGCCCTTCGGTGGGCCTCTCCCGTCGAACCCTTGCAGCTCGGCAACAGCGGAACCAGCCTTCGGCTGCTCATGGGGCTTGCGGCGGTGGGGCGGGGGACCTTTGTCTTTGACGGATCGGCCAGGCTGCGCCAGCGTCCCGTCGGTCCCTTGGCGGAGGCGCTGAAACCCTTGGGCGTGAGGATTCGGTATTTGGGTGAAGGACCTTGCCCGCCGCTCGCCTTGGAAACCGAAGGCTTAAACGCCGGCCGAACACTAGTGGATGCTTCCGAAAGCAGCCAGTACCTTTCTTCCATGCTCATGGCCGCTACCCAGGCTCTAGGGCCCGTTGTCGTGCGATGGAACGATCCGGTGGCGTCCTTTCCTTACGTGACCATCACGTTGCAGATGATGGCCCAGGTGGGCCTGGATTTTCAACGGCAAGGGCCTCACGAAATCGTCGTTCCCGCGCCGCAGCGCATCGCGCCGTTTCGCATGGAAGTGGAAGGAGACTGTTCGTCCGCCTCTTATTTCTGGGCCGCTTCGGCCTTGACGCACGGCGATGTGCTCACGTACCCTCTGAGCCCGGATGCGCTCCAAGGCGACTGCCGTTTTCTAGATGTGCTGGGCGCCATGGGCTGTGCCGTCCGCTGGGAAGATCGCGGCGTGCGGGTGCAGGGGCCCGATCGGCTGCGGCCCGTGGACGTGGACATGAACGCCATGCCGGATATGGTTCCCACGTTGGCGGTGGTCTGCGCCTGCGCCGACGGGGTTTCCACCATTCGTAACGTGGCGCACCTGCGCATCAAGGAATGCGATCGATTGGATGCGGTGGCCGCCGAACTCCGGCGCATGGGCGTGCGGGTGGAACAAAACCCAGACGGCCTGCGCATCCAGGGGCCTCCGCAGCAGGGCGCCGTCATTCGCACTTACAACGACCACCGGATTGCCATGGCTTTTGCGGTGCTGGGATTGAGAGTGCCCGGAACAATCATCGACGGGGCGACGACGGTGGCCAAATCCTTTCCCGACTTTTGGGATGTCTTGGATCGCCTTGTCCGACAATCCACGGCGGACCGCCCGCATCATCAGGGCTGAGACGATGCACAGGCTTTGGCGGCTTTTCGCAATAGGGATCGTGGTGTGGAGCGCCGGGCTGATGCCCGTTCGGGTGTGGGCGGCGTCCAAAGAGGCGAAACAGGCGGTGCCAAAGATCGAGGCATCCACGTGGGCGGAGCATGGGCGGGCGATGCAGGCCGTCTGCAGCGATCTAAGCGTTCAGATCACCGCCGTGCCGTCGGGAACGGTTCTTTGGGAATATGCGGCCCACAAACCCCTGGTGCCCGCATCGCTCGTGAAGCTGCTCACCAGTTACGCCGCCTTGAAAGAACTGGGTGCCGATTACCAGTTTCTCACTGAAGTGTGGACGGACCGTAAGCCGGTTCAAGGGGTGCTGTCGGGCAGCCTGTGGATCAAAGGCCACGGGGATCCTTATCTCATTCCCGAGAGGGTCTGGCTCCTGGGGCAGAAAGTGCGCTCCCAAGGCATCCACAAGGTGCTGGGGGGGATTTACGTGGACGATTCGGCTTTCGACCCGCCCTATGAACACCTGTGCTTGGACACCAAATGCGAACGGCCGCATAATCCGGTGATTTCGGCTACGGCGGTAAACAACAACACGGTGATCGTGGAAGTCCTTCCCCGAGGCGACGGCGGGGCGGCCAAAGACGTCCGTACCTTCCCTCCCACCGATTATGTGGCCATCCGCCAGGAATGGCAGGCGCAGGGGAAAAACCCCTCAGAATACCGTATGAATATTCAGGATCCGCAGCGATTTGCGGCCCTCACTTTCCGTCGTGCACTGAAAGAGGCCGGCATTCAGGTCGTGGGGGCCGATGCGGGCCCCAAATCTGTTCCTTCCCAGGCCTATCTGCTCTACCGTCTGGAATCCCCGCCGCTCAGCGATGTCCTTTACGGGCTGAACCGATACAGCAATAACTTTATGGCGGAAATGATCCTGAGGGTTCTCGGGGCCCATGTGTATGGATTTCCGGGAACTTCGGCCAAAGGATGCCGTGCCGTGGAAAACGTCCTCACGCGACTGGGCGTGCCAACCAGCGAAATGACTTTGGATTCCGGATCGGGGCTCACGCGCACTACGCGGGTGAGCGCGGCGGCGTTCAACACGGTGTTGATGGCGGCGCACAGGGACTGGGACGTGGGCCCTGAGTTCCTGGCGTCCTTCGCCCGCTCCGGCGAAGAAGGCACCCTCAGAAAGCGCATGAAAGCGTGCGCGTCCGAATATACGGTTCGGGGGAAAACGGGCACGCTCCGCGACGTCGTCGGGTTCAGCGGCTATATCGGAAACCTTTCCGGCGCCGCCTACGCGGTTACGGTGATCATGAACGGGGTTGCCAGTCCTTGGGACGCACGGGAAGCGCTGGATGCCTTCGTGACCGATATTCCTCGCCTGGCTTTGGCCAAAGGATCATGACCCGCGTGATCTATCCCGTTTTTGTCCCTCACCAAGGATGCCCTTTTCGATGCGTGTACTGCGACCAGCAGATCCTCACCGCGAACCGGACCGATCCCGCCTCTTTTTCAGAGGATTCGCCGATAGACCAGGTCCGGGCTATGGCCGCTGCCGCCCTGAAAAAAGCCCGCCCTGGTGAAATCGCTTTTTACGGCGGAACGTTTACCCGCATCAAACCCGATCTTTTCCAATCGCTTCTGGAAGAAGCCGCGCGGTGGGTGCGGGCCGGGGCGTTTACGGGGATTCGGTTTTCCACCCGGCCCGACGCTTTGGGACCGGACGTGTTGGAAAGGCTCGGCGGTTTTCCGGTGCGCACGGTGGAAATCGGAGCGCAGAGCTTGGATGATACGGTTCTTGAGCGGTGCCGTCGTGGGTACACGGTTGGGGAGGTGGTGGAAGCGGCCCGACGGGTGCAGGCCGCCGGCTGGACTCTGGGCGTGCAGCTCATGGTGGGCCTTCCCGGGGAGGATGCGGCGTCCTTTGAGAAAACGCTTCGGTGCGTCCTTGCCTTGCGTCCCGCCTTTGTGCGCCTCTACCCAACGCTGGTCCTTCACGGGACCGTGTTGGAACGGTGGTTTCGCAGGGGGACCTACCGACCCTTAACCATGGACGAAGCTATAGAGCGGTGCGCTCGAGCCTTTGAGGTGTTCCGCGAACAGGGGATCGCCGTGGCCCGTATCGGACTGCAGACGACGGAAGCATTGCGCCGCGGCGGTGTCGTGGCGGCCGGGCCGAACCATCCGGCCTTGGGATATCTCGTTCGCGTGCACCTGTGGCGCCGCCGTGTGGACACGCTTTTGGCCCACGGCCCTTTACGAGGCAAGACGGTACGGATCCTCTGCCCGACAAATCGGCTGAGCGAAGTGGTTGGACCGGGTCGGGCCAACGTAACCTATTGGAAAGAGCGCTGGGGGCTTGAGGGTTTGGAAGTGCGGCCCCTTGCTGGGACGGAAAGGGGTCGTTAGAATCGGGCTCAAACGCGGCAAAGGAGGTTACGGTGGAAACGGTTCGGCGTCGCCGAGTATCCCGCCAAATCCATATCGGAAATGTTCCCGTCGGTGGAACGGCGCCGGTGGTGGTGCAGTCCATGACCAACACGGACACCCGGGATGTGGGTGCAACGGTCGCTCAGATCCAAAGACTGCACCGGGCGGGCTGTGAGATCGTTCGGGTGGCGGTGCCGAACCCGGAAGCCGTGGAGGCCCTGGCGCGCATCAAAAAAGCCGTAACGGTTCCCATCATCGCCGACATACACTTCGATTTCCGGCTGGCTTTGGGGGCTTTGCGGGCCGGAGCGGACGGGCTTCGCATCAATCCGGGCAACATCGGCGATGAGGAAAAGGTGCGACGGGTGGCGCGCGAAGCCCGAGATCGTGGAGTGCCGATCCGCATCGGGGTCAACAGTGGCTCCGTGGAAAAGGATCTTTTGGCCACCTATGGCGGTCCGACGGCCGAGGCCATGGTGGAAAGCGCCCTGCGTCACATGGCACTCCTGCAGGAGTGCGGCCTTATGGATTTCAAGGTTTCCCTGAAATCTTCCGATGTTCTCACTACAGTGGAAGCCTATCGCGGGCTGGCGGTCAAATCCGATGTGCCGCTGCACCTGGGGGTGACGGAAGCGGGCCCGGGGGCCCTCGGCGCCGTGAAATCCGCTCTGGGCATCGGGCTTCTTCTGGCTGAAGGCATCGGCGATACGATCCGCGTCTCCGTGACGGCCGACCCGGAAGAAGAGCTGCCCATCGCTTACGGCATCCTGCGCTCTTTGGGCATCAGGCACCGCGGCGTCGATCTCATCTGTTGTCCGACCTGCGGCCGCACGGAATGGAACCTCATGGAGGTGGCCCAGGAGGCGGAACGACGGCTTCGCTCCGTCGTCACCCCCATCAAAGTGGCCGTCATGGGCTGTGCCGTCAACGGCCCCGGGGAAGCCCGCGAAGCGGATGTGGGCATTGCGGGGGGGCGAGGCCACGGGATTTTGTTCAAGAAAGGCATGCTGGTGGAAAAATTGCCCCAGGAAAAGATCCTGGAGCGGCTGCTTCAGGAGGTCCAGGCCATGACGGGGGAGGCCATCCTTTGAACCCGAGGCGATAACGGCCGTGACGCAGTATTTTCAGATTGAAGACCAGGTGTTGCGCTATTTCCCCGAAGCCGATGTGGGACTCATGCGGCGCGCCTACGCGCTGTGCGCCAAAGCCCATCGGGGCAAGCCCAGGCTGCCGTCCGAGCCGTACCTGGAGCATTACCTGGAAACCGCCTCCCTCATGGCCCGCCTTCATATGGACGATCACACCGTGGCCGCGTGTTTCCTTCACGACGCCCTGGACAATGGCGCTCTTTCCGCCGACGCGTTGAAAAATCATCTGGGCGACCACGTGGCGGCCATCATTGCCGGAGTGCATCGCGTCTCTCAGTTTCGTTTGGAAGAAGGCAAGGAAAAGCAGGCGGAAGACCTTCGCAAGATGATCCTGGCCATGACGCGGGATGTGCGCGTCATCTTCATCAAACTAGCCGATGTGCTCCACGACGCTCGAGTGATGCACCGATTTTCTCCCAACGAGCAGTCGGCTCTGGCCCGTGAAGCCATGGAAATCTACGCCCCTCTGGCCAGCCGTCTGGGCATCGAATGGATGAAGGTGGAATTGGAAGACCGGGCCTTTGCGGTGCTCTACCCGGACGCCTTCGCGCAACTTCGGACGCGCCTGCAAAAGACGGAAGCCGAACGCCGCCGCTATATCGACGAAGTGCGGCACATTCTCGGTGCCAAATTGCAGGAAAGCGGCCTGAAAGGACGCGTTCTCGGCCGCCCCAAGCACCTATACAGCATCTACCGCAAGATGGTGGCCCAGCATTTGGACCTGGATCGCATTTACGATCTCATCGCTTTTCGAATCATCACGGATTCCGTGCCCGCCTGCTACGAAATTTTGGCCATGGTCCATGCCACCTGGGAACCCGTCCCAGGGCGTTACAAGGACTACATCGCCCGGCCCAAGCCCAACATGTACCAGTCGCTGCACACCACGGTGATCGGGCCCCATCAGGAACGCATGGAGGTGCAGATCCGCACCGAAGAGATGGATCGGGTGGCCAACGAAGGCATTGCCGCCCATTGGCTCTACAAGGAAGGCCGTCCGCTCCAAGGGGTGAGCCGGGAGGAAACGGAACGGTTTTCGTGGCTGCGCCAGCTCCTGGAGCCGGAAAAGGGGTGGCGGGACCCCAAGAGCTTTTTCCAGAACTTCCAATTGGACCTCTACCCCGACGAGGTCTATGTGTTTTCGCCCGACGGCGACGTCAAGGTTCTGCCTCGAGGGGCCACCCCCATCGATTTCGCCTACGCCGTGCACACGGAAGTGGGGCACCGGTGCGTGGGCGCCCGCGTCAACGGAAAAATCGTCCCCCTGCGCTCGGAGCTCAATAACGGGGACATGGTGGAAATCATCACGGCCCCCAACCACAAGCCCAGCAAAGACTGGTTGAATTTCGTCAAAAGCAGCAAGGCGAAAAGCCGCATCCGCCACTGGATCAAAACGGAAGAGCGGGATCGGTCCATCGCCATGGGGCGGGAGATCTGCGAACGGGAATTCCGAAAGCGGGGTCTCAATTTCAACCATTACATCAATTCCCCGGAACTGCTGGAAGCGGCGCGGCAGTTTTCCCTGCGCACCGTGGACGATTTGCTGGCCAGCGTGGGCTATAAGAAGGTGTCTCCGGTGCAGCTCATCGGCCGACTGCCCTTGCCCGAGGCGGAAGAAGAACCATTTCGCGAGGAAAAGCCGCCAGAAAAGAAAAAAACGGCCAAGGCCGATGAAGGGATCCGAGTGCAGGGCGTGGACGATGTGCTATTTCGCATGGCCAAGTGCTGCAACCCCTTGCCGGGGGAACCCATCGTGGGCTACATCACGCGAGGCCGCGGGGTTACCATTCATCGCCTGTCCTGCAAAAACGCCGGAACCGGGGACGAAGAGCGCCGCATCGACGTGCAGTGGGACACGGGGGAAGCCCAAACGTACCCTGTGGACATCAAGGTGGTTTACGACGGGGACCGGGCCACCGTGGGGGCCTTGAGCACCCTTTTGGGGCAGCTGGACGTGACGGTGAACGACTTTCGCATCCAGCGCACGGGAGACGGCCTGGCCCATTGCCGTTTCCGGGTGGAGGTGCGCGACAGCGAACATCTCAACCGCGTCATGACGGCGCTTCGAAACGAAAAAAACGTCTACGAAGTCCTTCGGACCAGCGAATGATGCCGCGGCGACTCGCCGGCCCTGGGGGTTTCCCCAATGAGCCACATAGACGTTGGTTGGGGTGAGCGAAGCGAACCCCAACACCCCAAAACCCATCCCCGAAAACCTTTGACCACCCATCGACCGGAGGAACCGGATGATCACCGATCGGTCTCACCGTCAAGGTTGATCCCAGACCTGTCAAACCGCGGGTACGCCCGCTCCGACAAAGAGCCCAAATGGCTCTTCTTTCGCCTGAATCGATGCAAACGGAAGATGGCTTTCTCGATGCCCTGAAAAAACCCAGGCCGGATCCGGGAGGCGGCTCCGCCGCCGCCCATGGAGCCCTCATGGCCCTGTGCCTCCTCGAAAAGGTGGCCGTGCTGGAAAAGAACCGGACCCATCCGGCAGGCACCGAAAGAGACTGGTGGGACGATGCACTGGAAGAACTCCGGCGCTTGGAAAAGGACCTGAAGCGGCTACGGGCGGAAGACGTGGAGGCGTATCGCACGCTCGCTTCGGCGCTCAAGGCCGAAGGCCGACACGAGAGCCGGGACGATGCGGCGGAAGCGGCGCTTCGAGTGCCGCTGGCCATCATGGAAGTGGCGGCAGCGGGTCTTCAAACGGTGGCGGCGGTCTGCCGGCGCTGTGCGATCCACCTTAAACCCGATGTGGCCGTGGCCGCCGAATTTTTGGAATCGGCCGTCCAGGCGGCCTATTGGATCGCCCGAGCCAATGCCCTTCTCGTGAAAAACCCCGAACGCCGAGCCTGCCTCCTGGACCTCGTGCGCCACGGGCGTGATGCGGGCGCCCGGAAGGGGCGGGCGATACGAAGGGAGCTGGAAAAACCCAGTGAAACTCGCCGCTGATAATCTCAACGCCCTGAATCCCCGAGTCGCTCAAGCCATGAGGGATCTCGACCCGGAGCCGATTCGAGATCTGGTGAGGCGCTGCGCCGGGCTTGGAGTGGATTACATCGACATCAACCCGGGCTTCCTTTCGCCGCGTTACGAAGACCGCATGGCGTTTCTGGTGGAAACGGTGGAAGAGACGACCGACCGGGTTCTCATTTTGGACAGCCCGAACCCGAAAGTACTCGCTCGAGGCCTGGCCGCCTGCCGCCGTCCCCCGATCCTGAGCGCTCTGTCCTTGGAACCGCACAAGATCGACGGGATTCTGCCCTTGGCCGTGGAACATAAGACCTCTCTGGTCGTCCTGCTCATGGATCAACGCTCCAGAGTACCCCTCACCATGGACGAGCGGCTCGCTCTTGCCGTGGAACTTCGGGAAAAGGCCATGGCGGCGGGATTGGATCCATCGCAGCTCATTTTCGATCCCGTGCTGCCAAACCTGAGCTGGCCCGATGCGGCGCAGCATCTTCGTCATGTGGTCGGGACCGTGCGCATGCTTTCGACCTGGTCGGTATTCGGCGAACCAGCACGCACCATGGTGGGTTTGTCCAACCTGCGCAGCGGCTTGAGAAAAAAATACCCTTTCGAACTGGAATCCCGCTGTTTGGCGGTGCTTGCGGGGGCGGGGCTGAAGATGGTCCTGGCGGATGTGATCCAGCCGGGCTTTATGGGCTGTTACAGATCCCTTGTGGAGCTTGTTGGCGTCGAAGAAGGGTGACGAGAAAGAAGACCGTTGACAACCGCGCGTGAGCGCGAATCGACGCCATGGCGGAAAGAAAAACACGGCGGGCCCGGGACGCTTTCACGACCTGTCCCGCCGCCGTGTCAAAGGTTCGGAATTGGAAAAAACCAAAGGGGAGACCCTGCGTTACGCAGGCTTAACCACCACGCCGGATCGGATGCAGCGCGTGCAGGCCCGAACCCGCCGGATGGTCCCGTCGGAATGCACATGGCGGACACGCTGCAGGTTGGGATACCAGACCTTTTTGGTCTTGTTGTTGGCATGGCTCACGTTATGCCCCACATGAGGCGTCTTTCCGCAGAAGTGACAGGTGCGACTCATGGTGCGGTCCTTTCTTCCCGTATCGACATTATCCTCTCGATATCTAAGCGTTTTCGCTTTCCCATCGACTTTTCCGCAACGAGTGGACTCTGTTAGCACAAGCCCTTTCGAAGGGCAAGGTTTTTTTGGATCCAATCCGCGCCCTCCGCGCGCCCGCCAAAGCAGGAGCCTTCTCGGGAGGTTTTCGGCTTCTGAAGGTTTTAGATCGGTGCGGGGATGGCGGCGTCACGCGGCGTTTTTGATTTGGCCTCGGGTTATGATATGAAGAGATAACTGGCAAGAGGGCTCTTGCGGAGCATGGGACGGCGAAAAGTTGCAGCAGAGGCGTTGTGTGAGCGAAGAGCTTGTCACCAAACCTATTCGAGTGCTTGTGGTTTTCGGCGATTCCCAGGTGCGTCGCACCGTCAAGGCGACCCTTCGTCAGTTGGGATACGAACGGGTCCATGCCGTGGAAAACGGTGTGGAAGCGCTGCAATGGTTGGAATCCGGGGAGCGGGTCGATGTGGTGGTGACGAGCCTCCAGATGACCCGAATGGACGGTTTTGAACTTTTGGAACGCCTTCGTTCCCAACCCGCCACGAAACAGGTGCCGGTTATCCTCGTGGCCGGCAAAGCGACGGAACAGTTGGTCGCCCAGGCCATCGAAACAGACGCCGACGGCTATCTCCTCATGCCCTTCACCCCCGCCGATCTGGACCGTCGCATCGAAGAGCTCATGGAGCTTCGCACCAAGCCGAGCCTGTACCAGCAGCTTCTCCTTTCCGGGCAGGCCACTTTGGAGACGGCCCCCCGGGAAGCGCTCATGTGGTTTCGAGAGGCTGTCAACGAGAATCCGTCCCATCCCATCGGCCATTACTGGCTAGGGCTCGCCTTGGAAAAGGCGGGTTCCGAGGAAGAAGCGGAGCAGGCCTATCAGCGGGCGGTGGCCTTGAACCCGCTCCATGTGAAATCCATGGAGCGGCTCAGGGAATTGTATCGAAAGAGCGGCCGCACCGAGGAACTCTACGAGATCCTGAGCCGTCTCTTCAGTGCTCGCCCGAACCGCCGGGACATTGCCTTGGAACTGGGCCCTTTGGCCATGGAACGAGGCGATGTGGACAAGGGGACGAAGTGTTTCGAATTCGTTGTGGGGAGCGTGCGGCACAATCCCAAGGCCCTGGCGGCTGTGCTGGCCCGTTTCGTTCGGTTCGCCCCGCTTCGAGCCGACGTGGGAAGGATGGCGGCCGGCGCTTTTGCCGAAGCCGTGGAAAAGGACCCAGAGACGGCCTATGTTCTCGCCCGGATTCTCGTCACCTGCGGTCTCGGGCCCAAAGCTCGGGACGGCCTGGTGAAGTTGCTTCGGCGGTCCAAGGCATTGGAAAAGCCCCTTGTTATCAATATCCACCTGCTTCTGGCCCAGATTTATGAAAAAGTCGGCATCGATCGTCTGGCCAGGGAACACCGCGAAACGGCCGAACTCCTTCAACGATCCTGATTCCAAGAAAGCCCTGCCGATCCGGCGCGGCATAGGTTTTTTGCCGAGCGGTTTCACAAGCGGCGAAGGTGGTCTTTGAGCGCCCGGCGCACCTCGGGGCTTAGGTTTTGGTTCCTGTAGACGGCCTCATGAAAAGCCCGGGCAAAGTGGAGGGCCCGTTCCCGAACGGCCGCGTCCTGAAGGGCTCCCGCCGATTCTTCCACCCCTTCCCAATCCTTCAGTTCGTAGCCATATCGTCTGAGGCGGCGGGCGTAGGCCGCGCGAAGGTCCCGGGCCGGATCTCGCGCCGCTCGATGGCGTACGGCAAGGCATAGGCCCATAAGGACCGCCGCGCCCATGACGATGAGAACCGCCGTGCGCACCGTCTGTTTGGACGGGCCTTCGGGCTTCTGGGATAAGGACGACGCCAGGGCGTGCGCGCGTCGAAGCAGGGCCAGCTGCGTTTCCACGTCGTAGTCCACGACGATGCGAAACCAATAGTAATTGAGCGTGTCCATGAGCACCCGCCATCGGGCGAGAAGGGATCGGGCGTAAAGCTCCGCCGGGGTGACGGCTGCAGGCGGCGTGGGATCCAGGCGCATCCACCCGGTTCCTTCCACATACGCTTCAGTCCAGACATGGGCGTGCTTTTGCAAGACCAGATAGTATCCTCCGGCCTGGTTGTAGTAGCCTCCCCGGTATCCTCCCACCAGTCGTGCGGGAATTCCTGAAAGCCGCGCCAAGACGGCCAGGGCCGAAGCGAAATATTCACAGTTTCCCCTGCGGTTTCGGAACAGAAAATCTTCCAAGTCGGACGGCAGATTTTCCAGAGCATAGTGAAACCGCGGGGGTTGGAGGAACTCGAGGATAGCGCGGAGCCGCTCCGCAGGGGAGGCAATACCGGTCCACGGTTGAGCCAGTTCCAAGAGGCGCGGAGACAAAGTGGGCGGCAGGTGGAGCAGGTCCGGATCCGGAGGCCCCTCTTCCAGGAAAGGCGTGGGGGGCCGCGACCATACCTCGTAGCGTGTTTTCTTAAACAGGGGCGATAACACCCGAAACGTTCCGTTCTTCGTTCCCCGCACCGGCATTGGATGAATGGAGACGGGCCGATCCAAGCCGAACAACACATCCATCCCGAAAGGTTCCATAAAGATGATCTGGTGCACATCGCTGGGTTGCACAGATCCGAAAGGATCAAAAACAACGCGGCGAGAAGGGCTCCATACGGTCCCGTCGAAACGATCCAGCACGAGACCCCGCCAGTAAAGGTCCTTTTCGCGCAGCGGGGCCGTTTGAGCTCTGAAGACCACGGCGGCGTCTTCTTGAATGACCGTCACCTCACCGAGCCGGACCGATTCCGAAAAGCCGGTGCGTCCGGCTCCGGCTTTGCCGAACGCCGTAAGAAGATTCAGCAGCGGGAAGTTGGTTCTTGGAAGAATGACAAAAAGGATTAAGGCCACGGGAACGGTCAACCCTCCCATGGCGCCGGCCATGAAAGCCAGTTGAGAAAAAGCTCGGCGCGGGAGTTGCCCTTTGGGGTCGGCGCCTTCCATAGTGAGCAGCAGGAGGGACAGGGTCAGAAGAAAGGCCAAGGGAGCTAGGTAGAAGAGAAAGGAAACGCTGAGGGAAAGAAGACCGAGCCCAAGGAGCAAAAAGAGGCACAGGAGATAGATCTGAAGGTAATCGCGGCCCAGGCGGGCTTCCAGCAGCTTGATGCCGAGGAGGACAAGGACGCCGTCCACGAGGGGTTCGATGAGAAGATCGGGGCGGATTCGAGACAGGGAAAGCATCATGACGGCCACGGCGAGCGCGTTAAGAAGATGGCGAGAAACGAGGTAGGGCCGCACAAAGTGACGCGTCGCGGCTAGGACGGCCAAGCCCAGGAAGGTCGCATGGGCACCCGGGTGGACGAAGGAAAAGACGGCCCCGTAGCTCAAGGCCGCGGATAGAAACGTGACGCTTAAAAGAGCGGTTCTAGTCTTCACCGTAAAGAGCCAAAACCGTGAGGAGTTTTCTTTTATGAGCCAAAGAGGCCTGCGGCTCGTAACGCCGGTTTCCGATACGAAGCCCAACCGCCGCGCCTCGCCGTACCGCCGTGTTGATGACGAAAGCCGCACAGGACAGGGCCTTTTCCACATCCTGGCCGCGCAAAGGATGGAGATCCACCATGACGGTGTCCCGTGCCGGCACGGAGAATTCCTTGGTCAGCCATCGTCCCGTTCGGGCCGAAGACTTCCAATGGATTTTCTTGAGGGGGTCGCCCGCTTGATATTCTCGAATGCTGCGCAAGTCGTGATCTTCCCCTGCGTGCCGTTCGGAGGATCTGTCTTCGCCTTTGGTTGTTCGGTCAAGAGGCGCCGCCGGGTAAGGCGACGGAATGAGCTTGGGGAAAACGAGCACGGGGGGCAGGGGATCCACAAGGCGGGTTCGAACAAAAAAGCCGAACGGAAAAATGGAGGCCACCCAGACCGGTATGGAAGGGCTGAAGCCTCTTTGAGTGAAACGGATGGGGATCGTCTGCGTGGATTCGCTCTTCCCGTCAACATATGGGAAAAAGACGGCATCCGGCCCGACGTGAACCGAAATGAGAAACACGGGAAGGAAGCGTCTTCGGTTCCGTACGCGCACGACCACAGGGGCCGGGCTTTCGGCGTAGATTTCATCGGGAAGAGCGAGCCGGACCTGCGCAGCTTCCAGATTGGCCTTTCCCGCGATGCCGGAAATGAGCATGAAGCCCAGCAGGACGGACGTGATGACGTAAATGAGGTTGTTGGCCGTATTCACGGCGGCGAACCCCACCGCCACGGTCAGCGCCACGTAAATCCAGCCGGCTCGCGTGATGCGGATCACGCGGGGACGGGAATCTTTTCCAGCATCGATCGGACGATCTCCTTTTTGTCCGCGGAAGTGTATTCGTCCCGAAAGAAGACGCGGTGAGGGATGACGTAAGGGGCTACGGCCTTGACGTCTTCCGGGATCACATAATCACGGCCTTCCATGAAGGCGTGGGCTCGAGACGTGTGGAGCAGCGCCAAGGAGCCTCGAGTGGAAAGGCCCGCCGTCAGGTATTCGGAACGGCGGGTTTCTTCGATGAGCCGCATCATGTAGTCCAGGATGGGTTCGGAGGTGATCACCCGTTCCCGAATGAAGCTTTGGATTTTGAGCACTGTTTCCTGGTCCATGACGGGGTCGAGGCTGTAGAGTTCGCGGCGTTTGCTGCCGCCGCGAAGGATTTCCAGTTCCGCTTCCCGACTGGGATAGCCGATCCGAATGCGCATCATGAAACGGTCCATCTGGGATTCGGGAAGGGGGAAGGTGCCGAACTGTTCCGCCGGGTTTTGGGTGGCGATGACGAAGAAGGGTTTGGGAAGGTCCATGGTGCGCCCTTCCAGAGTCACCTGTTTTTCCCCCATGGCTTCCAATAGGGCGCTCTGGGTCTTTGGGGTTGCCCGGTTGATTTCGTCCACCAAGATGATGTTGTGGAAGATGGGGCCCGGATGGAATTCGAAGACGCCGGAACTCTTGTTGAAGATGGACAATCCGGTGATGTCCGTGGGCAAAAGGTCGCTGGTGCACTGAATGCGCCCAAAGGACAGGCCGAGCACTTTGGCAAGCCCGATGGCGAGCGTGGTCTTGCCCAACCCGGGAAGGTCTTCGATGAGCAGGTGGCCGCGGGAAAAAAAGCAGATGAAAGCGAGACGCAAGGGTTTTTCCTTGCCGTGCAGGTAGCGGCCTAGGGTGAGGGTCGCCCGGGCGATGGCCGCGTGAGCCCGTTCCATGTCTTCATGAGGGAAAAAGGATTGGCCGGGGGTGGCGTCGAAGGGAGGGTGAGAAACCTTGGGCACGGCGGATGGCTTTCCCTGGGGTGGTGTTTGGGGTTCACTGCGCTTGGCTAAACCTATGGGTGGTTGCATTTGTTGGGATTCGCTTCGCTCACCCCAACCTACGGGTGGTCTGGGGTGTTGGGGTTTGGGCGCTCAGCCCAACCTAAGGGTGGTGGTTGCGGCGGCTGGAGCGCCGCAACCACTGGGCTTTTCAAGAGGCGCTAGAGCAGCCGCACCGGTGGAGCCTCAGGGTCGCGCGCCGTGATTTCCCCGATGTGATAGGCCTTGTATCCCATGGCCGCCAAACGCGCCCCAGAATGTCATCCACATCCGATGGGGCCACGACCATGACGTAGCCGATACCGCAGTTGAACACGCGGTACATTTCTTCTCGAGACACCTTTCCGGCTTCCTGAAGGAACCGAAAAACAGGCGGCATCTCCCACGCGGCTCGATCGATGACGGCCTGGCATTGTTTGGGCAGGATCCGTGACACGTTGTCCGGGAATCCTCCACCGGTGATGTGCGCCATGCCGGCAACCTGGAATTGGCGGATGATGCGCAGCACAGGATCGACGTAAATCCGCGTCGGTTCCAGGAGTTCTTCGGCGGTCGTGCGACCGCATTCCTCCAGGTAACTGTCCGGTCGCAGGCGCAGTTCGTCAAAGACGATTCGGCGCACCAGGCTGTATCCGTTGGAATGGAGCCCGCTGGAGGCCAACCCGATGATCTGATGGCCCACCCGGATGGTGGACCCGTCGATGATGTCGGGATTGTCCACGATCCCCACGGCGAAGCCAGCCATGTCATATTCATTTTCCCCATAAAATCCGGGCATTTCGGCCGTTTCTCCACCGATGAGGGAACAGTTGGCCTGCTTGCATCCGTCCACGATTCCCCGAATGATGGCTTCCACCAGGTCCAACCGAATGGATCCCATGGCCAGGTAATCGAGAAAAAACAACGGGCGAGCCCCTTGCACCACGATGTCATTGACGCACATGGCCACGAGGTCGATTCCCACGGTGTCGTGCTTTTCCGCCCAAACGGCCACCTTGAGCTTGGTTCCGACGCCGTCCGTAGAAGAAACCAGCACGGGGCTTTTCATGTGCGTGCAATCCACGCTGTATAGGCCGCCGAATCCGCCAATGTCGGTGATCACGTTGGCATGGAACGTGGTCTGCACCAAAGGGCGGATTCGGGAAACCAGCGTGTTGGCTTTTTCCAGGTCGACTCCGGCATCTCGATAGCGCGATTCGTCCGCCATGGGTTGAGGATCCCCGTTGGGTTGAAGGGTTCGCATCGATGGTATCGCACCGAAGAGGGGCGAGCACGGAACCGGTTTTCGATTCTAAGACGCGGCCTCCACCCATGTCAATCGGCCGGAAGAACGGCTCCGGGAACCAGGGTTTCAAGCCATGCCGCGAGGGCCCGCTCCAGAAGGACCTGAGCGCGACGGATATCCAGTCGGTACTTTTCCGGAATAAAGCACAGATCCACCGCCCATATGCCCCGCACCCGATCAAGAAAAGGCGATCGTTCGAGAAGGCCTTCGGGGGCATGCGCAAGATAGCTCATGGCCACGTTCAAGATGGGCTTGCACCCCTTGATCTTGGCGTTTTGCACGCAGTAATTGTTGGCGAGAAACCGCAGTTTTTCGAAGGGAAGGCCGCCCCGGGACGCCTCCTCCAGAATGCCGTCTTGAAGAAGCCAAAAAAACGGCGCCACAACGGCCAAGCCTACGGACCCCTCCGTTTTTTCCACCCCTTTCGCGATCGTGGGCAGAAGGTCTTTGAGCTTTTCTCGATTCGGGTCCAGGGCCAAAACGGGCACGGCTCCCAAGGATCGATCCAATCGCTGTCTCGTGGCCTCGACGCACGGCGTGGCGCACACGACGGCGAGTTTGAGGCCGATGTGCCGGGCCATGGCTTTGAGGGCTTCCACGGAAAGTTCCGCCGGATCCTTGATGACAAGCACGGTCAGGCCCAAACCGCCGTGCTGTTCGGCCGGATCAAGGGCCGAGCGCACTCTTTGGGCGTCGGGCAAAAGGCACTGAGCGATGCCGTCCAGGTCGTCCTTTTCGATAAAGGCCACTTCCGCCGCCTGAACCACGTGGTCCACGGCCACCACCTGCAGAATATGGCGGTGGTAATCGAACGGAGTGTGGGGGACGGCCCATTCTTCGTAGGTCAGGATCTGCAGTTCGCTTTTTAGCGCCTGAGGCAACCGCTCGATGCTGTCTTCCCCGCGCAGGTTTTGCTTTGGGACAATGCACGTGGTGCACCCGGCATCGGCGGCCGCTTCCAGCTTGATGGCGATGCCGCCCACGGCGGTGATGCGCCCGTGGGTGTCGATTTCTCCCGTCATGGCCACATCCCGGCGGATGGGCTTTCCGGACAAGGCGGAAGCCAGGGCCAGCGCGATGGCGCCCCCTGCGGAAGGGCCGTCCTTTTGGGTCGATCCGCCCATGAAGTGGAGGTGGATCGGCGAGGACACATGGCGGGCGTCGATCTGGAGGGCTTCAGCGCACTGAAGGATGCCCGTCATGGCCACCTTGCGGCTTTCGTCCATCACCTTCTGAATGTTTCCCGTGGCATGGACCAGGCTCATGTACCCTGCAGGGCTTTCCAGAGGCACTTCGGCACCGAAACGGATGGGGGTGGCTTGGATGGGAATGACCGAACCCACGCCGAGTTCCACATTGACTCCCAAGGCGAGGATTTCTCCGATGCGATCGTCGTCGCTGATTTTCCAGGGCCGGATGGGCGCATTCAGGTATTCTTTAATTTTTTGGCGGGTGATCCAGACGGGCCTTGGGGCGCCGTCGGCCAGTTCTTTTCTCTGAATTCGGAAAAAGAGCGTGCGCAGGATGCGCTCCAAATCCCGCACGCCGGCCTCGTAGGTGTATTCCCGAACCAGGTGGCGCAGCAGCTCCTCTTCCTCATCGGGAGGAAAGGCGATTTCGCTCTCGCGAATATCGTATCGGGCTCGCAATCGCCCGATGAGGTGATACCGGGCGATGGCCACTTTCTCTTCCACGCTGTATCGGTCCAAGAAAACGATTTCACAGCGGTTGGCCACTGCAGGCGGGACGGTTTCCAGAGTATTGGCCGTCAGGATGAAATGGCAGTTGCTCAGATCGATGTCCACCGTGGTCTGGGTGTACTTATCGTGGAACAAATGATTCTGTTCCGGGTCCAGGATTTCCAGCAACGTGGCAATGGCAAATTTTTCGGTTTTGTCGGCTTCGTCCAGAATGAACATGCCGTTCATGCAGCCCATTTTGATCAGGCCCTGAACGATGGCTCCCGGCTTGGACCCCTCGTAGGTGAACCCATGACCTCGAAGATCCGACTCGTCTCTCATGCCGCCCAAAGAAATCTTGTGATAGGGAATGCCCAAGTTTTGGGCGATGGATATGGCCAAAGACGTCTTTCCCACACCCGGGGGGCCCACAAAAAGAAAGGCGCTCCCCGTGCGTTCCCAGCCCTCGGATCGAGCCGGGTCGAAGTGGCGGTATCGGCGGATGAGGTTCGTAAAGAAGTCGCAAACCATCTCTTTCGGGCGATCCAGCCCGTAATGCGTTCGATGCAACCCCTCTTCGAAGTCTTTCACGGTCACTTTGATGGGCTTGAGTTTTTTCCACGGAATGGCCAAAAGAGTTTCAATGAGTTCGCTGTACTTGGCACCGCTGTGGCCGACGGCCAGGGTCTTGTTCTTTTCGATGATCTCAATGACCTGCGGAGGATAGGAGGGATCGGTTTTGGCTTCTTCGATGCGGTCCTTGAGACTCTTGGTGTGAACAGACGGCTTGGGCGCTTCGGGAGGTTTGGAAGGCGGCGCCTTGGAAATCCGCCCGGGTTTTTGCAGGAACATTTTGCACTGCGTCGCAAAGACCCCGAAAAGGGCGTCGTCGTCTTTACGTTCCACCTCTTCTTGAGGGACGCCCAGTTCGTGGAACAAGCCCCACAGGCCCCAGCGGTCCCGAAAGGCCATGAGGGTTTTGGGGGCATCGGTGGGATCCGCTTCAAAGATCTTGTCAAAGCCGTAAAAGAGTTTCTGGAGAAAAGCCGTGCGCTGCACCAGGGACAACAGGGTCTGGCGGCTGCGGTTCCAGCATTCCCCCAGGGCCTGGACGCGACAGTCGGCATCCAAGCCGATGAGCACGTGGGCGAAGAGGTCTTCGCCCAGATCGGCCAGCCACGAACAGGCCCGCAGAGCCATGCGGTACACTACCGATTCCATGGGGGATCCTTTGGCCGCAGCATCGAAAAGGCTCAAATAGTCCGCGCCCTTGATCCCTACCATTTCGTCGGCGAGGATACGCACCAACAGGCGATAGAACGTCGGGTCGTCTTCCGCTTTTTCCACGGCGAAAGCCACGTCGGCTTCGATGACCGACGTTTCGCCGGTCTTGGGGTACAGGAGGTGCTCCATCTGGTGCCTGAGGAAAAATTCGGCGAAAGCCAAAGCGCGGCGTTCCTCGTCGGTGCCTTCCGTGACCAGGCCTTTGGAATCGGTCGGAAGCACGAAAGCCAAGTAATCGAACAGCCGTTCATGCACGGCGATGATCCATTGATCGTCTCGCCGAAAGAGGAGACTCAGCGGGGCAATCACGCGTTGGTCGTCTTCCAGGCGTTCGATGCGCGTGCGATTCATGACCAGGGCGCTGTGCCGGGGATCCGTGCCGCGCCGCGTTCGAAAATGGGGCAGAATGCGCCCTTCCAGGATGGATTTCAAAACGCCGATTACCCGAACGATGTCGTCGTCTTCAGGGTAAGGCAATCCCTCCAGCACCTGTCGGTCAAAGGTCACCGGAAACATGACGCCTCCTCATGGGCCTACTGCACCACCCAGACCGTGCACTCTCGGGCTTCTCGAATAATTTTGCTGGAAACGCTGCCGAAAAGAAACTCTTCGCGTTTGCTCATGCCGCGCCGCCCCACCACCACCGTGTGATACCCGCCCCGTCTCTGCTCATCCAAAAGAGCGCTGGAAACGTTTTCCCCCGGGTCACACACCTGGATCTTCAAAGTGATGCGATCCGGCGGGACCCCGATTTCCGCAAGGCGCGCTGCCATGGCTTCCAGCTGCCGGTAGGCCCGGCGGTGTCTCTTGTCCAGCTCGTGTTCTCTTTGCGCCGCGTCCGGGTAGATGTCGGGCTGCGGGCCGACCAAGACATGAAACAGGGTGATCACCGCATCGTCATGAGGGCGCAGCATGCTCCCCACGTAGTCCACCGCTCTCTGGGCGTTGGCCGAACAATCGATTCCCACAAGGATCCTATGACCCATAGGGCACCTCCCACAGAAACGATCGAAAGGCGATCTCCAGATCTTCGATGAATTCGTGGGCCGATTCGTAAAAGACCTCCGCCCCGGCGGCGAAATGCATGAGGACCTTGTTCAGGGTTTCCCGCACGTAGGGAAAAATCTTTTTGAGATTGATCAGGCGGTTGGGAAAGAAGAGGGAAAAATCGTCTTCGCGCAGATCCGACAGCACGGCGTGAAAGGGGGATTTGGAGGATTTGAAGTCGTGCAAGGTATGAAATCCCTTGCCCGCCGCAAACAGCAGGATGTTGCCCAAGCCAAAAAGATCAACGCCGTAGGGCTGCCCGGGCCATTCGTACGTGTAGTCGAAGTCGATCCAGCGGTAGCGTCCGCCGTCGTGTTCGATGAGGAGGTGATCGTTTCGGATATCCCCGTGGATTTCCCCCATCTGGTGCAAGTCCTTGATGGCGTAGAAGGCCTTCATGAGGTTGGAAAAGATGCCGGGAAACACTTCCTCGTAATAGGTCTCGTGGTCCATTTCCAGTTCGTGAATCAGGTCGTAGAAGGTCTTGGCTGCGATGCGTTCGATGACGCGCACGGGATTTCCCGCATCATCGTAAAGGGTATAACCTTGCATGAACCGCCCATCGCCCGCCGTGCGTTCCAGGATGCGGGATTCCTTATGGGGACTGCGAAAGCATCGGATGCGTTCCTCCCCAAGGTGCATGAAGAAGGATTCAAAGAAGGCAAGTTTAAGAATCTTCGGAGTGCCGTCGTGAAGGTCGATGACACGTTTGACCCAAAACTTGGGTTCTCCGTCCAAGCCGAACCGGCCTTCAAACTCTTCCCCTTTGACGTAAAACAGCCGACCTTCCACCGCGATGCAATCGCCGGCCTTGATGTCCATGAACTGAGTGGTGTCCGTATGGATGCGGATCTTGTCCGGAACGGAAAAGGGCGTGTGAGAACGAATGAGATCGCGCACGTGGGCGTGGCACATGGGCTTCAGCATCCTTTCTCAGGCTCGCTCGCCGGATTCCCGCTTGAGCACGGCACGGGCCGCCAGCATGCCGCTCACGGACGCCTGCAGGAGTCCTCGAGTGATGCCCGCGCCGTCGCCGGCGGCGAAAAGATTGCGCACGGGTGTTTCCAGATCCTGACTGAGCTGGATGCGGTGGGAATAGAATTTGACTTCCACACCGTAAAGGAGCGTATGGCGTGAGGCGGTCCCGGGGGCGATCTTGTCCAGGGCGTGGAGCATTTCCACAAGACCCAGCAAGTGGCGATACGGAAACACGTAGCTCAGGTCCCCGGGAACGGCTTCCTGCAAGGTCGGGCGCGTCAGACATCGGGCAAGTCGTTCCGGAGTGCTTCGGCGCCCCGCCATGAGGTCTCCCAGGCGCTGAACGATGACGCCTTTGCCTAGCAGGTTGGCCAGCCTAGCGATGTAGCGCCCGTAGGCGATGGGGTCGTCAAAGGGTTCCGTAAAAGCACTGCTCACCAAAAGGGCGAAATTGGTGTTGGCGGTTTTTTTCCCGGCGTAACTGTGGCCATTGACAGTAATCATGGAGCCGTTACGTTCCTGAACCACCTCGCCGTAAGGGTTCATGCAGAAGGTGCGCACTTTGTCGTCGAAGGTTTTGGTGTAATAGACAAGCTTGGATTCATAAGTGATGTCCGTGATCTCTTTAAAGACCACGGCAGGAAGTTCCACGCGGACGCCAATGTCCACCGGGCTTGCCTGGCTGGGGAGTCCCAGCCTGCGGGCTTGTTCCTTCATCCAGGGGGCGCCGGATCGGCCCGGAGCGGCGATCACGTACCGGCATCGGACGACGCGTCCATCGGAAAGTTCCACAGCGCGAACCTCGCCCTCATCCGCCAGGATCTTCACGGCCTGGCAGTTGGTTCGAACCTCCACCTTCCGCCCCAGGGCCGCCTTGAGCCGCTCCAGAACCACAAGGCAATTTTCTGTGCCGATGTGGCGGATGGTCATGGGGATGAGTTCCAAATCGGCCAGGCGGGCTCGATCGGCGAGGGCTTCCATTTCCGGCGTCATGCCTCCGTAGAGGCGATCGGGGGCTCCGAACCGCACATAAATCGCGTCGGCTTCGGCCAGCAGTTCCTTGAGCGCCGCCGTGCCCACAAGATCCCCCAGGAATCCGCCCACTTCGGGAGAAAGGGTGAGCTTGCCGTCGCTGAAGGCTCCGGCGCCACCCCAGCCGCAGAGCATGTCGTTGGCCCCGTGGCGTTTGCGCTCTTTGAGGTCTTTGCCCTGTTCGACGAGAAGGACCGGGGAGAGGCCCGCTTCGGCGAGCGTCAGGGCGGCAAAGATGCCCGCCGGTCCCGCTCCGATGATGACCACCGTGTAATCCATCCCTGTCCTTTCCTTCGCGGTCGCCTTGGTCGTGATGTCCCATGAACCTTTTGCACAGTATCAAAGGACAAAACACGCGGCCAAGGAGTTTCTTCGCCTCGGTCGGCCGACAATCCGATTGACACCAGAGGGATCTCTATTACAAAGCATACGGCGGCGGGAAGGACGGAGCAGGAAAACGTGCAGGGGAAGGGCGAAAACGGTCCGCAAGACAAATCGCGGCGAAACCGCTTGCGCATAGGGTTTAGCACGGGAACCGCCATGACCGCGGCGGCTCGGGCGGCCCTGCGAAGGATTCTCACGGGGAAGGCCCCCTCCTGGGTAGCCGTCCGCCTGCCGGTGGGCTATTACCTCCCCGTTCCCACGGCGATTGTCGCGGCGACGGACCTGACAGCTGAGGCTCTGGTCATTAAAGATGCCGGAGACGACCCGGACGTGACACACAAGGCCGCCATCCACGTTCGGGTGTCCGTTGCGGCCGCGGAAAGGGAGCGCAGCGAGGTTTCCCGAGGGCAGCGGCAGGCGTGTTTGGGTGAGGGCGCGGGGTCGGAAATCCGCCTTTGTGCGGGACCCGGTGTGGGCGTGGTGACCAAACCGGGTCTTGCGGTTCCCGTGGGAGAACCCGCCATCAATCCCGTGCCCCGGCAGATGCTTGCCGAAAATATGGCGGAAGAATTGGAGCGGTCTCCGTGGGGGGTGCTCTTTGAAACGCTCAGAACAAGGGGGACCGCCGATTCCGGTTCGGAGGCTTTCGAGCCGAAGCGCCACGTTCGGCTGGCGCTCCCGCCCATACCAGGACTTTCGGTTCCCGTGCTCCTGCACGTGCGTGTTTCCATCCCACAGGGGGAAGAGCTGGCGCGCCGTACCCTTAACCCGAGATTGGGCATCCAAGGGGGATTGTCCGTTTTGGGCACCACAGGCCTTGTGAAGCCTCTTTCCCACGAAGCCTACGAAGAAACCATCGCGGCGGCGCTTGCCGTGGCCAAAGCCGGCGGATGCCGATCCGTGGTGCTCAGCACGGGGGGCAAGAGCGAAAAACTGGCTCGAAAAATCCTTGACGGCGAACCCGATGAGGCATTTGTGCAAATCGCGGATTTTTTCGCTTTCGCCGTCCGGGAAGCGGCCCGCATGGGATTCGACACCGTGGTCCACAGCGTCTTTTTCGGAAAAGCCGTGAAGATGGCGTCCGGTGTGCCGTACACGCACGCGCATAAAGCGGCCATGGACCTGAAGGTCCTGGTTCATTGCGGAGAACGGGTCGGGGTGGAGCGCCCGGTTCTTGAGCGCATCGCTCACGCCAACACGGCCCGCCATGCTTTGGAAATCCTTCTCCAAAACGGGACTCAGAACGTGTTCCGTGCCGTGGCCGAGGAAGCTCTGCGGCGGTCGCGTCGCTTTGCCGGAGCTGGCGTGCGCCGCCTGAGGCTCCTTCTTTTCGACTATGAAGGGTGCATCCTAGCCGATGTGGCGGAAGAAACCGGCGCCGAGGAGAACACGGCATGAGTCCCGATCCGGAAAAATGGATCCCGCCTTTGATCGCCGTGGTGGGGATCGGCACCGGAGTGAGGACCTCATCGATGGAAGCGCTCCGGTGGATTCAACGGGCGGAAGTGCTGGTGGGCGGGATTCGGCATCTGGATTTTTTCCCCGATCATCCTGGAGAAAAGATTGCCATTCGCGGGCCGCTGGAAGGCGTCCTGGATGCCATCGACGCCGCATCCGCTCGAAGACGCGTCGCCGTTTTGGCTTCGGGAGATCCGCTTTTTTACGGGATCGGCCGTTCCCTGTCGGCCAGGTTTTCCCGAGACCGATTGCACTTCATTCCAGGGCCCACATCCGTTCAAGCCCTGTGTGCCGCTTTAGGCCGATCCTGGGACGATGTGCAGGTGTTCAGCCTGCACGGGCGTGCCCCTTCCCTGGCGTGGATGTGGTTCCTTCGACAGGGCCATGCCCTGGCGTTCCTGACGGACAAAGAGCATCCTCCTCGGTGGATCGCCGCCCGATTGCACCAGGCCGGCTTCGAGAACCATGGCTTCTGCGTCGGGGAAGATTTGGGGCTTCCATCGGAAAGGATCAGCGTCTGGACACCGGAAGAAGCCTCCGGGAAAGATTTTTCTCCCCTGAACGTGGTCCTTGTGACTCCCCGACCTGAGGGGGAGGTGCGACCGGGTGTGGACGACGCGGCTTTCCTTCACCGGGAAGGGCTCATCACCAAAAAGGAAGTGCGCAGTGTGGCCTTGTCTTTACTCCGGCTTGCCCCCGGTCATGTCTTCTGGGATTTAGGGGCGGGAAGCGGGGCCGTTTCCGTGGAAGCGGCCTTGTTGTGTCCGTTGCAAAGCGTCTGGGCCGTGGAAAAGGTACGGGAAAGAGCGGCAGACATTCGAGCCAATGCGCGCCGGTTTCGCTGCGGAGAAATTCAGGTGGTGGTCGATGACGCCCTGCAGGCAGTTTCCTCCATGCCTGCGCCGGATCGTGTCTTCGTGGGTGGCTCGGGCGGCACCTTGAGCCCCCTTCTTCACGCCATCTGGGCGCGGCTGCCCGCTTTCGGCCGGGTTGTCGTTTCCGCCGTGACGGTGCACACGCTTGCCGAACTTGAGGCTTTTGCAGCATTGGAAAAGGTGCGGCTGGAAGCGGTTCAGGTGCAGGTGAGCCGCGGGGTGCCCATCGGGTCGAGCCTCCGGTTCGAGGCGTTGAATCCCATCTTCCTGTGCGCCCTAGAAAAGGGTGGCCCGTGAACTTTCGATGCCTCTGGCCTGGCATGCTGCTGGCCGTGTGTTTGCGTGTCTTCAATGCGGTTATCGAAGGTTGGGATGAGTCCGTAGGTTGGGGTGAACGCAGCGAACTCCGACACCCCCATCACTCTCACCACCCCCAAGACCCAAAACTTCCCACCCCGCCCCCGGCGTATCCATGGGCGGGCTGGGTGGACCCCTAAACGGTCGCGAGGATCCTCCATGCCGTCCAATCCAAAACCGATGCAACCGCACCCCATGGAAACGCGCGGCGAAAATCCTTCGTGTCTTGTCTCTTTCGTCGGCGCCGGCCCCGGAGATCCGGAGCTCATCACGGTCAAAGGGCAAAGGCTTCTTCGCGAAGCCGACCGGGTGATCTACGCCGGCTCTCTGGTGCCTTCAAGCCTTCTCGCCCAGTGCAAACCCGATGCACTGCTCCTGGACAGCGCCGCCATGACCTTGGAGGAAACCCACGCCGCCATTATGGACGGGGTGCGCCGCGGGCAACGGGTGGTTCGACTCCATACGGGTGATCCCGGCCTCTACGGAGCCATTCACGAACAAATGGATCTTCTGGATCGGGAAGGGGTAGCCTACGACGTGGTGCCCGGTGTCTCGGCAGTTTTCGCCGCCGCGGCCGAACTGCAATGCGAGCTGACACTTCCCGGAGTGTCTCAGACGGTCATCATCACTCGAGCGGCCGGGAAAACGCCGGTTCCCGACCGGGAATCTTTGGAACAACTGGCGGCTCACGGCGCCACGCTCATCATCTACCTGAGCGTGCAGCTCATGGATGACGTGGTCCGAGCGCTCAGCACCGCCTACGGACAGAAAACCCCCGTGGTGGTGGCCTATCGTGTGGGCTGGCCCGATCAGCGGATTGTTCGGGGGACCCTGGAGGACATTGCGCAGCGGGTCCGCGAAGCGGGCATTCGGCGCCAAGCGCTCATTATGGTCGGCGAGGTGTTTCAGGAAAACCGGCCGGCGGTACGCTCCCGCCTTTACGACGGTTCCTTTGCCCATGGCTTCCGTTCCGCTCGATCCTAATCTGCCACAACCCATCGCCGTCGTGTCCGTGACGCGACAAGGGACGGCGCTTGCCTTGCGTCTCGCGGCGAAGCTTCCCAACTGTTCGGCGTATGTTCCGGCTCGACATGCGTTTGCCGCCGCCATGGGCGCCAAACCCTACGATCGGCTTCGAGACCTTTTGGCGCGGTTGTGGGGGGAAAAACGGGCGCTGGTGTGCATCATGGCCGCCGGGATCGTTGTGCGGTGCATCGCGCCTTTGATTCGGTCCAAGACCCGGGATCCGGCCGTCGTGGTGGTGGACGAAAGAGGGCGCTATGCCGTCAGCATGCTTTCTGGCCATGTAGGGGGCGGCAACAGGCTGGCTCAAGCTGTTGCCGATCTTCTGGGAGGCCTAGCGGTCATCACGACGGGCTCCGATGTGTCACGAAAACCCGCTGTGGACACCATGGCCGTGGAATCGGGTCTGGTCATGGAAGACATGACGTGGGCGGCTCGCGTGACGACGGCCATCTTGGACGACGAACCGTTTTGGGTGTACGATCCCGATGGCCGCTTGTCCGGCTACCGGGAAAGCCTTGGCAGCGCCGTGTGGATAGCGGATGCGCGGCTGCACTTCGACAAGGATTCGTCCCAGCCCGGCGAGGAAGACGTCTTGAATGCCGCCGCTCGCCGGCTGGGAATGGATCTTCAGGCGGTTCCCGGCCTGTGGGTTTCGGAACGCACGAAACCCGAGTCCTATCCCGCCGTGGTGCTTCGGCCTCGGTGCCTTTCCGTCGGAATCGGGTGCAACCGAAAGACGCCTGCTTCGGAAATCGTCCAAGCGGTGCGCGACGTTTTTTCTCGCTATCGTCTGGCTCCGAAGGCCATTCGGACTTTGGCCAGTGTGGATGTGAAAGAAGACGAAGCCGGGCTGCGGGAAGCCGCGCAAAGGTTTGAAGTCCCAATTCTTTTCTTTTCCAGGGAAACCTTGCGGGGCCAGCGGGTTCCCAACCCCTCGCCCGTGGTGCACCGGCACATAGGAGTGTCCAGCGTATGCGAAGCGGCAGCCCTCATGGCGGCCCGCAACGGCCGCTTGATCGTGGAAAAACAGAAAACCCCCAACGTGACCGTGGCTGTGGCCAAGGACGGCTCTGGATCGTGAGCCTCGGTCCGGGCTCCGTGGAACACCTCACGCCCAGGGCCGCCGACGCTTTGCATGAGGCCGAGGTCATCGTTGGCTACAAAACCTACGTGGGGCTCGTGGCCGGCCTCATTCAGGGAAAGGATATCCGCGCAAGCGGCATGCGCAAGGAAATAGACCGATGCCGGGAAGCTCTGGACCTGGCCTTGCAAGGCCGTCGCGTGGCCTTGGTTTCCGGGGGGGATGCCGGGATCTACGGCATGGCGGGCCTGGTGTTCGATCTGTGCCGGGCCCACGGGGTTTCCGTTCGGGACGGCCGAGACGATGCGGAAGATTCTTCGGACGCTTTGCCCGTGGAGGTGATTCCCGGGGTGGCGGCGTTCAACGCCGCGGCGTCTCTTCTCGGAGCGCCCCTCATGCACGATTTTGCGGCGGTGAGCTTGAGCGACCATCTGACGCCGTGGAAGATCATCGAAAGGCGCCTGGAAGCGGTGGCCGAAGCCGATTTTGTGATTGCCATCTACAATCCGCGAAGCGCCACTCGACCCGACGGCCTGGATCGTGCCCGATCCATCCTGCTGCGCCACCGCCCGGGGGACACGCCCGTGGGAGTGGTCCATAAAGCCATGCGGGACGGCCAGCGGTGCCTGCTGACCACCTTGGAAGGCCTGAACCCTGAGGAAGTGGATATGCAGACGGTGCTTCTCGTGGGCAACAGCCAGAGCTACGCCTGGAACGGCTGGATGGTCACCCCCCGCGGCTACCTGGACAAATACGGAACCTAAGAAAACGTCGAGGCTTCGCTCTCCAGAACGCGCCGAATGGCTTCCTCGAGGGCTGTCACCTTCTCGGGCCCCAACTTGAGGGCTCGAGCGCTCGGCACGGACGCCATATCCAAATCGGGCCTTTTGGTCGGGCCCAGTTCCAGTTTATGGCAGAAGGCGTTGGCCAGATGAACGATCACAGTGAGCGCCGGCAAGAGTTTGGCCGCGGCCGGCCGGTGATGACATCCGATGGCCTCCACGATTTCTTCGGGAAAGCGCCATTTCGTCGCGAGGAGGCGCCCAACCTCGGCATGATCGAAGCCGAAGGCCTCCCTCTCCAGAGCCGCAAAGGACAAGTCCGGGTCGTTATAAACGTTCTGGATGATGCGCCGCATGGGTTCGGAATGGTGGGTCAAGAGAAGCATCTTGCCCACATCGTGGAGCAATCCCGCCAGAAAGCATTCTTCCGTTCGGGAAAAGCGCAGACTGACCGCCACCGTTCGAGCCGCTAGGCCGCAGCCGACGGCGTGCTCCCACAAGAGTTTTTCCGTCAGTCCAAAAGGGTCGAAAAGATCGCGGGTTATGGAAGCAAGCACCAGCGACCTCACGGTCTTGAGGCCGATGACCACGACGGCGTCACGAAGCGTGGCGATGGTTCGAGACCGGGCGTAAAAAGACGAATTGGCCAACTTGAGAACCCGCGCCGCCAAGGCGGGATCCCTGGCGAGAATCCTCTGGATTTCTTTGGCGCTGGTATTCGGTTCGGCAATCTTTCGCAAAGCCTCCGAAGCCACATGAGGCATGGGAGGAAGGTCCCCGGTGAGCTGAACCAAGCCGTGCAGTGCGGTGCTCGTCGGTGCGGTTTCCATGCGGCATCCTCGTGTGCGTGACGGTTGACCCTCCGTATCGTTTTCTTATTCGGCATGGCGTCGAGGCTTCTTAAGAGGAAAAAAGTTCCCTGGACGAGGGTCGCAGCGTTCGCGTGCACCGGCCTTCGACGCGGGGGTTCAGCCGGGTGTGGGGCGCAGAACCTTGTAGGTCAAAACGACCAGATCGCGGCCCAATCTGCGGACGTCTTCGAGGTCCAGGTCCATGGAAATATCCGAAGAGAACAGCGAGATGCCGGTTCCGAAAATTTTGGGCGAGATGGTCACGACGAGGCGATGGACGAGGCCTTCGGCGGCGAAAAGCGAATTGACCAAGGCACCGCCGGCGACGATGGCCTCGCTGTAGCCGAGGGATTCCAGCCAGGAGAGAATACGCCGGGGCGGATCCGACGTAAAGACCAGGTTTGACCAGGGGGAGGTTCGCGAGGCGTTTCGGGTCATGACCACATTGAGACGCCCGGGAAGGGGCTTCCCGAGCGTGTCAAAGGTTCGAGATCCCATGATGACCACACCGGCTTTTCGCGTGCGCTCTGAAAAGAACCTCTTATCTTCCGGCGGGGTCCAGTCAGGGAAATGGTCTGCGTGCTGCGCGATCTTACCGTCCAGAGTCATGGCCATGAGCACGGTCACGTCCATGAAGCCGCCCTCCGCTCAATGGGATTGAAACAGTGGCTTGTATTGGCCGTAGCCTTCCTTTTCCAAATCTTCGGCGGGGATGAATCGAAGAGCCGCCGAATTGATGCAGTAGCGCCGTCCGGTGGGAGGCGGGCCGTCATCAAACACATGGCCCAGGTGCGAGTCCCCGTGGCGGCTTCGAACTTCCGTGCGGACCATGAAAAGAGACCGATCGGGCCGTTCCACGATGTTGTCCGGCTCCAGAGGGCGGGTGAAACTAGGCCAGCCCGTTCCGGAGTCAAACTTGTCAAGAGAGCTGAACAGGGGTTCTCCGGACACCACGTCCACGTAAATACCCGGGCGTTTGTTGTCCCAATACTCGTTTTGGAACGGCGGCTCCGTTCCGTTTTGGCGGGTGACCTTGTACTGCATGGGGGTCAGAATTTCTCGAAGCTTCTCGTCGTTGGGTCGGGCGGTATAACGCCGTGAAGGATCGGAAGCCTTTGCGGCGGCATCTTCTTTCCAGACGCTTTTCAGGAACGCGTCGCGTCCCGACGCAGCGCGGTAAAAATGGTATCGGACCGGCGATTTTTGGTAGAAGTCTTGATGGTAATCTTCGGCCTTATAAAATTTTCCCAGTGGAAGGATTTCCGTCACAATGGGCTTGGAAAAACGTCCCGATTCCTGAAGCTTTTTTCGGGACGCCTCGGCCAGGCGCTTTTGGCTCTCGTCGTGATAAAAGATGGCTGTCCTGTACTGGGGCCCTCGATCCACAAATTGCCCGCCCGGGTCCGTGGGGTCGATGTGCCGCCAAAAAACGTCAAGAAGCTGCTCGTAGCTTACCTTGGCCGGGTCATAGACGACCTGCACCGCTTCCACATGGCCGGTGCGTCCCGAGGAAACGTCCTCGTAGGTGGGGTTTTCCACGTGTCCTCCGGTGTAGCCTGAAATGACTTCCAGCACCCCGTCGACCTTTTCGAGATCCGATTCCAAGCACCAAAAACATCCGCCGGCAAACGTCGCCGTCTCTCGTCGATCCACTCCGTCCTTCATGGCATTCACCCCGTACCCCGAAAGGGCCAATAGCAGTAAAGCGATCATCATCCCGATCCCGAAACGCCGAAAGGCGCTTCGACCCTTCATAAAACCCATTGCTGCGTCCGTCATGGCAACCTCCGTGGATCATGGGCCTTTGGCCTCGGGCCTTTTGGAACCACGGCACATTAGTAATCACGGCAGCCGAATCCTGCACGACCTTGACCGGCACCGGAGGTCACACCAACAAATCCGATGACCGCGCACGGGCACATCCACCATGGCACGCGAAACCCCACGGGTGGAACCGCGAATCCTCCAATGAACACCTCTAAACGCGAAAAGGGCCTCGAGCCCCGAAAGGTTTTGGTGAAAATCGAACAAGGGGCGCTTGAACCGGCCAGTTTTCATCCGCCTTTGTTCAGCCGTGCCACGATCGGCGGTGGTGGGGCCGCCGGCGTGATGCTGGTCAGGGCTCGCTTCGCTCACCTCAACACCCCCACCCGGAACGATGCGCCCCGCAAAAAAAGAAGGCGCCCGAAGGCGCCTCCTCTTCGCCGGGAACCCCGCTGGTTCAGCTTTTCTTACTCGTTTGCGCCGTGAAGACGGACATGAGCTGCTTGACCTTGGCGCTTTTGCATTCCGGGCATTGGACTGGGTTCTTTCCATGTTCCGAAATGCTCTGAATGGCGGTGAATTCCTTTTGGCAGGACTGACATTGGTATTCGTACGTCGGCATGGCGTCCTCCTTTTGGAGTGACAAGGAATCGTGTCACGCCTCTCTGTGGAAAGCGCCCTGGGCGCTTTTCGCCTTAAACGTATCATGGCAGGTCGGCACCGCCAAGATCTCCGGCCGCCGTTTCGTCCTGCAAAGCGACCCAGAGCCGCCGCATGGCTCAACAACAGCCCGAATCCAGGCTGCAGCAGCCGTCTCCCGAACGCCCGATCATGGTGTTGAGCACCGCCTGAGCGCATCCGACGCCGGATTGGACGAAAATGGCGTTCGCCGGGCAGTTTCGAGCGCACGCGCCGCATTCCATACAGGCGTCTCGATCCGCAAGGCGCGTTTTGCCGTTTTCCCGGACAAAGACACCGTGCGGGCATACGACGGCGCAAAAGCCGCAGCTCACGCATTTTTCGGCATCCCATTGAAGGGTCACCACATCCTTTAAATACACAAACCGGCCGATCATGAAAGGCTCCTCTGTGAGGCTGCGCAAGGAATCCACGGTCCCATCACGCCGAAACCCATCGCTCCCACAGCCACAACCCGACGAAACCGGCAAACAGGGCGATTTCCACGGGGACCGCCCAGCGCATTTCCCGGCGAACGCCGGAAAGGGAAGTGTACGTGGAGGCTCCCGTAAAGTTCATGGCGAGAAAGGCGGAAACGGCAAGCAGGCCCAAAATCCAAGAGCCGGCTTCCAGGGGACGAATAACCTTCAGGTCGAGAAAAGGCCACAGGGCCACAGCGAAAATCCCGCCGGCGAAAAGGCCTTTTGTCGTGAAAGCTCGGCCGGGAAGCCAGGGAAGCAAAACAGGGGTGAGAACGGCTCCGGCGGCGATGCCCCCTAGAAGGGCACTCACGGGACTCAAAGCCGCTTGCCATGCCGCGGCCCAGAAAGGGCCTCGTGTGAGGATTCCGCCGAAAACGAAAAAAGCCACCGCCACAAGCGCCGCCCACTTCAGGCTGTGCACCAGTTCCACGGGGATAAGCGCGACCCGTTCCCCTAAGGGAAAGCGTTTGCGCCGCATGGCCATCGAGGCCTTGTATCCTGCATCCAGATAGGCGGGAAGGTCTCGAGCGTCCACGGGGCCGAAAAGGGCCCGGAATCCCGTCTGGGCCGCAACGTGCCGGGCCGCCACGCCAGGGGCCGAAAGCTGGGGCAAGACCACCGTGCCATGAGAAACGATTTCTTTCAGGCGGCATGCCTGGATGCGGAAAACCACCTCATCGGTGCCGAAGGAGCCTTTTCCTGCCGCGCACCACACGTTGATTCCCTTGGTGTCCACAACCAGAATCCACGCATTTCGCCCGGTCAAGGACGCTCGCAGGGCATCGAAACTCAATTTGTAATTGGCCGTGATCAGCACGGGATCGTTCGGGCCGGGATGCCCCAAAGCGTACAAGCCGGGATCCACTGTGTAATGCGTCCGCCCGTATCCCCAACGGACTTTGAATGCGCCCCAGTGGTCCCGGGCCGTGAGAACGGAAGAGACGCGCGGCACAGGACCAACGGGTGTTTCCATGGGACCGACAACGAAGGCCTGAGCCATTCGAGGGGGACTCACCTGAGCCCGCCTCTTGGGCGGTCAGCACGAAGGTTTGGGCGTCAACAAAGGGCCGCCGCACGGTTCGGCGGTTTTGGGAAGAAGAGGATTCGTTCGCGTCTTCATTCAGGGCATCCTTCCGCGTCACAGGGAACATTTTTCACCCAGCCGTGAATAAATCCCGGCGAAGGGTTTTTGTCAATGGCCGCCCGATGCCGAATCGTTCCCTCGGTGAGGTGAAGCCCCTACGGACGGTTTTCGTCGTCGCAGAGGCTTTTTACGGCACCGTCCGGATTCGGGGCGATGCCGAGGAAGGCCAGCGCAGCACCAGTGGCCAAAAGGCCCAGGGCCGTGTGGCCGTGCAGACTATGGGTGTGTTCCCAGAGCCACGGACCCGTCAAGGCTCCAGCCACGCGGCCGGCCACCATGAGGCTGTAATTGGCCGAAAGCCAGCGGCCTCGGGCATTGGGGTTGAGTTCCGAAACGTAAGGGAAAGAACTGACCACGGTAAATTCAAAAAAATAAGCGATTATGGCAAACACGGCGATGGAGGCGCCAAAGGAAGCCGGCGCGGCCAAAAGGGCCGTATAGCCTGCCGCCGCGCCTAGAAGCCCGGCGGCAAGAGCGCGCTTTTTGCCCAGCCGATCCACGATCAAAGCGACGCTAAGCTCCGCCCCTAGTTCCATGAAACCGATCACCGTGGAAAGCACGCCCAAAGAACCGATTCCCACGTCAAAGCGTGCTTCCATCCACGCGCCGTAGACGAGCATCAGGCTTTCGTTGGCAAAGAGTGCAAAGAAGGTGACGCCCAAAGCCGGCCAGAGCCTTCGATGGGGTGCGGTGTTTGCGTTGGTTTGGGCTGCAAGACCGATCCGCGGCCCCGGATTCAGCGTCTTCGTTTCCGGCATTTTTCGACTGCGGTCGGGCCGGCTTCGACAGGGATCAAAAGCCGTGCCGAAGTCCTGCGGCGCCGCAGGAAGGCGCGTCGTTGCTAGGAAAAGCACAATCCCGATCAAGCCCAAGGCCCCATAAGGGACATGCCAGCCGGATCGAGCGATCAGGAACCCTCCCACCGGCATGCCGACGAACCATCCCATGGACCAGGACGATTCCAGCAACCCCAGAGCCCGGGCTCGACCGGCGTAGGGCACATGGGCGCTCAC
>Ga0209162_1000392_pt1 | contig 48548 bp, 42 predicted proteins | sample YNPNPMetaG_FD_187121 | JGI IMG/M metagenome (GOLD analysis project Ga0209162, IMG submission 187121) | Anoxygenic and chlorotrophic microbial mat microbial communities from Yellowstone National Park, USA - YNP NP MetaG (SPAdes) (version 2) ...
AGCTGCTGCAAACGTGAAAAATGGGCTTCGACAGCAGCCTGTCGTACCGCCAGACACCACTCGCGATCATACCCGCAATCATCGCCAACACCATTCGGCAATGTTGTCATCTGAGGTACAACTTCATCAAACTGCACATGCAGATACTGCTCGACGATCCGAATCACATCATATTCGCGAAACGGTTTCGCAATAAACTCATCACAGCCTGACTCAATCGCAGTCGCTGGCGTATCACTGAGGACATTCGCCGACAAAGTGATTATCACCGGTCGCATCAGCCCTGGTTCGTTATCACAGGCGGTACGGATCTGTTGAGCGACGGCCAGACCGTTGATCCGCGCCCGATCAACGTCAAGCCAGATCATGTGGGGTTGCCAGGAATGCCACATCGTAAGCAACATTTGCTCATCGGTTGCTGATTGCACACTAAATCCCAGCCGGTGCAATAGGGTTACCAGCAGTAACGCACTGGATGAAACATCATCGGCCACCAACATGCGATACACTGGCTGATCGGCCCGTACCCGGATGACTCGTCGGCGTTCGTGCTGCGCGGGCAACGCGAGCGGTGTTGTGATCGGTGTGCGTAACGGTAATGTCAGTGTAAAGCGAGCACCACACCCCTCGCCTGCACTGTATACAGAGAGATTGCCGCCGATGACACGAGCCAGTTCGTAGCTGATGCTCAAACCGAGACCGGCTCCTCTGTTTGAACTATTACTGACAGCCTGGTATCCCTGGAAAAAGGGACGAAACAGATATGGCTGTTCGAGTGGTGGAATACCAGCACCAGTATCTTCAACGATAAACAGAATCTGTTGCTGCGACCGCTCGACCTGGAGTTTCACAACCCCGACTTCGGTAAATTTGATCGCATTTTTCCAGTAAATTGATCAGAATCTGACGTATTTTGGCTTCATCATTCAGGATAATTCGCGGTACTTCTTCAGCACAGGTCACGATGAACTGCAACTGTTTTGCTTCGATTCTCGGCCAAAATAATGACTGAAGATCGGCCAATAACCTGCGAGCATCAACCGGCGCAGGGGTAAATGTGTAGCGTCCAGCCTCAATCTTTGCCAGATCAAGGACTTCATTGATTAAGCGCAGCAGATGTTCACCGTTTCGATTAATAATGTCGAGATATTCCCGTTGGGTTGCGGTCAACTCACCATCATTACTCAACAAATGAGCAAAGCCAAGCACCGCATGGAGGGGAGTTCGTAGTTCGTGACTGACATTAGCCAGAAAGGCACTCTTCGCCCGATTGGCCGCTTCGGCCTGCTGACGAGCCAGGCGTAGCTCGATTTCTGCCTGTTTACGGGCAGTAATATCACGCGCCACACCTAATACCATCAATCGGTTATCCTCATCACGAACAAACGTAGTAACGATCTCCGCCTGCACCTCGTGCCCATCGCGATGGATCAACTCGATCTCGGCGACCCACGGCGGTGCTGTGGTCAATTCCCCCTGCCACTCGTGGAGCATATAGTGCAGCGCCGATAGCACTTGCTGCGCTGAGGAAGGGGTTAAGAGATCGGTGATCGAAACGGCCATTGCTTCGGTTACGGAGTACCCAGTTAACTTTTGTACCGACGGACTAAAAAACGTGAACCGTTCCTGCACTGGATCAAATAACCAGATTACATCTGACGTATTCTCAGCAATGAGCCGATAGCGAGCATCACTGCGTCGTAATGCTTCCCCGATCTGTTTCCGTTCAGTAATATCGTGAACAATACTGATTGCATGGGGTACACCAGCAATCATCACCTTTCGCGAAGAAAGGAGACAGGTACGAAATGTCCCATCGCGTCGCCGAAATTCAAACTCAAGGCCCGAACACGAACCTTCGCGCCACATCAACTCAGCCCAGCGTTGGCGATCCTCCGGCGAACGCCAGATATTCAGCTTCAGTCCATCCTTCCCCAGCGCTTCCTCTGCACTGTATCCGCTGATTTCAGTGAAACCTTGATTAACCTTCATAAAAGCACCGTCGGTCAGGCGTGACAACAACACCGCATCGGGCTGTGCAGCAAAAATTAATTCAAGCTGCTGTGCGGCCTCACGCTGTTTGACGATCAATTCCTGATTGACCGATAAAATAAGGCCGAATGTCCACAGGGTCGTTGTAGCAATAGCCGTGAGATAGGTTGCCGTCTGCCACGATGCTGATACGATCAACCAGTTCGCTTCGGTCATTGTAGCGATACCACGAATGACAAATAGTATTTGCAACAAACACAATGAGCAAGAATAGCACGGTTAATCGATAATCAGTGTGCAATTCATGATGCAAGCGCACGGCGATGAGGATGGATAATACACTTACCACAACCGAAAAGAGAATCCGACGTAGAGGCGGTACATCACCGGTAAAAGCCAGCACAATATTGGCGATGAATATGAGCAAACCGATCACAATGAACCGGCGTGGATCATCATTGTCACCAAAGAAACGGCGTATGCCATAATAGAGTATGAGCATCCCGTTTCCCACCATGGCATTACTGATCGCGTGGAGCCACAGCGGTAGTGATATAACATCCCGCATAGTGGTTAGGATGAGACCAAGCGCCAGCGACCCCATTCCTGCCGCCCACCATCGTAAACCAACACGCTCACGGTTCGCTACGGCCAGGCCAACCAGTGCCATACACTGCAACACATTTGCCAGATTAAGCGCAATTGATAAGGTCAGAAGATCAACGGTCATTGGTGTCCTACCCTGCTACGAGCGAGAGGGTTGGCAACTCGCTCTTCTCTGAACGGTGCAGATGATCATCGTTGGAAAACACTTTATTACGATGGGAATAGTAACGTTCAACAAAAAAATCGCATCTCTCATGTAGAATGATAATTAGGAGATGCCAGTCTGTAATTTCCCACAACCTCTACGAGCAACGGTAGAGAAGCGGAAGCAGATAACAGACAGCAACGAGCGATGACAGGAAGGGAGCAAATCCATGCGCGTAAAAATCGGCACATCGACAGACTTCCCTGAATCGACACTTGTCTCAGTCACCGGTGACGGTATCAACATCCTGGCCGTGCGTATCAATGGTAGTGTCTACGCAGTTCATGCACTCTGTCCCCATCTCAATCTCTCGCTCAGAAATGGTACCCTCGAAGGTCATGTTATCACATGCCCGTGGCACGGCTCAAAATTTGACATACGCACCGGCAAGAATCTGGACTGGGTACAGGGCATTGGCGGCTTCAAGATGCCAGGCTGGTCACGGGCACTGATCGCTTTAGGGAAGGAACCAACTCCGCTTACTACCTATCCGGTTACCGAGGAAAACGGTCAAGTTTTCGTTGAATTACCGAAGCGGACGGCGTGAAGACAAGATGGATGATTGGCAAATGCTGCGGAGGCAAGGTTCTATCGTCTCTCATTAGAGCCCGTCCGAAACACCCTGTTGCAGCGGCAGATCGGTCGGGGCGCAGCGGCACTGCGCCTATCCACTGGGGTGTATCGGTCGGAGCGGAATCCGTTGCATCGCTATCCTCGGGGCGATGACCGCGGAAAGATGCCTGATGGCGGCGCTGTGGGATGAGCAGCATGGGCACGGTCGCTGCACCAGGTAGCCGGGTACTGGGAAGGGCGAGGCGCTGCCTCGTCCCTCTTGAATTGGATTCATCCATCGCTAAGGTTCATCCGTCGTGAGGTAATGACAGACGATTCGGACTGTATCGAAACAGGCGCAACCGCCCAGCCTCATTAATAGTTACCAACTCACAACCCCAACAATTTACAGTTGCCAAAGAATGACCCTATCTTACCTCTCGCAACTATTGCCAGTGCTATACTAACATCCGTCAACATCTAAGCCCGCAACTAACTTCAGAGCAACAAACCGAGTTAGAGCTGTTTTGCCCATCAGGCAGTTCGGTAGATGGTTGTTTTCGTACAAGGAGATACAACCATGACTCAACATGAGTCTGAAGCGACCAATATAGTACCCACTTCCATGCGTGCCCGCATTGAAATGCTGCGCCAGCGCCGACACCGTCTTGAGCAGGGTGGTGGCCCAGAACGCATTGCTCGCCAACACCAGGCCGGCAAATTGACTGCTCGCCAGCGAATTCATCTTCTGATCGAGCCAGAAACCTTTCAAGAGCTGTTCCTTTTTTCTCATCATCGGTGTACAGCATTTGGGATGGCCGGTAAGGAGATGCCTGGCGAAGGGGTGATTACCGGTTGTGGCAGTGTCGATGGGCGGCAAGTCTTTGTCGCTGCACAAGATTTTACTGTCGCCGGTGGATCGGTTGGTGAAATGCACGCTGACAAAATCTGTCAGACGATGGATTTGGCCTTAAAGTGCGGGTCGCCGTTCATCACGATTAACGATAGCGGGGGGGCACGTATTCAGGAAGGGATTGATGCCCTGAGTGGTTATGGTCGCATCTTCTACCGTAATGTGTTGCTCTCCGGTGTCGTGCCTCAGATTGCGATTATTGCCGGGCCATGTGCCGGTGGCGCCGCGTATTCACCAGCCCTGATGGATTTTATCATTATGGTACGGGGCAGTGAGATGTTTATTACCGGTCCCGAAGTACTCAAGCAGGTCACAGGAGAACAGGTAACCGGTGAAGAGCTTGGTGGACCGGAAGCTCAGATCCGAAGTGGAGTTGCACACTTTGTCGCTGAAAATGATGCCGAGGCGATTGCGCTTTGTAAGCGTTTATTGAGCTTTTTGCCATCGAATAATCTCGAAGACCCACCTGATCGTGGTGACGGTGAACTACGCTTCTACAATGATCCCGTTCTCGACACCATGATCCCCGATGATCCGCGTGAACCTTACGATGTTATCCCGATCATCAAACGGATTGTCGATGACGGTGATTTTCTCGAAGTGCAACGCGGTTTTGCCGATAATGCTGTGATCGGCTTCGCTCGTATCGATGGTAGTACGGTAGGAATCGTTGCCAATCAGCCCACTGTTATGGCTGGCGTTCTCGACATTGATGCCTCTGATAAGATTGCCCGCTTTGTTCGGTTCTGCAACGCTTTCAATATTCCACTCATTACCTTTATTGACGTGCCTGGTTTCTTGCCGGGTGTGGCCCAAGAGCGTGGCGGTATTATTCGCCACGGTGCGAAGATGTTGTTTGCTTATTCGGCAGCGACAACGCCTAAAATCTCAATTATTCTACGCAAGGCTTATGGTGGGGCATACCTGGCAATGTGTGGGAAAGACCTGGGCGCTGACCGGGTGGCCGCCTGGCCGAGTGCTGAGATTGCGGTTATGGGGCCAGAAGGAGCGGTCAATATCATCTACCGTGACCAGATTAAGCAGGCTGATGATCCGGCAGCAGCGCGGGCCGAGTTCGTTAAGCTGTACCGCGCCGAATTTGCCTCTCCCTACGTTGGCGCCGGTCGCAATCTGATCGATAGCATCATTGTACCGAGTGAGACCCGTCGCTATCTTAGCCTGGCCCTGGCATCACTACGTACCAAACGCGAGTTCCGTCCGCAGAAGAAGCACGGGCTGGTGCCGCTATAGACTAATCACAACGGGGCAGATCACGCTTGTCCCTGTAGTTACCGGTGATACCCCGCGTGATCGCCAAAAGCATCTGAACATGCTAGGAGACTATATGATCGATCTCACTGCTAACCCATTTCTGGTTGGCCTACAGATCGCAGCTACCGGGATGAGCATCGTATTTATTGCCCTGACCATTGTTGTAGGGGCACTGAGTATCCTAAACCGCAGTCAAGGTTTATTCCAGGCAAAACCAGCGAGTGCCACGAAACTGACCGTACTGCAAGAAAGCACATCTTCAACTACTACCGACCAGCTCGATCCACAACTGATCGCGATTCTCACGGCTGCTGCGGTCGCAACCCTTGACCAACCGGTGCGTATCTTGCGGGTACGCTACTACCGACAACTGGCGGTGAACTGGGCACGCTTAGGTCGGGTCAGTGTGATGGCGGCCCGTCAGTTGCGACGGTAAATCGTACCACGTCACATCTGTCGTGGGTAGGTGAAAGGAATGAACCACAATTGTTGTATCACCGCATTTCAGGTTGAATGACGGAGAGACTATGAAACGCTTGCGTATAACGGTAAACGGTGTGACCTACGAGGTCGAGGTCGAGGTACTACAAGATGATGAAGAATCGGCGTTGCAGGCCCCAACCAGTATCAACGCCGTACCACCACCACCACGTACTCCTACTACACCTGCTACAGCGCCAGACACACCACCACCAAGCTCAACCAGTCCTGGGGTGCTGGTATCACCAATCGCCGGCATTGTTGCCGAAATTAAAGTTAAGGTCGGCGATCAGGTCAAGGAAAACGATCCGTTGGTTGTGATCGAAGCGATGAAGATGAATTCAAACGTCAGTTCACCCGTTGCAGGTACCATTCGTGCAATCAACGTCAAAGTTGGCGACTCGGTGCGTCAGGGTCAACCACTACTGGAGTTTGCCTGATGGAATGGCTTATCGGCTTTTTTGAAGCAAGCGGGATCGCCCATCTGGCATGGGGTAATCTGCTCATGATCGTCGTCGGATGCGTGTTCGTCTATCTTGCCATTGCCCGCGGATTCGAGCCACTGCTGCTGGTACCGATTGGCTTCGGTATCATTCTTGGCAACATGCCTTTTGAGCCGGATATGGGGCAGGGAGTCTACGATCAGGGCAGCGTCTTGAATTACATCTACTTCGGAGTGATCACCGGTATCTTCCCGCCCCTCATCTTCCTTGGCATTGGAGCAATGACCGACTTCTCGGCACTGATTGCCCAGCCTCGCTTGATCCTGCTTGGCGCTGCGGCACAGCTCGGTATCTTCTTTACCCTCTTGATGGCTATTGTCCTCGGTCAGTATTTCCCATTTCTCGATCTGGCTGACCCCAACGATCCACTCCGCCTGCTCCGCGCCGCAGCCGCGATTGGCATTATCGGCGGGGCTGATGGACCAACCGCCATTTTTATCGCATCGCGCCTTGCGCCTGATCTGCTCGGCACCATTGCCGTCTCTGCCTACTCGTACATGGCCCTGGTGCCGGTTATTCAACCACCCATTATGTACTTATTGACCAGCCGCGAAGAACGGCTCATTCGGATGCCACCGCCAGCCGAGATTGGTCGAACGCAGCGCATCATATTCCCGATCATTGGTTTGATTGTGTGTGTACTCATTGTCCCAGACACGTTACCTCTCCTGGGAATGCTCTTCTTTGGCAATTTGCTTAAGGAGAGCGGGGTAACTGAACGCCTGGCCAGAACGGCACGTAGCGCGCTGATCGATAGTGTGACGATCATGCTCGGCTTGACAGTCGGGGCCAGCACGCAAGCCAGTAACTTCCTGACCCCGCGCTCAATCGTCGTTTTTGCCCTCGGCGCCTGCGCGTTCGCCATTTCTACTGCGGGTGGTATCCTGTTTGCCAAACTGTACAATCTATTTACCAGGAACAAAATTAACCCCTTGATCGGCGCGGCCGGAGTATCGGCAGTACCTATGTCGGCGCGAGTGGCCCATACTGTCGCCCAGGCGGAAGACCCGCAAAACTTTTTGATCTGGCAGGCAATGTGTCCGAACGTTGCTGGTGTGATTGGCTCGGCAGTGGCAGCCGGTGTGTTGCTGGTCATTTTACGTTAGCTGACCACAATGCCCGACGTGCCAGGTGCGGCCATTCGGGAAGCAGACGTAACGCGGTACACAGCATCACCAGATCAACACTCCCTTCTCGAATCAGGCTGTCGGCCAGCCAGGGATCACTCAACTGACCTGAACCGATCACGATGGCTTCGCTCGCAATGCGCCGAATACCTACCACTAGCGGTATCGTCCAGCCCGGAAAACGAGCGACATCAGGAGTGTAGCGATTGAGCGTGACATCGAGAAATTGTGCCCCGGCGGCAACAGCCCGCCGGGCAATGATTCGTGCATCCTGATGCGTCAGACCACCTGGCACCAACTCGGCCACCGGCATGCGTAAACCAACCCAGAGCCGACGCCCAAAACAGAGATGGATCTGCTCAAGAATCGTTAACACTGGCTGAATCCGTTCAGCAATTGACGGTTGTACGTGACCATCTGGCTGACATCCTGCGGCAACCATAGCCGCCAGTTCTCCCTGATCGGCAATCGAGATGAAGACTCCATCAGCACCGGCTGCTAAAGCGCGCCACGCAGCCTGAACATAACGCTCGACCAGATCGTACAGGGGTGATGTACCTGGTAGCATTTCCAATAAAAAAACGATTCGACTACCGAAGGCATGCGCCGCTGCGGTGAGACGGCGTAACGCGGGCAGATAGCAATCATGCCAGATACCGAGATGCGCCATCGGTGTGAGTGGTTCCTCGACAAGCATTGGCTCGGTGATAATCATACCCACTCCACCCATAGCGCGCCGCTCGTAGTAACTGACCAATGCACTATGGCAGAATCCATCACGGCCAGCCAGACCGCTGGGTGCCGGTGCCATCACAATGCGATTGCGTAATTGCTGACCGGCTACCTGTAGCGGGGTGAAGAGATCTGCCATACAAAACTCTCTACACTACTACGCAACGGTGAAACAAAACTCATCCCAGTCCTAAAGGGTTTTGCTTGCTACCGGTTTTCAATCCGTATAATACTGTTTCTAACTGATATAATAGCTCTATCAATATTACAAGGTATACCAGCACTAAAGTGAAGCATTTGGTGTTCGGTTAGCAACAAAGCATCCATCGTCGAAGACCCGCTGGACACTCATGGAGTCTGGAAATGTCTGCGTCTCACCACCCATTATCTCCTCAATTATCGCTGATCTGGCTGCTCGGATGGAGCTTCCTGATCGCAATGGTTACCTTGCAGATGAATCTGGTTGCGGCACGGTCAAATCCTCCAAAAAACCTCCCGGTTGTGCGTACCGTCTACTTCCCGCAGACCGGTCATCACCTCTCGGATCGCGTTGGCTTCCTTGACTTCTGGCGGGCAAACGGCCAACTGCTTACCTTCGGTATGCCGATCAGTGAAGAACTGGTTATCGATGGCCGCATTGTGCAATACTTCGAGCGTGCCCGATTCGAGTATCATCCTGAGTATGCCAAAACAGTGCAGCAGGTGCAACTTGGGCTAATCGGTCGTGAATGGCTGGCACATCACTCACTCAGCCTGCCACCAAACAGTAATCTTGATACCGGTGCGTTTTTTCCCGAAACCGGTTATTCGCTGCAAGGCGAATTTCTCGAATTTTGGCAACGCCACGGCGGCCTCGTGATCTTTGGCTTCCCACTGAGTGAACAAGTTGACGAAAATGGTACGCTTGTCCAATATTTCGAGCGTGCCCGGTTCCGCTACCGGCCGGAAGCGCTTTCACCGTTTCTCCGCCAACAAGAGACGATCTACGGTATAGACCTCGATAGTCTCTTTGAAGTTCATATTGACGAACTCGGACGAGAAATCGCCCGCTTACAGAACGTCAACACTGATCCGGTCGCACGTCTCCCCGGTGCAGTAGACTGGAGTCCCGGACTGTGGTCACGTCGAATCGAAGTCGATCTCAGCCGCCAATACCTTTTTGCCTACGAAGATGAGCTGCTGGTCTTTTCCGCACCGGTCGCTACCGGACGCGATGGCTTCAATACCCCGCGTGGTGATTTCACGATCTACTACCGTATTCCCGAACAGACAATGACCGGTTGTCTCGGTGGGGAATGCTGGTATGTACCCAACATCCCCTGGGTGCAGTATATCGTAGGCGGGGTAGCGCTGCACGGCACTTACTGGCACAACGCTCACGGCAGCGGGGTACGAATGTCGCATGGGTGTATCAATTTACGCATCGACGACGCCCAATGGCTCTACGAATGGGCAGACCTCGGTGTTCCGGTCAAGATTTATTGAACACGTTCTAAAAAAATGCCGCTGGCACAGGAACGCGGGCCTGTAGCTTGCGTTGCGCAGCCTGGAAGATGCCCCCTGCGCCTTCCCCTGTTCACGTGGTATAATTATCGTATGCCTATACCCCTGCACGAAATACGGAATCGCTATGCTGTACGTACCGGATGGCGTCCCGCCAATCATTGCAAGCACTCTAGCCCGCATTGAACGCACCCTCCCTCAACCAGGCGAAATTCTGGTCAGAAAGGGAGGCAGAGTGGAACCTGACGATGTGGTAGCACGGGGAAAAAGTGATACAGCACCATACGTGATTAACCTGGCGCAAGCGCTCAACCTGCCACCTGAACAGGCTGCCCGTACCGTTGTCAGCCCAATTGGTCAACCCATCAACGCTGGTGCTGTCCTGGCCCGACGCCGTGGCATGTTTGGTCGACGAGTGTTGAGTCCGGCCAACGGTATTCTCCATACGGTAGACCCGGCAACCGGCTACGCAATCATTTGCGCCGAACCGCAAACAATCACCCTCACGGCTGGCGTGCGGGGAATCGTGATGGACATCATCAACAATCAACAGGTGATCATCGAAACACCTGCTGCGCAAATCTACGGCATCGTCAGCTTCGGCGCTCATACCAACGGTATCACCCGACTGCTGACGCTTGATCCAGGAGAACCGATCACAGAAAAAATGATTGATGCGCAGAGTATGTATGCCGTTATCATTGGCGGCAGCGGAATCAGTGCTGCTGCTCTGCGCAAAGCGGTCGAACATCAGGTTCGCGGCATCATCATCGGTAGTATCAACGAACATGAGCTGCGCACCTTCTTCCAGTTAACCAAGCGCTTACCCTGGGCCGTTGGACGTCGCAACTGGCAGTGGATGAGTCACATCACTTTACCACTCACAATTGTGTTGACGGAAGGGATCGGGAATGCGCCGATGGCCGCACCAATCTTTGAAGTACTTGCCAACAATGATCGGCGCGAAATCTTCATTGAAAGCCAAACAAGCCTCCGTCAGCCCCACCGCCGACCGCGGGTTATTATCCCGCTGTCGCGGAGTAGTAGCACGTCACTTGAACCACCACGCCCTCTATTGCGCGTTGGCGCCACAGTGCGACTGCTTGATCACGAGCATCTGGGGTCGCTCGGACGAGTGCGCAGCTTACCGGCACTCCCGCAACGACTACCGTCTGGAGTACGCACGCCCGCCGTTGAAGTGCTGGTCGACAATGGCGAAGCAATCTGGCTGCCACGTAGCTGTGTGGAAGTCATTGCCTGAAGTGCGAGCCTCATGCCAAAAATCTGCTTCAAGCTGTAGCTATTTCGAGTATACTAGTGAACAGTAGTAGACGGTTACCACTCTGAACGATACAGAGAGAGAATTCAATGGCTTATCGTATCGTCGTGGTCGCCCGCGCTAACCCGGTTCTCCGTAGCTTATCAGGAGCGCTGAGCGGCGACGCTGAAGTACAAATCTTTGAATCGGCAAATGATGCGTTGTGGTCGATCAGCACCGAACCACCTGATGTCGTGTTGAGTGAGATCGAACTTGATGAAATGAGTGGGCTTGATTTGGCCGAAATCGTGCCGAATTTTGATCCACAGACACGAGTCATTCTTTGGGGGAACAGATTGAGTAACGCTGACCGCGATCGCGCACAAACGGCTGGCGTCGCAAAATTGCTGACCGGCGAACTCAATCTCGACATTGTACGCACAACTATTCGTGGGGTGCTCGACACGCCAGCCTCATCTCCTGCCCCTACCCCATCACCCTCTCCAACGGTCGTTACGGAGAGAGTACGTGAGGCGACACCGATGACTGACGTGGAATCATCACCAACTGAAAAGAGCGAGACGACACAGTCGTCATCGTCAGCAGAACAGGCACCACGCCGACAGTTCACACCGGCGCGTGTCGTCCTTCCCTCACGGGCCGAGCGCGAAGCTGCTGAACGTGCTGCCCGCGAAGCTGCCGAGCGCGAAGCCGCTGAGCGTGCTGCCCGCGAAGCTGCCGAGCGCGAAGCCGCTGAACGTGCCGCCCGTGAACCATCGCCTGCACGCGGTGGGCTGGCAGCCCGCTCACGTGCCGCCGCTGAACGTCGAGGTCAGACACCGACATCACCCACTTCGGTTCCTACACCAACGAGTTGGCGCAGTGAAGGCGGGCATTTAATTATCACCGAGCAAAATATTGCTGCGATTCGCAGCATTATGAGCCAGTTGGGGCAAGACCTTGGCACCCAGAGTATTATGTTAACCGACCGTGCCGGGATGATCCTGGTTGAAACGGGAGATAAGGGCAACCTGCCACTCATGGTTGTTCTCCCCCTGCTTTCAACTGGTTTTTCAACCACCGGCGAAGTCGCCCGTCAGCTTCGCGAAGAAGATGCAACCAGTGTCTATATCCACGAAGGGGTGAATATCGATCTCTACTGCTTCGACGTTGCCCAGCGCTTTCTCCTGGTGTTGATCTTCAACAAGCGCGTAGCCAGCTCAAAGATCGGGGCAGTATGGGTCAATGCCAAACGGGCAATCCGGGAACTGCGCGAGGCGCTAGCTCGTTAGCATCGCTGCCATTCCATCGCTGGTGAGGGTGGATCACCGTTCACTCTCACCAATCATCTCGCCCACGCATCAGTTGCCCATCCTGCACGGCTATGGTATACTCGGCGACGGCCTCGCTGAACAACAATGTTCCAGCGGTTGGGTGAGTTGCGAAAATATGCGAGGTAGGGTATACTGATTGTGAAAGACTGAACAAGGAAGTAGTTGTTCGTACTGTGGGCGACAGCGTAGACAAGAGGTCTTGTACATGCTGAAAAATGCCCGACGTTGTCGAGCAGGAGGTAGGCGTTGTCAACGCGGACTCGAAACATCTTAATCATTGTAGGGGCGCTTGTCATTTCGATTGCCAGTCGCTTTTTCCTCTACACCGGTGAACCACACGTAGAAGTTGCCGCTGAAGTTATTTTTGACGGCATTCCTGGTTTCCCCATCACCAATTCATTCCTTGTCTCGATCATTATCGACATCTTCGTCATTGGCCTGGCGTTTGCTGCAACCCGCAACTTGCAGATGGTACCAAGCGGTTTGCAAAACGTCATGGAGTTCACGCTCGAGTCGCTGTACAATCTCTTCCGCAACATCAATCCTCGTTACGTCGCGACCGCCTTCCCCCTGGTAGCAACCATCTTTCTCTTCGTCTTGTTTGGGAACTGGTTTGGTCTGTTGCCGGGTGTAGGATCGATTGGTGTTTGCCACGAAAAGCACAAAGGCGAGCATGCCGTGGCTGATGAGCGAGTGGCATTAGCTGCGCCAGCCGCACTGCCAGGCAATGTTTTAGCGGCTGAGAGTGTAGTAGCATACGACACCTGCGCAGCGCAGGGTAAGAAACTGGTACCGCTCTTCCGAGCACCAGCCGCCGATCTTAACTTCACCTTTGCGATTGCAGCTATCTCCTTCGTCTTCATCGAGTATTGGGGCTTCCGTGCTCTTGGCCCTGGCTACTTGAAGAAGTTCTTTAACACGAACGGCATTATGTCGTTTGTGGGGATTATCGAGTTCATCTCCGAACTGGTGAAACCCTTCGCTCTGGCCTTCCGTCTTTTTGGGAATATCTTCGCCGGTGAAGTCTTGTTGGTAGTTATGGCATTCCTTGTGCCACTCTTACTACCACTGCCCTTCTACGGTTTCGAGGTGTTCGTCGGATTTATCCAGGCCTTGATCTTTGCCCTGTTGACCTACGCTTTCCTCAATATCGCCGTCACCGGCCATGACGAGGAGCATGCACATTAAGATGTTGTGTTCGTGCGGAGTATTCCGCAATGGTTTGTCATAAAGATTGGTTTCGTCGCAGAGTTTGCTTTAAGGAGGCATCTCAATCATGGAGGGTCTGAATCTTGTCGCAACCGCGCTCGCGGTAGGTTTGGGCGCAATTGGGCCGGGTGTCGGCATTGGGATCATCGTGTCGGGTGCGGTGCAGGCGATTGGCCGCAATCCTGAAATCGAGAATCGGGTCGTTACCTACATGTTCATCGGTATTGCCTTTACCGAAGCACTGGCAATTTTCGGTCTGGTCATTGCGTTCTTGATCGGTTTTGGCGTCTTACAGTAAAATATTGGCGCGTTACGGGAGGTTTGAAGGGTGGAAGCATTAGGTATTAATCCGACCCTGTTTCTCGCGCAACTGATCAATTTCCTGTTGCTCATCTTCATTCTGCGAGTGCTCTTGTACCGACCGGTGATGAACCTGCTGAACGAGCGCACCAAGCGGATTGAAGAGAGTGTCCGCGATGCGGAAAAGGTACGCGAGCAGTTGGCCAACGCCCGACGTGATTACGAAGCAGAAATCGCTAAGGCACGTCAGGAAGCAGCTCGCATCGTTGCCCAGGCTCAGGAGCGGGCCAAGCAACAGGAAGCAGAGATTATTGCGCAGGCACGTCGCGAGGCCGAGCGTCTGAAGGAAGAAGCTCGTCTTCAGGCCGAACAGGAGCGCGCTCGTATGTTGAGCGAGGCAAAGAGCCAGATCGCCGAGCTGGTGACCTTGACGGCCAGCCGTGTATTGGGGGCAGAACTCCAGGCTCGCGGCCACGATGCATTGATCGCCGAGTCGCTGGCAGCGCTTGATCGCCGTAACTAATGTCGCAGTTCCGGTAAAGACCTGGTCTGCGTGAGGAAACGAAGGGTATGGCAACGACCATTGACGCACGAGAACTGGCTGCTCCACTGGCAGAGGCACTCTTGACAACGGCTGCCGAGCAGATTCGGGCCGTTGCCCCACGTATTGCCGGTCTATCGGTCCACGATGCAGCAGCAGTATTGCCGGCTGATTTGCTACCACAGGTACGCAACTTCTTGCTCGCTATGGTAAAAGAGGGGCTGACCAGTGAACTCAACGCAGTGGCTGCTGCATTGCCAGGTTACCTCGATACTGTCGGTAGTCAGGCAATTGATGCCAGCGTCACCAGTGCGATTGAGTTGAGCGATGAGCAGAAAGAGCGCATTAGCCGCGAGTTGCAGCAACGCTACGGCAAAGTGCATGTGACGTATCAAGTTGATCCGACATTGATCGGTGGTTTGATTATTCGGGTTGGTGATCAGGTGCTGGATAACAGTCTCCGCACACGCCTGAGCGCCATCCAACGTATATTGCAGGCAAGTTAACCGTTAGAACTCAGCTCGCTGGCCCGGTATCGCCGGCGACCAGCGCGACGGAGTAGAGCATGACGACGATTACTGAAGAATTGATCGCCCGGCTGAAGCAGGGGATCACAAGCGGCGTCGACCTTCAGCCGCGTCAGGTCAATGTCGGTACGGTGATTGCCGTCGGAGACGGCGTCGCGCGGCTGTCCGGCCTTGATCAGGTCGTCGCTTCTGAGATCGTTGAATTCCCACCGAAAGCCGGTCGCAATGAGTCGATTTATGGTATTGCCCTGAACCTCGAACAAGATAGTGTCGCCGCTATTATTCTTGGTGATGATGAAACGATCGAGGAAGGGGATATGGTCACCTCGACCGGGCGCGTTATTTCGGTACCGGTCGGGCAGGGATTGTTGGGGCGAGTGGTAAACCCACTCGGTCAACCCATCGATGGGAAAGGGCCGATCATTTACGATAAGACACGCCCAATTGAGCGTATCGCTACTGGCGTGATTACCCGTAAGTCGGTTGATACGCCAGTACAGACCGGTATTATCGCGATTGATGCGTTGATCCCTATCGGGCGCGGGCAACGCGAGCTGATCATCGGTGACCGCCAAACCGGTAAGACCGCAGTTGCCGTTGATACCATCATCAACCAGAAAGGCCAGGGGATGGTGTGTATCTACGTTGCGATTGGGCAGCGTCGGGCACAGGTGGCGCAGGTCGTCGGGACCCTGGAGCGGTTCGGTGCGATGGAGTATACCATCGTGGTGTCAGCAACCGCTTCTGAGAGTGCTGCATTGCAATATATCGCCCCTTACGCCGGTTGTGCGATGGGTGAAGAGATTATGGAGAACGGTGTGATGCTCAATGGGCAACTGGTGAAGGATGCCCTGATCGTCTACGACGACTTGAGCAAACACGCCGTTGCTTACCGCCAGGTGTCACTCTTGCTCCGCCGTCCGCCCGGTCGTGAGGCGTATCCCGGCGACGTGTTTTATCTCCACTCACGGTTGCTCGAACGGGCAGCTCGTCTGAGCGAGGAGTACGGCGGTGGTTCACTGACCGCATTGCCGGTGATCGAAACCCAGGCCAACGACGTGTCGGCCTACATTCCAACGAACGTGATTTCGATTACCGATGGTCAGATTTACCTTGAGTCCGACCTGTTTAATGCGGGTCAACGCCCGGCGCTGAACGTTGGTATTTCAGTGTCGCGTGTAGGTGGTGCAGCTCAGACGCGGGCAATGCGCGCAGTGGCCGGTAAGTTGAAGGGTGAACTGGCTCAGTTCCGTGATTTGGCTGCCTTTGCGCAATTTGCCAGTGATCTTGACGCAACGACCAAAGCGCAGATCGAGCGTGGGCAGCGTTTGCAAGAGCTGCTGAAACAGCCACAGTATCAGCCGCTGCCGGTAGAGGATCAGGTTGCTATTCTGTACGCGGCTATCAATAACTACCTTGATGATGTGCCGGTGCCGCAGATCACGAAGTGGCGTGATGATTTCCTGACCTTCCTGCGTACCGCCCATCCAGAGGTGCGGAAGCTGATCTACGACAATCGCCTTGATCGCAAGTTCCCGTCACCTGAAGTCAAGGAGGCGCTGGAATCGGCAATCAAGGAGTTTAAGGCAACCAGTAACTATAGCTAGCAGAAGACTGGCGAGCAGACGTTTCGCTGCTCGCCAGAAGCTGCAACTGCAAAGGGTTCGATATGCCGAGTAGTCGCGAGATTAAGCGCCGCATCCGATCCGTCAAGAATGTTGCTCAGATTACGCGAGCGATGGAGATGGTGTCAGCATCAAAGATGCGGCGTGCACAACGGAATGTATTAGCTACCCGGCCATACGCCGACCGCATGCGAGAGGTGATGGCCAATCTGACAGCGCGGGTGGTAGGGGCAGCTCGCGGTGGAACGCTGCTCGAAAAACGCGAGACGGTAAAGAGCGTTGCGTTACTGGTAGTAACCCCTGATCGTGGTCTGTGTGGTAGCCTGGTTGCTAATGTCCTGCGTCGCGCCGGTCGTTTTATTACCGAGCAGCGCGCAATGGGACGTACTGTCGATGTTTATACCTTCGGTCGCAAGGGACGCGATTTCTTCTTGCGCGCCGGTTTTGCCCCGGCTGGTGAAGCAACCCGGCTTGGCGATGCACCAAAGCTCGAAGCCATTCTTGGCGTGGCAATCAGTGCCATTAACGGGTTTCAGTCGGGGAAGTACGACGAACTCTACATTATTTACAGTGAGTTCATTAATACCCTGGTACAGCGTCCGGCAATTAAGCAGTTACTGCCGGTCGAAAGCCCCGATATATCCACAACAACTAACGTTGATTATACCTACGAGCCAGGGGAAGAAGAAGTTCTTAATGCCATTCTGCCGCGGTACGTTGAAACCCAGATCTATCAGGCAGTCCTTGAGAGTATTGCCAGTGAACACAGTGCACGAATGGTTGCAATGCGCAATGCAACCAACAATGCCAAAGATCTGGTACGTGATCTGACGCTGTCATTTAACAAAGCGCGGCAGGCTGCTATTACGAAAGAGGTCAGCGAGATTGCTTCGGGCGCCGCTGCTCTCACCAGTTGATGTTAAGAGGAGGAGCCGATGCCGGCCAAGGGGGTTATTCAAGAGATTATCGGTGTGGTCATTCGGGCCAAGTTCCCGGAAGACGAAGTACCGGCGATCTATAACGCAATCGAAATTCCACTAGGAAACGGTGACCGCCTTGTTTGCGAGGTGCAGCAGCAACTCGGTAATGGCGTGGTCAAAGCGGTCGCAATGGGTTCTACCGATGGTCTGCGCCGAGGCCTGGAGGTGATCGATACCGGTCGCCCGATTGCGGTACCGGTCGGCCCGGCCACACTCGGTCGCGTGTTTAATGTGTTGGGCGATCCGATTGACGGGCTGGGACCAATCGATCCAAGTGTTGAGCGACGCCCTATCCATCGCGATCCGCCGAGCTTTGAAGAGCAGAATACTCAGGCACAACTTTTTGAAACCGGTATTAAGGTTATTGATCTGATCGCACCGTTTACTCGCGGTGGTAAGACCGCTATCTTCGGCGGTGCTGGTGTGGGTAAGACGGTCGTTATCCAGGAATTGATTGCCAACATTGCTAAAGAGCAGTCGGGCTTCTCGGTGTTTGCCGGTGTAGGTGAGCGTTCGCGTGAAGGGAACGACCTGATTCACGAAATGCAGGAAGCCCGCATCGACGAAAACACGCGCGTGTTTGATAAGACCGTGATGGTTTTCGGTCAGATGAATGAGCCGCCAGGCGCCCGTTTGCGGGTTGGCCTCACCGCATTGACCATGGCCGAATATTTCCGTGATGAGGGCCGCGATATTCTGCTCTTTATCGACAATATCTTCCGCTTCGTCCAGGCCGGTTCGGAGGTCTCTTCACTGCTCGGTCGTATGCCCTCTCAGGTGGGATACCAACCGACGCTGGGAACCGAGATGGGTGAATTGCAGGAACGTATTACGTCAACTAAGCGCGGTTCAATTACCTCGATGCAGGCGGTTTACGTACCGGCAGACGACTACACCGACCCGGCTCCGGCCACGGTGTTTAGCCACCTCGACGCGACGATCTCGCTCGAACGCAGTATTGCCGAGCGGGCAATCTTCCCGGCAGTCGATCCGTTGGCCTCGACATCGCGTATTCTCGATCCGAATATCGTCGGCGAAGAGCATTACCGCGTCGCTCAAGAGGTAAAGCGGGTGTTGCAACGCTATAAAGACCTCAAGGACATTATTGCCATTCTCGGTATGGAAGAGTTGAGCGATGAAGATAAGCTGACCGTACAACGCGCACGCAAGATCGAGCTGTTCTTCTCGCAGCCATTTACGGTAGCGCAACAATTTACCGGTCGGCCAGGTAAGTATGTGCCGGTGAAGAAGACGGTTGAGAGCTTTGCCCGTCTCCTTAATGGTGAGGGCGATCATATTCCAGAATCGTTCTTCTACATGCAGGGCGATTTCGACGATGTGCTGGCCGCTTACGAGGCTAGTCAGAAGTAAGCCGGACCCAGCGGAGATCATCGACCGCCGTTGGGTATAATGTATGGCAGGCAGAAGGAGCAATCTATGCCCATCCATCTGGAGATTGTCACCGCTGAGCGTGTCATCTTATCGGATGATGTTGATATGATTAGCGCACCGACTAAAGATGGGCGCATTGGTATTTTGCCACGTCACGCTCCGCTGATGACGATTCTCGAACCGGGCGAGCTGGACATCATTAAAAATGGTGAACGGACACCTTTCGCGGTGTCGGGAGGATTTATGGAGGTGCTTCCGCACCGAGTAACCATTCTAGCCGATACTGTTGAACGGGCCGATGAGATCGATGAAGCACGAGCCGAGCAGGCCCGGGCCGAGGCCGAAGCGCGTCGGCGTGAAGCACAGAGCGAACGCGATATGGCATTGGCCGAAGCCAAACTCCGCAAGGAGATGGTACGCTTACGAGTGGCCCAGCTCCATAAAATAAAGCGACGCCAATCATAACAGGTCATTGTGCAGGGGGCTTCTACTACTGAGCTTACCCCTTCCACGTTTGTGTGAAGGGGTTTTTTATTGTCTGTTTTTCATCGCGAGGGCTAGGGTTGAAAATCCGCTTCAACCGCATTCTTTGCTACCCAGAAATATGAAGGGTACCAGACACGTTCTGCCGCATCTCGCTGGACTACTAAATCAGGGGCCTAGCAGTCTTAGAGCCTGACCAGAAACCTGGATTTCTTATTGGTCACGTACCGTACCCATGCAACCATTGCGTTGGGAGGCCAACGTTCTGTTCATCCATACGCAGCACGTTCCCTCTACCGAGCGGGCAGCGTCAGGCGTTGCGCGGAACAGTGCGGGTGAGCGGATGCACCTCGCTGCACCTTCCCCTTCCTCTCACTGTGGAGGAGAGGAAGGGGGCTGGGGGAAGGTGAGGGCCACCAGGCGTATGCCGCAGCACGGCCTTGTTCACCGGTTCCGTCCATTACCGCACCGCTTGGAACAGGTACAGTCGCGCCTCCAGAGGGTACTGCACAACGCAGGCCAGAGGCTCGTACTCCCAGGGAATAAGGAAAGGCAGTCAGAAACTTTGCCAATCCCTGGAACTCACGCAGAGGTGCGTAAATTTGCTATAATACGGCACGATCATGTGCAGTATGCACGCTTTGACGCACATTGCCGGTAATAACCATTTCAGTAGGAACGATTATGGCCCGCAAAATCGGGATTGATCTTGGCACTGCTAATGTCTTAGTGTACGTAAAAGGGAAGGGGATCGTTCTCTCGGAACCATCGGTCGTCGCATTGAGTACGCGCGATGGGCGGGTGCGTGCCGTGGGCGCAGAAGCGATGGCGATGTTGGGTCGCGAACCAGAGAGCATCGAAGTCGTGCGCCCAATGCGCAACGGTGTGATCGCTGATTATGTGGTGACCGAAGAGATGCTACGCCATTTTATTGGCCGTGCTGCCGGAAGGTTTCGCTTCTCGCGCCCTGAAGTGATGATCTGTATTCCCGCTGGCGTTACCAGCGTTGAAATGCGCGCAGTGCGTTATGCGGCGCTGGAAGCCGGTGCCGGCAAAGCGTATCTGATCCGTGAACCACTAGCCGCAGCAATTGGCGCTAATATTCCGATTGCTCAGCCCTCGGGAAACCTTATCATTGATATTGGTGGTGGTACCACGGAAGTAGCAGTCATCTCGCTGAACGATATTGTCGTCAGTACATCGGTGCGGGTGGGTGGTAATCGGTTCGATGAAGCTATTGCATCATATATCAAGCGTAAGTACAACTTGCTGATTGGTGAACGAACTGCTGAAGCGGTGAAGATCGAAATCGGTTCAGCCTTACCGCTCGATAAACCACTGGTAACCCAGGTTCGTGGTCGTGATCAGGTAACCGGTCTCCCACGCACGATACAGGTCGATAGCAACGAAATTACCGAGGCGATTCAGGAACCATTAGAGGCTATCGTGAACGCAGTGCGAGCGGTGCTGGTGGAAACACCGCCCGAATTAAGCTCGGATATCATCGATAAAGGGATGGTGATGACCGGTGGTGGTTCGATGCTGCGTCGCATCAATGATTTACTCACTGAGGTCACCGGCGTACCATGTTACGTCGCAGATCAGCCAGCTTCATGCGTTGCTATTGGTACTGGTCTAGCGCTAGAGAACCTCGATGTACTCTACGATAGCCTGAGTGGGCTAGATTTGACGTGATCTGATAAAGGACGGCGGAAGGGCAGATGGAATCTGCCCTTCGCGGTTTTACAAGTTGAATGCCTCATAGACTACCATAACTGCCTGATTGCCCTTATGCAAGAGATTGTGTCGCATCTGGGCTAATTCAATCAGGTGTCCCTGCTCGTGCGAAACTACCCAATTCCCCTGATGTAAAAGTGGTACAGGACCGAAGATTTCGTGGAAGCCGATTCGCTGCCACGCCGCCTGAGTTAAACCGCGCAACAGATTTAACGTCTGCTGACGGCTTGAAATGTACTGTTCAAGGAGATCATCGATAGGCACAGTACGGTACTTCATCGCGTGCTGAAGGGTTGGTGGGTGGGCAGTAGACAGTTTGGGCTGATTCGTCTCGAGAATCATCCATGCCCGTTCGCGAAACACGATATCCATATCGATCAGATGCCCGATCAGGTCCTTAAAGGCGGGAAGGCCGTTTACCGGAGTTGACAGTTGCTCTTCCGTCAGACCACGCACCAAATCTTGAACGGTACGCATCCCCTGTTCCAGACGGCGCACAATTGTAGACGGCCCTAGTGTCCCCATTCCATCAACGATGCGGAAACTGAGAAAACCCTCACGGACGGTACCGCATTCGGGGCAGAATGGCGGCGGATCACCTTCCATAAGATGACCGCATGTGCTGCACACGAAGAGATCGCCTAATTCGGTGTAGGTAAGATCACGCCCGGCGGCAAGTGCCCGCACCGCTCGTTCAAGTAGCTCCCGTTGAAATGGGCTGGTACCGGTGACCGGACCGGTCGCTACAGCCTCCGGCTCTAGACCGGCCAGCGCTCGATCGATGTTAGCTATCGTCTTGGATACTTCTCCCAAACGATAAAGAGCGTGCTCGGCTCGAACCTGCTTCACGGCTGCCGAAGCTTCTAGCAGCCGTGCAATGTTAAAGAAACGTTCGCGACGTGCCTGACGGGCCCATGCTGCATAAGCTGTCTGACCGATGCTCATGCTCACCAGCAGGCGGCGATCCTCGCTACTGCTATCTGTCATACATTCTGCTCCCAACATCAAAGCGCATCTCTATACTGAACGTCCTCATTCTTGGCGGGGTAGGCGAGCGCATCATCTGCATCTACCCTACCCCTGCCCAGTCGCTGCTCTATTCTGAAATGCGGTGCTGAACTAGCTCTACCAGCACACCCTGACCGCCGGCTTTCGGATGAACAAATGCCACCAGCGTGTTGTGGATGCCAGGACGCGGTTCACGGTCAATCAGAGGTAAACCACGCGCCTGGAGTGTTGCCAGCGCTGCGTGGATGTCATCGACGCGATACGCGATATGATGCATTCCAGGGCCTTTTTCACGCAAGAAGCGGGCAAAGCTCGCCTGATCACTTGTCGGGGCAATCAACTCGATGAGAACATCACCAAACCGTGCAACGCCGATTGCCGCGTGACGTTCGGGCAGTTCGATCCGTTCCCATTCGGTGACATCGTAAGCGGTGCGATAAAAATCGATGGCCGCTTCAAGATCGGCTACGACAAAGCCGATATGATCGATTGCCGTAAACATACCCTGACTCCTTTGTAATCCACCGTTATACCGATGGATATAGCATATCATAGCATAAGGGCATAACGAGAGAATTGACAGCTACTCCAGGTTGACTACAATACACGACAATGACACGTGAACTCGATGACCCTACAATCGGTCTGTTACATCTGCTCAATGCGGCTTTTCGTCTCTTGCAAGAGGAGCAGCCGCTGACCCAGCGTGTTCATCGTTTGTTTGGATTATTGCGAATCGCCACTCGTTACCGCGATGGCCGGTTGACGTGCTGGTTACAAGCGGCTCGACCAGGAGCACCCCGCCAGCAAATTTTCTCGCCGGAGTCATGGGCCTATCCCTGGGACGATAGTCTGACCCGTTCGGTGGCCCTTGGCGGAAAAACAGTTGTTAAAACGATTGCCCTTGGCAGTACCGGTCAATCTCTCGAAGGACTGCCGGTGATCGCTGCCGGTTATCTGGGAGCACCGATCTTCTGGGGTGGCAAGCTGTGGGGCGTCCTCGAACTACGCAGCAATGATCAACGCCACTTTGGGGGACGGATCGGTGAGCTTATCGAGTCGCTCAAGCCACTGCTGGCAGCGGCCATTGCCCAGGAAGGCATGCGCTCACCACAATTGCCGACACCACGCTTTGCCGGTGAGACACCGCCTGGCCTGACCCTCAACCCCTCGCTGCGCCAGAAAATTATCGCACTGAACGAACAGCTTGATCGCACGATAAACTTGCATGAATTGGCGGGGATCGTCTTGCGCCGGGCGCTAGAGGGGAGTGGCGCCGAAGCCGGAGCGATTGCCCTGGTCGATCACGACCGGCGCGAGCTAGTACTCCATTTATGCGAGGGCTATGTAGCAGAGCGTTCCGGCACTGCGCTGCCAAAGCTACCGCGCCAGCGGTGGAGCTGGGAAACAGGGTTGGCCGGACAGGCGGTGCAGATGCGGCGTCCATTGCTCGTGCGCGACGCCGGGCGTGAACCGGGCCTACCGCCCACCATGCTCTTTCGCGCTGAGCTGGCAGCACCGATTATTGCCGATGATCGGGTGTTGGCAGTTCTTATTCTCCACAGCCACCGGGCCAATACCTTCAACGAAGAAGTTCTGGCTTTTATTGACGCTCTTCGCGAACGCACCGCACGACCGCTGGCGCGTGCCCTGTCTTATCAGACGGCTTACGAAACGTCATACCACCTCGGCCAGGTGTTCAGTAGCTTACCCATCGGTCTGGCACTGCTCGATCTCAACGGACGAGTGATTCGCGCCAACCCAGCCTGGTATCAGGTATGGAATATGATCGAGCATCTACAACGTCCCTCGTTTTACGTCGGTATTGATCTGGTAGAGCACCTGCTGACACGGCTCAATGATCCGTTCCGGCTCAGCGAATTTTGCGATCTCGGCCAGCATAACCCCGATCAGGTCTTGGAAACAACTCTTCAGCTTCGGCAACCGTATCAGGAATTGCACGTACTATCGGTTCCTACTCGTGATAGTCAACAACAACTGACCGGACGCTTGTGGGTAGTTAGCGACCGCACTCGGGAACGAGAATCCGATCGGATCAAAAATGAGTTTATTGGGATCGTATCGCATGAACTACGTACCCCACTCACCTCAATTCTAGGCTACACCGAAATTCTCTTGAATCGACAAGACCTCGACAGCGAAAGTCAACGCGAATTCTTAATGACAGTCTCTACTGAGGCCGAGCGTCTGTACAAGCTGGTGAAAGATTTGCTCGACGTTTCACGACTGGAAGCCGGTGTGGTGAATCTCAATCGCTATGCCGTTGGCCTCTGGCAAGTGATTGAAGAGCTGACCATGCAACTTCATACGCAACTGGTGAATCACAAACTTTTGATCGATGTTCGTACCCCATTGCCGCCAGTCTTTGCCGATTACGATAAGGTGAAACAGATTATTTTCAATTTGTTGAGTAACGCAATCAAGTATAGCCCAGAAGGAAGCGAAATTCAGCTTTCGGTACGGCAGGCTACTGCTGATGACTTACCAACGAATCACCCTCCTGGGCAATGGATGTTGATCGTGGTGCGTGATGAAGGGATCGGCATTGCGCCTGAAGATCAGGTAAAGCTTTTTGAGCGATTTCAGCGCGTTGATAACAGCAATACCCGCCAGAAAAGTGGTGTCGGTCTGGGCCTGTACATTACCCGTCTGCTGGTCGAACTACACGGAGGAAGAATCTGGGTGCAGAGTGTTGTGGGGAGAGGTAGTAGCTTTTCATTTACCCTGCCAATCTACTCTGCCAATCTAGACAATACCGTATAACGCACCGAGCTACAAAGATGGCGGAAGAAGCTGCACGAAACCCGGGATGCGAGCAGGTCACTCGCATCCCGTGGACTGCCGAAGTGGCGATTCAGGAGTTCGTATCACTTACACTCCGTTCAGGCATGCCATCGTTCCGACGCTGCGTTATTGCCACAGGCAGTCCATGCGCAGGAAAAGTCTGCGCCTGTACCGCGATTGTCAGGCAATCGTCCGCGCCATACGCCGACGCACGGCGTAGAAAACGGCCAGGAAGTTATAGACCATGTGGAACAGGTAAGTGAACGGCAAAAGCACAAACAGCGTCAGCCCAAGGAGGGCATGCAGATAGACAATACCGGGCACGAGGTGTAAACGGGCAAACAGCTCTGTCCAGATAATGCAGAAAATAATGGTGCGCACAACGATCCGATCCCAGGCGTAACGACCAGGAGTACGAATACCCTGCGCCGCCCGATCAATATCACTAACTACCGCGCCACTCCACTTCCGCACCAGAGCTACCATTAAGTGCAGATTACCGACCACAGCAAAACCCACTGCGATCCATGTAATCCCGATGAAGAGAGAGCCAAACTCACCGAAGAGAAAGTGAGCCTGTAAGTGCTCACCATTACCGAAGATGATCGCGAGCAGATTCGCCGGTGAATAGTTAAAGCTTTCAGCAAGATGTAGTGAAACATCAGGCACCGGGCGACCAACAACGATATTAGCAAAAACGATCAATGCCGAAATAGTATAGCCGATCACTTCAGTGATGATCGCGACGTGGTAGAGGAGATAGCCTCTACCCCACACCGGATTGGCACGTTTGTAGAAATGGTTAAACGGCCCAAACAGCACAGCGTAGAGAGCGGGAATAACCCCCATACGCGGTGGTGGTGATTCAAATGTTGGCGATACCCCGCGGAAGTGGCGTTTCGTCACCAAAGCCCACGCAAACCGTCCTAAACGCAGTCCGACACCGACGACAAAAATCGCTATTGCCAACGGTGCAACGACATTCAGCAGCTCTATCATAGCTCTCTCCTTCCTCAGCCGGTCATTACTCACATGTCCAGGGAAGTACCACTTCAGTCGCAATTCTCACAATTCATCACCATCTCGCGCAGTGCCCGAATATCGTCGTAGACTTGCGGATGGTCTTTGCTAAAGCGCTTGACTATGTCGTCCTGTTCCAACCAATCGAGCAGCTCTGGAAAATCTGGCTGCTGCATGAGCCGCATCATCTGCCCCTCGACACTGTGCGCGATGAAGAATTCTTGATCACAGTTACGCAGTACAGCCGGAACCCGCATCCGATCCAGCTCACCGAGTTTAGCCAGTGCCGGTTCCATAGCTGCGTACACCACTTCAAAGAGCACCAATGCCATACGATCGCCTGATGGTGACAACTGGTAGGTCTGGCAGGTGTCTTCCAGCGACAACGTACATACCACACAGGGGGAGGTAACAAAATCGGCGCCGGTAGCACGAATCTGATTGGCCTTCAACACCGAGATTTTACGCCGGGTAGCGGTATTTTCGGGCAAACGCATACCACCGGCCCCGCCGTTGCAACAGTAGTTATATTCGCGGTTGGGCGTCATCTCGATGAAGTTATCGGTTACCAGGTTCAACAATTCACGGAACAGGTCACCGAGACCAGAAAGACGAGTCGCATAACAAGGATCATGGAGCGTTACTTTCAGATGGGTTTTCTCAATCGGCAAACGGCCCTGCTTAATCAGATCAAGCATGAGTGCATCAACACTCACAATCGGATAGCGGAATGGACGACCAAGTGTCTCAGACGCCTCGGCATAGAGAGTACGAGTATCACAACCACATTCGACAAGGAGAATCTTCTGAACACCCAGGCGATCCGCTTCTTGCTCCCAGTCTTCTAACATCTGCTTAGAAAGTTTATGATGAACAGCGATATGATCGATTTCAGTGCCGGTATCAATCACGTAGGGGGAAATCGTATAACTCACACCAGCAGCGTTAAGGATTTTGATAAGTTTAATACCGTAATCGGGAATTTTCGTATTACCCGCTGCCGGACACACAAAGAGAAACTCGGCGTTTTGAACATTTACCGGCGCTTCCAGTCCCTCATTACGCAGAAAAAGACCGACCCGACCCAGGACCTGAGCAGCAGTTAAGCCAAAACTGTGGCGATGGCGATCGGTATTTTCGATGATTGAACGGATCGTTGGATTAGCATAACTCAACCCGGAATCAGCATAGGCAGCCCGGGCGAGACGCACTATTCGACGAATACTGATCCCGGAGGGACAGGCCAGGGTGCAGCGACCACACGCAGTACAGGCCCAAAAGTACTGCATATGCTCTTTCAGATCGGCAAGCGTAGGGGTAGGCACCAATCCAAGAGCACCGCCAATCTGCCCTTCCAGCGTCATATACCGGCGGTAAATCTGGCGAATGAAGCCGGTCTTATACGTTGGATGGAGCTTTTCATCGCCGGTAACCAGATACCACGCACAGGCCTCACCGCACATCTTACAATCCATGCATGCTTCGAGATTAACCACATCTTCGGCGGTGAGGTTATGACGCAACGAATCGACAAACGCCTGCATCTCTGCTTCCATTGCCAGTAACTCCTTTCTGATTGATTTTGATCAAATCTGCGCACGCTATACCCTCCCTCCTCTCCATCCTCACCCGATGCACCTCCGTATGAAACGTGCGTGGTATGGAGAGATACCGGCAAGCTATACATTCGAGCACGATGGTTCTTGTTGGTTATGAAATGTATTACGGGAAGGTATTGTACTTGAAATATAACAGACATCTAGGCTAATATAGTTAAGAAATCACAACAAGAAATTATTATTATGTGATTCGGATATATTTTGTGTATATTTTCACATCGGAACTTGTTGTTATCGGGAAATAAGCGTGATCCTGCTCTTGATACGGCAGCCCGATCCGCAGCTATCTTTGTGCGGTATCTTGTCTTGTGCTGCTTCGTCACAACCAGACCTCGCGCCCCATTAGCGCTGGTACAAGTGACCCGGCTAATCGGGCTGCTGTCAGGGGAAGATGACTCCCGCCCACTATGCCTGTCACCATACTGGGAGTAGTGAGTTCTCAACCTACTTCAGCGAGGGAGCCAATAGAATGACGAAGAACGACACGGTGATACCGCACTCCCACATGATCTGCCCTGGATGGTATCCACACACCCAGGGATGCGAACCTGAGAAACATAGCTCTAAGGCATCTGACGAGAGCAGGGTATGCTTATACCTGTTCCGTTGGCCCGAAAATACGGTTTTCAAGTGCCAAATTGCTGCATCTACGTGCATTTCTTCATCATGAATCGTGGGAACGAAGCACGATCCATTCGACGATCACAACGTAGGGAATCATGAGTCTTCCGATGGATGACTTTCTACTGCACGCTACGTATACTACTCGTAAGAATACCGATACCCTTATATACCCAAAAGATGATGTCAAAAAGGAGGTGATTTGCACCTTAAAATCATCCTGGCTCGACAGAAGGCGGATTATTCGTTAGCCTCAGGATGGCAAACACACTCATACAACGCCCATCGGCGAAGGAGGGACCTATGGCAATGATCCCCCATCTGTACTCCCCGACCACGTTCCGTCGCCATCCGCTGCGGCGTCTGCCGCACTTCGTGGGCCTCGCCGCCCTCCATGGAAGCCTGTTAGCACTGGCATTTCAGGCAACGAAGCCATCGTTTGCGTTCCCCGGCGCAGCTATCGGCTTCACGGTCGGTAGTCTCGTGACGCTCATCACGGTGATTATCATCGGGCTTCGCGAATCTCAATTTGCGCTCACCATCACTCCTCATCTCATCATTGTCGATGAAGGGTTTGGCTCGCGCAAGATCATTGAGCGCGTGTACATCATGCAGTATCACCTGCATCGTTTCCCCTTAGAAGCCCTCGCCGATAGTGGCACGCTAACCATCACTGTGGGTAACGAGACATACATCTTTACCGGGTTGACCCCATTTCACAGATTGGCAACATCCCTAGAGGGATCGTGATGAAATACCGCGCCAATAAACAATGGTTCGAGGATCGGTTCAAAATTATCCGTCAGTTGGCCCGTACCGCTCACAGTATCGTCGATTTGGCCTTCGACCACGATACAGAACAACTCGTTGTCATTAAGTGGCTGGCGCCTACGTCGCGTGGTGTCTCGTTGCGCAAAGCAGCTCGGGCATTTTTGCATGAGATCATGATGACGAAGGTGATCGCTGCGCTATCACCAGACAGCGACAAAAAGCGATACTTTCCGCAGTTTATCACTATGGGCAAGATAGCCGGAAAGCCACCGAGATACTTCTTCGTGGAGAGTTACCTTGACGGTGAGACACTTGACTCAATTCTGGCTGCCGGTCGACCAGCCGATGCGCTGCAAATTGCGCGCAACCTGTGTCACGTCCTGCGCATCTTGCACGTGAATGGGATCATTCACGGTGATCTGCATCCGCGAAACATTATCGTTAAAAACGACGGTAATGTTTCTCTAATCGACTTCGGCCTCAGCCGTTATCGCGGCGAGGTTATTCCGGAGCTGGCCGATATTGGCCGACCTGGATATACCCCACCCGAACAACTCGAAGGTGGAGCCATTGATGAGCGGAGCGATTTCTTCGCCCTTGCTCAGGTCCTCGACGACCTGTTGGCAGTGGAAACGCTGCCGTCAAATCTTCAGCGTCTCATCAACCTGATGCGCGAACCATTGGTGGCACGCCGACAGGTAAATCTTGCTTCGCTTCAGGCTGAACTTGCGGAGCTGCAACGTAGCATTGAACTTCAGCAATTGCAACCACGTTTCCTGAAAGTCTTGCTCGTGGTAAGCATCGTGATTATTCTGGTCTTTTATCTGGCCTTTCTCTACCGATAGTTCACATGTCTGCCGCAACGAGAAGGAGCAGTCGCACAATCTGTTCGCACATTGTGGCTGGGAAGGACAACGGAAGAGATACCATCATGCTCTGGCAGCACGCTTCAGCCGGCTATGGATAGAGTTCTTGCATGCGAGCAATGGTCTTTCGTATCTGCTCGATCAACTCTGCCGGCTCAAGCACCTGACAATGCTCGCGGTAACGTAGCAGTATCTGTTCGGCCTGCCAGAGATCACTCGTCTGAGCACATATTTCGGCGCTACCATCAGGGTGGTACGTCACCGTACTTTGCGGAAACCAGAGCGAGATGTCACGATTGCGGGCCACCTGCGGCGACAAACGATACCGTAACGTCCAAGTCCGGCGCGGTGGTAGCTCAGGGGGTAATACCCGCCGCTCAACGTGGAGCGATTCGGGAATGATCCGGTCAACACGGTAAGGGATGTACTGCCCAATGATCGACTGATGAGGTGCGCTGTAGCAGTAGGCTTCAAGGTAAGTATGACCATCACGCACAAACAGACGCACCGGCGCCACCCGGTGTAATTCGAGTTCGTCGCTGTAGTTTGATCGGTAGCGAAACTGGATGGCATGGCGTCGGAGATTCCGGCGTAAGCGGGTCAATAATTTTTGATCAATGGTCGTGCTACTCTGAGGAAGCTCAATCTGCCACACCTGCCGTTGCTGAAGCGTCAAGCGTTGTTCAGGCGGCAAGAGGGCAATGATACGCTCGAATAATGAACGCACGTGAAACGCCTCCGGCCAACTCCCCTCACTGAAAAATGATACGAGGAAAGCCAGCGCCTCTAACTCCTCATCGGGCAGATTCAAGAGTGTCAGGCGTCCTAACTCGGTCAGGGCATACCTTCCATCAGATTGACGTTCGATAGTACAGAGGAACTCATTCCGCAGGGCATGGAAATCGTGGCGAAGTGCAATCAGAGCGTTAGATGGGTAAATCGACTCGCTGAACGCTCGCCGCGCATCAGCGATCAGCTCAGTTGGTGTTGCTGGGCCACGGATAAAGCGGCTGACAAGCCATAGCCGACGTTGAACTGTCAACGCCGAACTCCGTTTACGGCCACGACCACGACGAGTGCGCTGAGTCGCCACGATGACACCTCGTAGACATAGGGATACGATTCCTTGTTCGTATTATACCTGATATAGCAAGCATCGGTACTATAAGAAAAAGATAATCGCCTCAACTAGTGTTGAGGCGATTAGGGTTGTGTTGCGAGGAACGCAAACCTGTATACGAACAGAGCGGCCTTACTCCATCATCGGTGGCAAATCCTGACCATAACTACGCTGGAGAGGCAATTCAGGAATGAACAAGGCAAGGATGAAGCCAATCAGCGCAACCCAGATTGCGTACCAGTAGATGGTGGTGACGCTGGTGGTAAAGGCATCCTTCAACGCCACACTGATCTGTCGCCCTAATGCCCGCCCTTCTGCACGTGCCGTCTGCTCGGCTTCGTCGAGACGGGCCAAAACCTGACTCAACGCCTGCTCGCGAGCTGCTGCTGGTAGTGAGCCAATCATGTCAAGCATCGCTTTTTGCTGCGCAGGTAATTGTGGATCGTTCCGCAAAGCCGCGATTGCTGCCGGATCGGTATCACGCAACGCTCGTGAGATCACCTCGCGGCGGGCAGCAAATTGATCGGCAATTGCCTGCTCAATCTTGACCGCCGGATCAACTGGCTCGCCACCTGCGCTCTCGGCGCTCATACCATTACGTAACGCACTGCTGTCAAAGCGAGCTACCAGTTCAGGTGGTAATTGAGCCTGAATCGGCGCTAGATTCGCACTCAGAGTCGTCGTGAGAACACCGGTCAAGATCGCCCCAAAGACAGCCGAACCGACTACCTGCCCAATTTGCTGGAAGAACTGGCGACTAGCGGTTGCTGCACCCAAATCGGTACGCGGAACCGCATTCTGCATGGCCAGATTGAGGATCGGCATCGATGGCCCCAACCCTAGACCCAGTACAATCATCCGTAAGCGCACCATCCAGATCGACGTGTCAGGGGTAAGGGTCGTCAACCACCAGAGGGCACCAACGATAATGGCCATCCCACCAACGATGACCCACTTGTAATGACCGGTGCGCTGCACAATTTGTGATGAGACCATTGCTCCCACCACAAGACTCAGGGTGAGCGGGATCAGTGTGGTACCGGCAGACGTAGCACTGACACCTAACACATTCACCAGGTAGAGCGAGAGGAAGAAGATTGCCGCAAAGAGAGTGGCACCAACTGTTACCCCAATCAGGGCAGTCAGAGTAAACGTGCGAATCCGAAACAGATGGAGTGGCAAAATCGGTGATTCGGCCCGTCGCTCGATCAGCAGAAAGAGGATGAGACCAACCACACTGATTGCAAACAGACCCAAGATGAGCGGCGATGTCCATGGATAGTCATTCTTGTCGAGCGTGAGAGCCAGCAAGAAAGGAATGACCGTTAGCAGCAGCGTTGCTGCACCGGCATAGTCAATTGCTGGCTTGAGACCACTGTGCAGACGTGGCAATTTAGCGACGATAAAGCCAAGGGCAACTATCCCCAACGGTAAGTTGACGAAAAAGACCCAGTGCCAGCTCAGATTGTCGGTGAGCAGACCACCGATAAATGGCCCGATGACGCTCGACAAGCCAAACACGGCCCCAAACAAGCCGAGGTATCGTGCACGCTCTGCCGGTGCGAAGAGATCGGCAGGAATGGCAAATGCCGTCGAAGTGAGCGCAGCGGCGCCAAACCCTTGCAAACCACGAAAGAACACCAACTGCGTCATATCGCCGGCGAGACCACACAACAACGAACCGAGCAGAAAGACCGTGATCCCAAACAGTAAGACATATTTACGCCCGTAGATGTCTGACAGTTTGCCGTAGATCGGCACCATAGCCGTGGAAGCCAGCAGATAACTGGTCGAGACCCAGCCGATCAACTCGATACCTTTCAGATCGGCAACGATGCGAGGTAGCGCCGTAGAGACAATGGTTTGATCAAGCGCTGAGAGAAACAGACCAAGTAATACGCCAACCAGGATGAGAACTTTGCTCCGTTGATCAAGCGTAGCTGCATAATCAATGCGGGTTGTGGTGACCGTTGTGGGAGTCGTAGTTGTGGCCATAAAGAAACCCCTTAAGATGTGGTTATCAGATTCCATTCCCGACAGGCGGCACTGAGCGCCTGTCCCAATTGTTCGATCAATGCTGGTGGTAACTGCCGCAAATGACGACTTGCCTCTGCCAACCTGATCTGACGTGCCTCGGCGACAAGTGTCTCGCCAGCAGGTGTCAGGGTAATCTGTTTTTGACGGCGATCATGCGCTGCTTCACGTCGTTCAACCAGTCCATCTTGCACTAGTTGATCAATCATCTGACTGGTGGTACCCAGCGCCAGATTGAGGTGTTCGCTCAGCGCAGTGACAGTTGTCACACCTTGACGTTGAATGTACATTAACGACACCAGACGAGGCATAGAGAGATTGGAACGCTGCAAGAACTGTAAGAGCGTTTCCATACTCTGGCCCATCAGCTCGCTGTGCACCAGATTGAACAGCATAGCGACATGTTCGGCGGTGTAGGGAGGATCGAGTTTGTGATACATTTTCAATCTCCAAATAGTTAAAACTATCGAACTATTTGGAGTTTACAATCTTTTTGCCGAACTGTCAATCAGGAACCATCGGAAAGCAGGGATTTACAGATGTTTCCGTCACGAGGCTGCCAGCCCGCGTCGTGTGGGCACTGGGAAGAAGCATCCTACAGAGGGCGCGTTGGAAAACCGCCCTCTACCGTGCGCTAACGGGCATGATGAGGAAAAAGAAAAGTCAAGCGGGGTAGTGGAAGGAACAGATTCCGCTCCATCATAGAGAGTGGATAGAGGAGGGTAAGGCGAGCTAGAACCTGCCCTTTTCGCGCTTAAGAGCCGATCTAAATCTCTGAGAGAGTGTCTGAAATGTATCTGGTCGAGGGTTTTGATGGATACGTAATGGTATGAGCAAACAGAACAGACGAACATCATATCCTACCGACTGTACAGACGCCGAATGGCAACGGATTGCCCCCGCTTTGCCGGAACGGACGTCACCCCGAGGGCAACACCGCGTCCATGCGTACCGGGAGATTCTGAACGCTATCTTCTCTATCTTGCGCAGTGGGTGCGCCTGGCGGATGCTTCCTGATGACGTGCCTCCCTGGCAGACCGTGTATCATTCCGTTCGGTGCTGGCAACGGGATGGAACTTGGGTGCGCATCCATGATGCTCTTCGCACGGACATACGAGGTGCCGCAGGGCGAGCGGCAGAACCGAGTGCTGCGATTCTCGACCGCCAGTCGGTCACAACGACGGAAAACGGGAAACTCGAGGGGATGATGCTGGCAAAACCGTCCACGGGCGCACACGCCATCTGCTGGTGAATACCGTGGGTTTGGTGGTGACGGTGGTGGTTCATGCCGCCGATAGACAAGACCGGGATGAGGCACGGTTGGTGGTGGGTAACGTCCACGGGAAGCAGTCGTGCGTGCGGGTGATGTGGGACGATGGGGGCGATGCCGGCCAAGTGGTGGAATGGGCGCAGCACGTTGGTGGCTCTGGACACTGGACAGCAGCAAGCGTCCCACTGGGGTATCGCACTTCCACGTGTTGCCGAGACGCTGGGTGGTGGAACGGACCGTTGCCTGGCTGGGAACGTATCGTCGCTTGCATAAGGACGACGACGCACGCACCGATACGAGCGAAGCACTCATAGATGTCGCCATGATTCCCGTGATGGTCAGACGGTTGACCCACATCTATGCCAACGACTCTTCATAGAATGTTCAGACACTTTCTCAGGTCGCGGGCTACAGGCCCGCGCTCCCCAGGGCCGCGGCGGATGTCAGGTCGCGGGCTAAAAGTCCGCGCCACCCAGGTCTGCGGCGGATGTCAGGAGACGCGGGCTACAGGCCCGCGCTACCTGGGGCCGCGGTGGATGTCCGGTCGCGGGCTAAAAGCCCGCGCTACAAGGGCCGCGCTACCTGGGGCCGCGGTGGATGTCAGGAGACGCGGGCTACAGGCCCGCGCTACCTGGGGCCGCGGTGGATGTCCGGTCGCGGGCTAAAAGCCCGCGCTACAAGGGCCGCGCTATCCAGGGCCGCGGCGGATGTCAGGAGACGCGGGCTACAGGCCCGCGCTACAAGGCCCGCGCTCCCCAGGTCTGCGGCGGATGTCAGGAGACGCGGGCTAAAAGCCCGCGCCACCCAGGTCTGCGGCGGATGTCAGGTCGCGGGCTACAGGCCCGCGCTACCTGGGGCCGCGGTGGATGTCCGGTCGCGGGCTAAAAGCCCGCGCTACCTGGGGCCGCGGTGGATGTCAGGAGACGCGGGCTAAAAGCCCGCGCCACCCAGGTCTGCGGCGGATGTCAGGTCGCGGGCTAAAAGCCCGCGCTACCTGGGGCCGCGGTGGATGTCAGGAGACGCGGGCTAAAAGCCCGCGCCACCCAGGTCTGCGGCGGATGTCAGGTCGCGGGCTAAAAGCCCGCGCCACCCAGGTCTGCGGCGGATGTCCGGTCGCGGGCTAAAAGCCCGCGCTACCTGGGGCCGCGGCGGATGTCAGGAGACGCGGGCTACAGGCCCGCGCTACAAGGCGTAAACCGCTGTCAGGTCGGCCACAACGCTGATGTCAGGTCGCGGGCTAAAAGCCCGCGCCACCCAGGTCTGCGGCGGATGTCAGGTCGCGGGCTAAAAGCCCGCGCTACAAGGCCCGCGCCACCCAGGTCTGCGGCGGATGTCAGGTCGCGGGCTAAAGGCCCGCGCTACAAGGCCCGCGCTACAAGGCCCGCGCCACCCAGGGCCGCACTACACGTGATCAGAAACTCGTGGTTTTGATCAGGCTTTCAGCGGGGGCATCAGCTGCAATGACGAGAAACGATAAGCCTCATCAAAAATTTGGGCTTTTGATAAAACTCGATCAACGGCATCTCTAGAATGATGAGGGGAACGGTGGTGGGCAACTGATGCACCCTCACCATCCCCCCTGGCACCCTTCCGCTCCCACAAGCGGTTTTAAACACCTGCTCGAGGTTAACCGGTAATGCCCTCTAACCGATCTTCTAGATCGGCGTGCAACTCGCGTAGCCGCTCTAATGTCTCTTCATCGGTCTGCCACATACCACGTGCATTGGCTTCGAGTAAGCGCCCAACCATATTCCGCGCTGCCGCCGGATTGAGTGCTTCGATACGAGTACGCATTGTATCATCAAGCACAAACGTCCGTGCTGCTTCATCGTACACCCATTGATCAACTGCGCCGGTCGTTGCGCTCCAGCCCAGCATATAGGTAAACCGGCTGGCAATTTCGGCAGCGCCATTATGGCCGTGGCGTAACATCCCCTCGTACCACTTCGGATTGAGAAACTTCGTGCGGTATTCAACCCGTAAGGTCTGTTCTAAGGTTTGCAATTTCGTTTCAGCCGTGAAGCTCTCGACAAAATTGAGCGGCACCCGCTGACCGGTCGCCCGTTCGGCAGCCGCCTTCAGTGCACCCGAATACCCATAGTAGTGCTGCATATCGGTCAAACCGTATTCGACGCTATCGATTTCCTGGGCAACACGGCTCACCGTGCCGAGGAGCGCCCGTAAAACCTCTGGTTGGGCCTCGCCATTTTGCCGCCCGCCGAAGGCGAAGGCATTACGCTTAATGAACAGCTCCTCCAACTCTTCGCGTTTCTCCCAGGCACTGCCTTCGATAGCTTCATCGACATCGGTACCATACGTACCGGCAGCCTGCGTAAAGATACGCGCCGTGGCCTGATCGAAGCTCTTCCCGGCGGCCATCATCTCCTGGACGTGCTTGCGGATGTAATTCATCTCTGGTGGTTCATCGGCAGCAGCCGCTTCCCTTACCAGCCGATCGAGCATGTCCATCGTACCTGCAAAGATGTCGCGGAAGATGCCGGACGCCGTCATTAGGACATCGATCCGTGGCCGACCCAACTCGGCTAGCGGTATCAGCGCATAACGGCCCACTTTACCCTGACCATCCTTGACCGGTCGGGCGCCGATCAACCCCAGCACAATCCCGATAGATTCGCCCTTCGTTTTAATGGTATCGAGACCCCACAACACTTGCGCGATAGTCTCTGGATACTGGCCGGTCTCGGCCCGATGGGTAGCAATCAGCGTTTCGGCAATCCGAAGGCCACGCTCGTAGGCGCTATCGGTTGGTACGCGGAACGGATCCATACTGTGGATGTTGCGACCGGTGGGCAAGACGGTGACGCCATCGCGGATAATATCGCCACCTGGGGCAGCAGGGACGTAGCGCCCGGCCAACCCACGCATCAGAAAATCCAGTTCTTGGGTGTTGTCACGAAGTGCAGCCAGAAGCGCCCGGCCATGCTGTACCAATGCGGCCAACTCATTACTGGAAGATAGACCAACCTGACGCGCAGCCTGCTCTGGCGTTAGATGACCAAATACCGTTTGCTGTACCAGTTCGGTACAACGGCTTTCAATCTCTTCGCGTAAGGCTAACGCATCGGGATCACCCTGGCGAGCCTTTGTGAGTACTTCACTGTATCGCAGGCCAGATTTCCGCACCGACAACAACAGATCGGCCAGACCAGGCAACTCACCACGTGGCACCTTCAGCGTTTCGACGATCAATGTCAACTGCTCTTCAGGCGGCGGTGCACTCCCCAGGATATGCAAACGATCCGTGATCATCGTCGCGGCCAAATCGCGTAGATAGGCATACGCCCGCGATGCAAAGCGACTGAACGACTCACCGGGCTGGCGTGCTAGCTCCTGGTCGAGATTGAGCAGTGCGATCTTCTGCATAATCGCAACCGCTTCTGGACTTTGCTCATCATCTGCGAGCGCAGGTGGCCGCTCGCGATATTCGGTCAACAAGTCTTGCAGAGCCTGCAACTCACGGTACAGACCGGCCCGGCCATACGGAGGGATGGCGTGACCGATGATTGTGCTGTAGCCACGGCGCTTGGCAATATTGGCTTCAGCGGGATTGTTGATCGGGTAGACGTAGAAGTTTGGTATCTCACCGAGCAAAATATCAGGCCAGCAACGGTCGGTAACCCCTAACTGAACACCGGGCATCCATTCAGCAGTACCGTGCATACCAAGATGAATAATGGCATCGGCGCCGAAACTCTCGCTGAGGTAGCGATAGAAGAGCGCGTACTGGTGGTGAGGTGTGTTCTCTTTATCAAACAACAACCGCATTGGATCACCGGGCATCCCAATCACCGGCTGCACGCCAATGAAGACATTACCAATTTGGGTACCTGCCAGCCGCACCTTATCGCGCCCCAAGGGTGCAATATCACCGGGAAACTCGCCCCAACGGGCATTAATCCGCTCTTGATCGCTCGGACGCAACCAGCGATAAAAGTCTTGCCGATCAGCACTCATACCAACGACTACCGGCGGGTGACCGGGGGGCAATGGCTGATCACTGACCAGCCCTTCGAGACAGCGGGCAAAGGTTGCCGGATCACGCGGGTAGCGCCCTACCTGATAACCTTCCGCAGCCAGGCGATCAAGAATGGCGATCAAACTTGCCGGTACATCGAGCAGGGCAGCAGTAGCCACCTTTCCTTGACCAGGTGGATAATTGTAAACAATAATTGCCACCTTCTTGTCGCGATTCGGCTTCTTACGCAGCCGCACAAAACCACGAGCTATGCGGGCCAACCGTTCGAGGCGGTCAGGCACCGTGGTGATCGTACTACCGCGCATCCCACCGAGGACAACCGGCGCTACTGCACCATCCATCTCAGGCAAACTGAAGAGGAACGTGCTTTGGAGTGGACCAACACCACGCTCACGCCAATCATCCTCGTCTTGCACGAATAACGGCTGCGCCACAATATACGGCGTATCAAGCTTACTTAGCAACTCACGGGCAACATCGACCGTCAACCCGGCCTTGGTTGAACCGGCAGGGCCGCCTACAAGGGGGAAGCCCATCGTGTTGATCACCAGATCAACATTCATCCGGGTGAGCCACTCACGTACTACAATATGGCTCTCGATCCCCATCACGAAGATTGGCAAGACGCGCAAGCCGGCAGCTTCCAATGCGTGCACGATCTTGTAATGATAATCAGCACCGGACAAGATATGAGCGCGGAATGACAAGAGCGCCACTGTCCCCAACGGCGCCGCCCCTTCTTTGCGCGCACGGTTGCGCTCCTTCTCCCAACGCTCATATTCGGCAGGACTGGCGAAGAGACGGGGCGCGTCGGGATGAGCAAAACCCATATTTGGCATTTCAACGACCGGATCAACATGTAGATGGCTCATTGCGCAGTATTCACGCAAAATGAGCTTAAACATATTGGTCGCATTGGCGATACTGCGATGATTCCAGTAGTTATTGACGTTTGTCCAGTTCCGAAAATCGTTTAATCGCTTACCAGGCAGAAAATTGATCAGCTTTGAAGTGATCTTTTGCAGTTTTACGTAGCCATACAGAGCGTCTTCCTCACGACCACCGACCAGCAGTCGAGCAACGTTCTGCACAGGTTTGGGCATCCCCTTACCGGCCTTCAGGTTGTACGAACCAACCTTGTTCAGCCGCATCACCTCCGGCAGCCCCTCAAACGAAAAGACAACCGGCGGATCGTGGCGTTCGACCATTGGTACTAACACCTCCGCCGTTTCGTTCAGGGTGATCAGTGAGAGAATCAGACAACGGCAGCGGGCAATGGCTGCTTCCACCTCTGACGAACGGGCGGTTACATCACGATCCTCAAAGATATGCAACCGAAAATCGGGAACCTCTTTGCGAACCTCAGCTTCGGCGCAACGAAAAAAATCCTGACTGTAGCGCTGCAAGCCGAGTATCATCACAAACTCAAGTGGCTGGCCCATAGCGTCATTGCTCCTTGCCTATAGACCTAGATGTTCTGGATATATTATGCAATTATATGACACAAAATACAATCTGAACATAAAACGAACAAAGCCTGTGCATAAAAGCACAGGCTATTGCCATCGAGACAAACCAATGTCAATCACCGTACTCCATTACGGTACCGAGAAAGCGCAGTGCTTCCTGTTCGGTAGCAAACAAACCAATGCCACTTACAAAGCGAACGAGCGGCGCAAAGATAAGCAAATGGTGTTCGGCAACGATGAAGGCAATCCGCCCTAAATGCTTATGATGCACAATTGCCTCAGTACGCTGCCGGGCACCACGGTCAGCACCAGAGATACGTCGGCCATCGACAAGCAAATCGGTTGGCTTCGGACACTGATCGAGCAAGCGCCACATTTCGTGGTAGTACCGTTCCGCTTCAGACAAATGTAAATGATCCTCCATCACCACCCAGATCAGATCATGGGCTCGGCGACGAATGCGGTAGGGCATAGCATGCTCCCTTAGACATTACTTGCAACCTTTTGCACATTATACATACTTTTGCTGTATATGTCTAGCGAAAAGAATGCACAAATGAGTTTCACGCCGCCAGATAAACTCTTTGACCAAAGGGTCAGGATCAGGGGCTAGAGACTTGTGCGCTGAGGCAAACGGGTAAAACTGGTCACCGGTAAAACATCTGGTCGCATGGCGGTAGGGCACCAGATGGTGAAGAGGGAAGGCCAGCAAATAACCATCAGCACGGGGAGACAATCGCTTTTTAAGGACGACATCGCCGCGGACGAGGCGACGCATCGCCTCTACGCATCAACTTCGACGAATGGCCCGAAGCATGACAACTCCTTGCCATTCACTCTTCCCGGTCAAAGAAAACTTCTGACAAGCCCTTTCCCCTCTCTTGCCATACACTACCCTTCACTCGTATAATAAACGCTATCGCTCAACGTTGAGTGTCTTGCGAGGAAGCTATGCAATTCCCCCAACCAATCGTAAATGAGTTCGCCATTACTGCGGCTACCGTGAATGGCTCGGGCAGTCAAACGGCCAACATGGTACTCATGCGAGCCATCTTTCAGATGGGTGTGCCTGTCTCTGGAAAGAACCTCTTCCCTTCCAACATTCAGGGTGAACCGACCTGGTACACACTACGAGTCAGTCAGGCGGGCTATATCGCTCGACCTGCGGTTACCCCAATTCTAGTCGCGTTTAATCCACGCACTGCCAATGACGATCTGGCACAACTGCCAACCGATGGTATCTGTCTCTATCCTGCCGACGGCCTATGGCAGCCGCAACGCTCGGACATCATCCCACTTGCAATTCCGGTGCGGCACATTCTGGATCAGGTAGGCGTCAACCAACGGCTGCGCCCTTACGCGACCAACATGGTTTATGTGGGTGTGCTGGCGGCATTGCTCGGCATTGAGGAGACTGCGTTACTGACCGCTTTGCAGCAACAGTTTCGTGGTCGGCCATCAGCAATTGAGCTGAATCTGGCGGTGATCCGGGCGGCGCAGGCATGGGCTGCTGCCGAACCTTCACCCGCACACGGAAAATACCGTGTGCATCGTATGCACGCAACACGCGGGATGATGCTGATCGACGGTAATACCGCGGCCGCCATTGGTGCGTTGACCGGCGGTGTTGGTGTGGTTGCCTGGTATCCGATTACACCATCGAGTAGCCTGATCGAGGCCTTAGAGAGCTACTTGCCACGCCTACGTCCAGCGACTGACGGCGCCACCTGTGCGATTGTTCAGGCTGAAGATGAAATCGCAGCCCTTGGGATTGTGATCGGTGCTGGCTGGGCCGGTGCCCGTGCGATGACGGCCACGTCTGGGCCGGGTATTTCGCTGATGACCGAATTTGCCGGCTTGGGCTTCTTTGCCGAAATCCCTGCGGTTATCTGGGATGTCCAGCGGGTTGGGCCGTCAACCGGCTTACCAACACGCACTGCGCAAGGTGATTTGCTTTCCGTCTATTATCTTGGTCACGGTGATACCCGACACGTCATCTTGTTGCCGGGGACAATGGAAGAGTGCTTTAGTGATGCACAGATGGCCTTCGATCTGGCCGAACAGTTACAGACGCCGGTCTTCGTATTGAGTGATCTCGATTTGGGGATGAACATCTGGATGAGTCATCCTTTTCCATATCCCGAACAACCACTTCAACGTGGCAAAGTGTTAAGCGCCGAGGATTTGACACGGTTAAAGACCTATGCCCGCTTTGCCGATGTTGACGGTGACGGGATCGGTTATCGGACACTGCCGGGTAATCCACACCCGCTGGCAGCTACGCTCAGCCGTGGAACGGGTCACAATGAGCGCAATGTTTATAGTGAACACCCCGATGACTGGCAACGCAATATGGCTCGTCTCTGGCGGAAACATGAAACAGCACGGCGGCTGGTGCCTCGTCCAGTGATTGAGATCAACCCGCAGGCAACCATTGGCCTGATCGGATTTGGCTCTACGGCGCCAGCCATTAGCGAAGCGTGCGACTTACTGGCTGCCGCCGGTATTCAGACCAGCAGTATGCGTATACGCGCCCTGCCATTTGGTGCAGAGGTCACCGAGTTTATCGCCCGTCACCAGTATTGTGTTGTGGTCGAACAGAACCACGATGGACAACTCCGGCAATTGCTACAACTGCACTGCCCGGCCCATGCCACCCGTCTCGGTTCGGTAGCCTGGTGTGATGGTTTACCGTTAACAGCCCCCTTTGTGCGCGATCAGGTCCTCAACTGCCTGGAACAAATGCGCGAGTCGTCATTGTTGGTCGGTACCGGCACTTAAGAAAAGGGATACACGTTGAGACTACGCGGTAAAAGATATCTTGCTGAATATCCTGCCCGGCAGGAGGAACTATGACACACAATGCCATTGGCTTAACCAAAGCCGATTATCGCGGTGCACCTTCGACCCTCTGTGCTGGCTGTGGTCACGACTCAATCGCTAGCCAGATCATTGCCGCCGCCTTTGAGCTGTCGCTCCCGCCACACACGGTTATCCGTATGAGCGGTATCGGCTGTTCGAGCAAATCAGCCGCCTACTTTTTGGGCCGGTCTCACGGCTTCAATTCACTACACGGACGGATGCCTGCGGTGACTACCGGTGCGCATCTCGCCAATCATACGCTGCGCCCATTAGCCGTTAGCGGCGATGGTGATACTGCTAGTATCGGTTTAGGGCAATTCATTCACCTGTTGCGCCGCAATGTCCCTGTCGTCTACATTGTTGAAAATAACGGTGTGTATGGCCTGACCAAAGGCCAGTTTTCGGCCACGGCTGATGAAGGTCAAGAACTGAAACATGCCGGGGTGAATCATTTTCCACCAATCGATGTGTGTGCAGAAGCTATTCTAGCCGGATGTGGTTTTGTTGCCCGTTCGTTTGCCGGTGACGCAAAGCAGGTGCGCGAACTCATTAAAGCTGCATTCCATTTTCACGGTGCGGCTGTGATCGATATTATCAGTCCCTGTGTAACGTTTAACAACCACGACCGTTCAACGAAAAGTTATACCTACGGTAAAACGCACGAGTCACCACTTCACGATATTAGCTTTGTTCCTCATTACGAAGAAATTGCCGTCGATTATGAACCTGGTGAAGTGCGTGACGTGCAGCTCCATGATGGGCCGGTCATTCGATTACGTAAACTGAACCGTGATTACGATCCGACCGATCGCAGTGCGGCGCTCTTGCTGCTCGAACAAGCGCGATCCACGAATGAGTTTGTGACCGGTCTCATCTATCTCAATGAGCATCGGCCAACGCTGGCTGAAACGCTGGGTATCGGGAATACGCCTATTGCTGCGCTCTCCGAAAATCGTTTACGTCCATCTCGTGAGGCTTTTGCAGCAGTGATGGCAGAATTGCTCGGCGAACGGTAGGGGTCGGTTGCGTCGTGTGAGCGGGTATCTGTATATTCTCTTCGCGACGTGATCGGCGTGGACTGCTGAAGGGTAGCTTCGGTAGCGCTAAGTGCCGATCCGGAATACCCTGTTCCGAGTGATGAAGGTTAGCGCAGGTCGTCTCTAGTCAGATCGACGTACCATCCGAAAGCGTTATCTCCTTGAGGTACGACGACGGTCGGCGCCACAGGCTCCGTGACCATCGTCGTGGATACCGGTAGGGGCGAGGCTACGCCTCGCCCCCGCTTGTGAATCGTCTTGCATCCATCACCGAGGTTCATCCGTCGTGAGGTGATGTTGGATAGGCCCTAATTCTATGACTTTTTTTCAAACACACGCTGAGAGAGCAGGCCGAATGACGGCATTCCCCTACGATGAGTACGGCATCAGCTAACAGTCCCTGGCATCATCGAGCGGGGAGCGGACTGATCGCCGCTGCCGGTTAAACAACGATAAGTTCACGAGGAAATGTTGTTAACGACCGACTCCCATGTTCGGTGATTACGACATCATCCTCGATCCGCACGCCACATTGACCCGGCAAGTAGATACCGGGTTCAACGGTGAAGGTGGTTCCAGGGCGGAGTGGTGTGTCACTCCCGGCCACAATATTGGGCAGCTCGTGCGTTTCAAGGCCAAGACCATGACCGGTACGATGGACGAACGCCGCACCATACCCGGCAGCTTCGATGACTGAACGGGCTGCGGCATCGATAGCCGCACCACTAACACCAGGACGGCAAGCATTGCGTCCGGCTGTGTTGGCAGCTAATACAATTTCATAAATATGCCGGGCAACCGGATCAGGCTCACCAACCGCGATGGTGCGCGTAATGTCTGAATGGTATCCGCGATAGACGGCACCACAGTCAATAATGACCAGATCACCGGTTTGTAGTAAGCGATCACTGTTTTCGTGATGAGGATTGGCAGCATGAGGACCACTGGCGATCATATTAGCGAAGCTCTCGCTATCGGCGCCGGCAGCCAGGATTGCCTCGCTGAGCATCCGCGAGAGGGCACGTTCGCTTACTCCAGGACGGATATGCGGTAAGAACGCTTGTAAGGCCTGTTCTACAATAGCGACGGCCCGTTCCATGAACGACAGTTCTTCGGCATCTTTCACCATCCGTAGTTCGCTCAACAGCGGATCAAGATCACCGGTTCGTATACCAGGAGCGACCATTTCAAGCGCATGTAATTCCATCACCCGCATCACGGTATGCTCAATCGCAATGGGCCTGGCCGGTACACCAGCGCCAAAAGCCGCTTCCATACCGGTGGCCAGCGCCTTTAAAGGCCCTTCGGCATCGTTCCAGGCAAAAAAACGGGTCTCAAACGTCACGCTGGCTCGTACTCGTTCAAGTTCGAGCTGGGGCAACACCATTACCGGTGGCGTGTCACCGGCTGATAGCAGCAGCAGGGTCAACCGTTTACCGGGATGAAATCGCAGGCCGGTCAGATAGGTCAGGTTAATCGATGGCATCAGCACGGCACCAACCCAGCCGTCGGTTTGCAGACGTTCGCGCAAATACTGAAGACGTGCAGACATCTGGAAATCCTCATCTCTGGTATTGAGAGCCTATCCGAATAATTGTCTAACAGGACAGCGGATGAAACCTGATCGATGTACGGGTGCAGCGGCGCTGCGCCCCAACCGATCTTCTTCTGCGACAGGGTATTCCAGATAGGCCTTAGCGTTGTTCTGGTAATTGACCTCGTGCTGCCAGCTCCTGCGGCAGCAAAATTGCATACAGCATCTCATTCACCGGAACGGACACGCCTGCCTCACGCGCCAACCGCACCAGTGCTCCGGTCTGGCTAGACAGTTCTGAAGGTTGCCCGGCCATCATATCACGCTGTAGCGAAGCAGTTCCATCGTATGGCATGCTATCAATGAATGCCATCATCGCCGCGACCGCCTGTGTTGGCATCGCAACACCACGCGCCCTTGCAACATCTACAACCTCTTGCAGGCAGCGCTCGACTAGCGGTCGGGTTTCAGGCAATGAGCGCCAGACCCCGATAGGAGCGCGTGTTGCTGCCCCAAATCCGCTCCAGGCACAGATGAGCATAAATTTTTGCCAAAGCGCCACGTGAATATCGTCAGGAATGTGCGCCTGAATACCGGCCCCTGCAAACGCTGCCCTGATCCGTTCTAGCCGCGGGGTGCGACGATTATCCAGCTCACCAAAGTCGATGGATGGCGGATTGACACCGGCGTGGACAATCACTCCCGGAGCAGCACGATAGGCAATAATCCGACATAATCCGGCCAGGACGTGGTCGGCGCCGAGCACTTCTGCCAGTTCGGTAGGGGCATCGACCCCATTGAGCAGTGGCAGAACAACCGTTTGTGGCCCAATCATGGGGCGCATGGCCATAGCTGCTTCACGCACCTGCCACCCCTTTACCGCTACGATCACGAGATCGACCGGCCCTACTGTTGCCGGATCATCGGTTGCTTTGACTTCAGGCAATGTAAAATCACCGGCGATACTTTGCACGCGCAAACCATGCCGCTGCATTGCAGCCAGATGCTCACCGCGGGCAATGAAGAATACATCGTGACCAGCTTGAGCCAGACGAGCGCCAAAATAACCGCCAACGCCGCCAACACCGACAATTCCAATTCGCAAGGAGTCTGTCATTTTCATACGTCGTATGCTCAATTACGGTATCTCAATAACCAGCGAGAGCTTGCCCAAACGTAGTTCATCACCATGCTGGAGCGGTTGAGGTTGACGTGGTGGTAGTTTAATACCATTACGGAAACTGCCGTTTGTACTATCAAGGTCTTCGTAGTAGACCAGACCCTGTTGGATTATGAAACGACCATGGCGCCGACCAACGCCGTGTTCAAGACCACCATAAGCGGTCACGTCAATATCAGGGTAGAAAGTGCTGACCGGATCGGCCCGACCGATGATAGCCTGCGCTGCTGTCGGTAATGTCAGTACTGCCCCACTTAGCAGCCGAAGACGGATTCCGGCCAGTGAGCTACGAACTGGTGGCGCCACTGGTGCTGATGGCGCAACTGGTGCTGTCGGTGGTACCGATGGTTTGAGTGATGGTGCTGGGGTCGGCGTCCCTGCCTGGATCGTTGCCGGTTGCGGTGGTGGGTAAACGGGCTGAGGTGGGGCGCCAGGAAAGGGCAAATCGGGCACCACTGGGGGCGCAGGCCGCGAATACGTGAGTAACGGTGCGCCACAATTGTCGCAGAACGCTTCACCTGGAATGATCCCAGCACCGCATTGTGGACAACTCGACGGCCCGGCACTGATAGGCGCACCGGTCACCTGCCCCGCTGGGGTAACAGGCTGAACTGACGGTGAGGCCGGTTTTGATGGTACCGGAATGAGTTGGGCGCCACATTGATCGCAAAAGCGAGCACTATCCGGGTTGGCAACACCACATTGGGGACAGAATGGCACGGCGTTCCTCCACCTCTTACAACAGTCGCAAGCTGCATCATACTATGACTATGACTCGCATCTGATGAACAAGGTTGCAGCGCGCCTGTTTGGTTTACATACAGTTGATATGTCCAAATATAACACAAGATGGAAAAATGGAGTAAGAGCATGTGATAAGGCTTAACAATGGTTCGCGATAGAGTGTTTCGCGTAACGCATGCGGCTCCACGACGCGACCGAAACGGGTTGCACGGGTTCAGAGTCGGTGCTACAGAGCACGCCTGGCGGCCCTCACCTTCCCCCCGGCCCCCTTCCTCTCCCACGCTGCGGGAGAGGAAGGGGGAGATTATGCCTCCTCACCCTCCCCCTCCGGCCCCCTGCCGTTCTCCCACAGGGAGCGGCAGAGGGAGGGTAGCATAGCAGTGGTGATCCTGCGCCTGCGTCTGTCAACGATACTGAGTCCGCCAACCAGCTCCCCCCTCTCCCGCTCGTCAGATCACCCCTCGAGAACTTCGACTCCGTGGGGTTTAATACTGAGTCCGCTAACCAGCTCCCCCCTCTCCCGCTTGTCAGATCACCCCTCGAGAACTTCGACTCCGTGGGGTTCAATACTGAGTCCGCTAACCAGCTCCCCCCTCTCCCGCTCGTCAGATCACCTCTCGAGAACTTCGACTCCGTGGGGTTTAATACTGAGTCCGCTAACTAGCTCCCCCCTCTCCCGCAGCGCGGGAGAGGGGCTGGGGGTTAGGGCGCCCCACGCCTCCCCTCCGGCCCCCCCTGCCGTTCCCCCACAGGGAGCGGCAGAGGGAGGGTAGCATAGCAGTGGTGATCCTGCGCCTGCGTCTGTCAACGATACTGAGTCCGCTAACCAGCTCCCCCCTCTCCCGCTTGTCAGATCACCCCTCGAGAACTTCGACTCCGTGGGGTTCAATACTGAGTCCGCTAACCAGCTCCCCCCTCTCCCGCTTGTCAGATCACCCCTCGAGAACTTCGACTCCGTGGGGTTTAATACTGAGTCCGCTAACCAGCTCCCCCCTCTCCCGCAGCGCGGGAGAGGGGCTGGGGGTGAGGGCGCCCCACGCCTCCCCTCCGGCCCCCCTGCCGTTCCCCCACAGGGAGCGGCAGAGGGAGGGTAGCATAGCAGTGGTGATCCTGCGCCTGCGTCTGTCAACGATACTGAGTCCGCTAACCAGCTCCCCCCTCTCCCGCTCGTCAGATCACCCCTCGAGAACTTCGACTCCGTGGGGTTTAATACTGAGTCCGCCAACCAGCTCCCCCCTCTCCCGCAGCGCGGGAGAGGGGCTGGGGGTGAGGGCGCCCCGCGCCTCCCCTCCGGCCCCCCTGCCGTTCCCCCACAGGGAG
>Ga0209162_1000393_pt1 | contig 48525 bp, 49 predicted proteins | sample YNPNPMetaG_FD_187121 | JGI IMG/M metagenome (GOLD analysis project Ga0209162, IMG submission 187121) | Anoxygenic and chlorotrophic microbial mat microbial communities from Yellowstone National Park, USA - YNP NP MetaG (SPAdes) (version 2) ...
GCAGAACGTGGCAACTCGGGCCGAATTCCGTCAACTGACCGCCGTGCTGGAAACCCTCGCCGAAGCGCAAGCGCGGACGGAAAAACGGCTTGAGGAGCTTATCGAGGCGCAAAAGCGTACTGAGCAGCGGCTGGCAGAGCTTTCTGAGGCGCAGAAACACACGGAAGAGCGTCTGGAAAAGCTTGCTGTTCGTATGGAAGAACTCTCCGAGGCGCAGAAACGGACCGAGCAACGGCTGGCAGAGCTTTCGGAGGCGCAGAAACACACGGAAGAGCGTCTGGAAAAGCTCGCCGTTCGTATGGAAGAGCTCTCCGAGGCGCAAAAACGCACGGAAGAATCTCTTTTCAAACTGACGCATCGCGTGGAGCTCGTCGAAGACCGTCTGGAAGGCATCAGCGATTCCGTGGGCTACAGCCTGGAGAACGAGGCCTTCAAGGCCTTGCCCGCTCTGCTTCAGGAGCGTCATGGCATTGCCGTCCAAGGCCGGCTTGTGCGGCGCTACATTGGGGAACGTCAGCTGAACATTTTCGGTCGGGCGCGGCGTGACGGCCAAGAGCTGGTTGTGGTCGGAGAATGCAAAGTTCGCCCATCTCGAAAGGAGGTGGATCGATTCCTCAAGATCACGCAACGCTTGGCCGACCAGCTCGGCTGGGACCACATGATCCGCCTTTTTGTGGCCCACGACTTTCCTCCCACCGTGGAAGAACACCTTCGGGATCGGGATGTCCTTGTTTTCTGGTCTTATGAATTCTAGGCTGCTTAAGGGGACGGGGGCGTTGCCGGGGGACTGAGAAGGCCGCTTGCGATGCCCCAGCTTCGCACCAGGCTTATAAACGGTGCCGGCAGGGGCACGTCGCGATCCAGAACAAGGATTCCCAGTTCTTTGGCCCGACTGAGGACGTGGGTGGAATCTCTTCCTTCGTAGCTGTCGCACAGGCACTGCATGCGCAAGGCGTCGGTGAGAGGGGCTCGCAAGGGGGCCAAGGCCGTGGGAATTTCCCGCAAAATATTTTCGATAAGCTCGCCGTGGCGCAGCGCAAACGACAGGTGCGGTTCTTCAGCGGGAACGTGTCCGAACAATTCATTGACCGCCGCTCCCGTGAGCCGAACGATCTGAGCCGGTTCCAGAGCGCGACGGCTTGAGCGGATGTGCTCTTTGAGGTGCTTAAAGAGCACCATCTTGATCACATCCACGCCTTCCCTGAGGAGGGGCACCAGTCGTTCATGCGACGAGTCCATGGCACGCCTTTGCGGAACGAAAGTCAATCGGGTTCTTTTTCGCGCAGGGCCCGAATGGCTTCGGTTTCCTTAAAAAGCCGCCAGGCAATGAGAGGGTAGTGAAAAAAGCGCCCTTCACTGGCGGCCACGCCGGCGCGGGCAATCCAGTAGAGGTCCGTGAGGGCAACGGCCCATAGCCACAGGGTGGCTCCGATGCCGGGGAGCACCATGGCGCCCAAGACACCGTAGGCGGTCATGCTCAGCTGAAAGTTTAACGATTCCCTGCCGGCCCAATCGATTTTCGGAGACTTTTTTCGCTTCACGAGCCATACACCCAAGGGACACAGCACGTGGCCCACGGGCAGCCACAGCGCGCTGGTGGGAATCCACCAGATAGCCCCAAGAAGGGCGCTGAAATGGCATAAAGAAGCCCACGTGCTGACGTCGTCCTTGTGGTCGAGTTCCATGGCGCTCATGATTCTCCTGGCGGCCCCGATACGGTTGCTTTGGTGTTCGTGTACGCCTTTCAGAGATCATCGCTTCGCAAACTAGCATAGAGCGGTCGTCGGCGCAAAAACTTCCGATCGCCAAAGAATCTTTCCTCCGGCAGGGCCGAAAACCGGCCTTACATTGACGTGGGGCCCGGCCTCGGCTAACGTCTCCGCGGAAGAACTTCTTTTGTCCTGGAGGATGACCCGATGCCCGAAAAAGAAACCATCGTCTCCGGCATTCCCGATTTGGATCGCTTGCTTGAGGGCATTCTTATTGGGGACAACGTCATTTGGTACGATGACGCGGGCAGTCTGGCCCCCGTTTTTTGCCTGCGTTTTATGGACAAATGTCTCGAGGAAAAGCGACCGGTGATTTATGCCAGTTTTGACCGCTCCCCGAGAAACCTCTTGGAACGTCTCGGGCCTATCGCCAAGCATCCGCTTTTTCTACTTATGGACTGTTTCACCTTTGGCAAAGGCAGAGGATCCCGGCCTTTTCTCAGTTTCTACGAGCAGGAGGCAAAAGCATGGCCGTGCTGCATTCACTGCGTGGACCGGCCCGACGACGTGAATGTTTTCATGGACACCCTTTACAGGCTCCACGGCGAGCTGTCCGGCGTGGTGGGATTCGTGTTCGAGAGTCTGACGGGGATGCAGGAGCTGTGGGGTGGTGAAGACAATATGGCCCGCTTTTACACTCATTCATGCCCGAGGCTCTATGAGCTGAGTACGGTAGCCTACTGGATCATGGAAAAGAAAGCCCACTCCCCACGGCTTCGGGCCCAGGTCAATCAAATCGCCCAGGTGGTCATTGAATTGGCCGTCAAGCGGGGCACCACGACCCTCACGGTCCTTAAAGCGGAAGGACGAAACGTCCCCTCCCTTGGTGATCCGGTGGTTTATTGGACGGACGGCCCTCAGGTGATTTTCGGCCATGACGTTCGGGGAAGCGATCGCGCAGGCATTGGGCGGCGTCTTCGGCAGGTGCGGAGCGAAAGGGGACTGTCCCAAACAGAATTGGCTCGATTGGTAGGGGTCACCCCAAGCAGCATCTCCCAGGTGGAAAGCAACCTCGTCTACCCCTCCATCCCGGCGCTTCTGAAGATGGCCGAGGTCCTTGGGGTGCCGGTGGCCTCCTTTTTCTCCGAGGAACCCCAAGGGGAAGAAAGCCCCGTCTTTTGCGAGGCTGATGCCCTCGTCGTGAGGACTCTCGGAGCCGCTTCCTCGGGCATTCGAGTGAAGGCCTTTGCCCCGTGGGACTTTGGGGCCGAAGCCCAGCCTTACTTCATCGAATTGGATCCCGGCAGTGTTGCCGGCACCCACTTTTTCAAACACAAAGGCCAAGAGCTGGGCTGTGTTTTGTCGGGGGTGGTAGCTTTTCGGCTGGGGCACAAGACCTTTACGGCGCGCAAAGGAGACGTGATTTATCTCGCGACAGAGATTCCCGAGGAATGGCGTAACACCGCCGCCGAAACGGCCCGCCTCTTTTGGGTGGTCGTCCGATAATCGGTGGGTGTTTGCAGGTCGCCGGGGTGCGGGGCGTTCCCGAACCCCGGTCATGCCCTGCTAGTTTAGGCGTCTTTCATGAAGGACGCTGCGGATTTGCTTTGAAGCGCTTTAAACCCGAAGGCGACGCACGCGGTCTTGCAGGATCCGCATCCGATGCATTTTTCCGCGTTGATGAGCACCGACCCGTTGAGTTCGGTGATGGCGTGAACCGCGCACACGTGGGCGGCATAGCAGGACTTGCACAGATGGGCGCAAACGTTCTTGGACATGATGGACTCCTTTCATTCTGTGACTGTCCGGGGCCGAAACGGCCCCGGGTTTGGTGGTGATCGGCGATGACGCCTTTTCAGCCCTTAGCCGAGGATTTTTTCGATTTCTTCACGGTCGCTTTGCATGACATAGGGGATGCCGGAAATGTCCGCGGCTTCTCGGGTCAGGGCCACAATGTCGTTTCGGTCAATGTATTGGAGCGCAAACTTTCGAGCTCCGGCCATGAGCTGCTGCAGTCCCTGGCGCAGCCTGTCGATATACGAGTACATGCCGATGGCGCCGGGCGGGAGCTTTTCGAAGTCGTCCCCAAAGCGTTCCTTGAGCTGTGCGCCGACGGCGAACAGGGAAAGATAGCCTTCTTCCAGGCGCCGTCCCTGCTGAGCCATTTTCTCGGCCATGAGCTTTCCATGGGTCTTGCCGACCATGGCGGCGGTCAGGATGGCCCGGCCCAGACAAATGGCCTTGACATAGGGAGCCCCCAGCGCAATGGCCTTGAACAAATGGTCTTCAAGGCTCAAGCCGCCTGCGATGGCGATGGGCGGAACATACGCCCCTTTGGCTCGAAGCTTTTCGCACATCTGATACGTCATGCATTCCAGGTAAACCGTGGGGATACCCCATTCGTTCATCATCCGCCACGGACTCATACCCGTTCCGCCGCCGGCGCCGTCGATGGTGAGCAAATCGATCTTGGCTTCCGAGGAGTACTTGATGGCGCGGGCCAAATCGGCCGGACGGTAGGCACCGGTTTTGAGGGTCACGTACTTGGCACCGATCTTGCGCAGCCGTTCCACTTCCTTGTAAAAACCGTCTTCGTCCACCATGCCGAGCCGGGAATGGCGTTCGAATTCCGTGATGCCGCCCGACTGAAAGGCTTTTTGCACCGCAGGTCGGGTGGGATCGGGCAAAACGATGTAGCCGCGTTCCTTCAACTGAAGAGCCCGCTCAATGGTGGGCAACTTCACCTCTCCACCGATGTCCTTGGCGCCTTGACCCCATTTGAGCTCAAAGATTTCGATGCCCAGTTTTTCAATGACGTATTCGGGAACACCCAGCTTGGTATCTTCCACATTGGCCTGGACGATAATGCCACCTTTGCCGTTGTACCAGCGCTTGAAAGCGGACACGCGGCGTTCCATTTCAGGGGATTTGACCACACGGCCGTTTTTGATTTCGGCCTGAGGGTCCATGCCGCAGATGTTTTCCCCTGCCACCACCAAGATCCCGGAAATGGCGGCGCCCACGGCCACGTCTTCCCAATTGATTCGCGCGATATCCGTCGAACCCACGGCCCCCGTGAAAACGGGAAAATCCAACGGGATGGACCCATCGGCGCCAACCGCCGTCGTACAGTCCACGGCAGGAAACGTGGCCACGTCCGGATCGGCCGCCACGCCCACCGCGCCCACGCAGGTGCCTTGAATGTTGAAGTGAGAAAAATCCACGGGATAGTCTTTGTTGGCCCCCGCTGTGATTTTGCCGAAGGGCTGCGGGTAGATCATCTCACGGCCCTTGAGGGCGGAACGGCCGATTTCGCACGGCCCTTCACAACCGTCCAGACACGTGACACAGATTCCGGAAATGGGAGCCGGTTCCACTCGGGTGGTGGTCAGGGTGGCTGCACTGCGGTTCGGTTGGCTGTAAGACATGCTGTCATCCTCCTCCTTGAAAGTTAATTGGCCCCAAATAAAAAAGCGCCCGCTTCCCCCATTCATGGAAGGAAGATCGGACGCCCTCGTCCCCAGAAACCCTCAAAAGCCGCACGCCGTTGTGCGGAGGGTTTTAGTGCTACTTAAGAAACGACCAAGACCATTAGGACTCGTGCTCGAAAATGTCAAGCGGAAAATGATCCTTAAAATGGTGTCGGAAGGCTTCGGGGTTTCCCGCCGTTTATCGAACTTTTGAAATGGAAAGGAGAGGCAATGACGGAGCGACTGAACCCGTTCACTATGGCGCAGAAGCAATTGGACCGGGCGGCAGAAAAGTTGGGCTTGGACGAGGCCACCCACGAGCTGTTGCGCTGGCCCATGAGAGAATACACCTTTACCATGCCCGTTCGAATGGACGATGGGACCACAAAGATTTTTCGGGGTTTTCGCGTCCAGTACAATACGGCCCGGGGTCCCGCCAAAGGGGGATTGCGCTGGCATCCCGACGAGACGCTCGACACCGTTCGCGCCTTGGCGGCATGGATGACGTGGAAGACGTCCGTGGTGGACATTCCCCTGGGAGGAGGCAAAGGGGGGATCGTGTGTAATCCCAAGGAGCTTTCGGAAGGGGAAAAGGAGCGACTGGCTCGAGCCTACATGCGAGCCATCGCCGGCATTGTGGCCGTGACCAAGGACGTGCCGGCTCCCGATGTCTATACCACACCGCAGATCATGGCCTGGATGATGGACGAATATGAAACCCTTATGGGCGAACATCATCCCGGTGTCATTACGGGAAAACCCGTTCCTCTCGGCGGATCCCTCGGCCGGCATGACGCCACGGCGCGAGGGGGCGTTTACGTGACGCGGGAAGCGGCCAAGGCTTATGGAATCTCACTGGACGGAGGCACCATGGCGGTGCAGGGCTTTGGCAATGCGGGGCAATACGCGGCGCTGCTGGGTTCGGAAATCCTGGGCCTAAAACTCGTGGCCGCATCGGATTCCAAAGGGGCCGTCTACAATCCCAAGGGCATGGACCCGGCGGCGCTGATCCAACATAAGAAGCAGACAGGCACGGTTGTGGGCTTTGCGGGCGGGGAAGCTCTGACCAACGCGGAACTGCTGGAACTGGAAGTGACGGTTCTTTTCCCGGCCGCCCTGGAAAACGTCATCACCGAAGAAAACGCTCCTCGCCTTCGAGCCCGCATGATGTGCGAGTTGGCCAATGGACCGACGACGCCTGAAGCCGACGCGATTCTGCACGACAAAGGGATCCTCGTCCTTCCAGACTTTTTGGCTAACGCGGGCGGGGTGACGGTGTCCTATTTTGAGCAGGTGCAGAACACCTACAATTTCTATTGGGAACTCAAGGATGTCCATGCCCGCCTGGACGATAAGATGACCCGCGCTTTCCACGCCGTCTTCGACATGGCGGCGCGTCACAGGGTGAATTTGCGAGAGGCTGCCTATTTGGTCAGTGTGGCTCGCGTGGCGGAAGCGTGCAAGCTGCGCGGTTGGGTCTGAAAGGGACGGAGGGGGTATGCAGAATTCATGATTAATATCCCTTCGGAACAGCTCATTGGGCTCGTTCGAACCTGCCGGTTGCAACAATGGATCATGGCCCATCCGAACCTGGCGGAATCGATCCGGAGCCTGTTGATCCGTTCGCTGCTGGAGCGGGGGATCGTCACACAAGCGGGCTTCGAACGCATGGTGGAGGATGCCGTGCGGGCTCTCAACTTGGCTGACGATCCCGAGCACCGCCGTGAGGTTTCCAACGCCCTGACGGATATTCTTTCGGCCCACGCTTTTTCCGAAAAAGAAGTTCTAGACCATATCCGACTGGCACAAAAGCTCGAAAAGTTTCACATTCTCAATCGGGTCGTCAACACCGAAGGGGCGACATCCAAGCAAATCAAAAAAGCGCTTAAGGACTTTTGCGCCGTGCCCCAAGGGGATTTGTCCATCCCTCCGAGCGAAGCGGAAGGGGTGCGGGTGGCCCTGATCAGTCATTTCATTTCCAACCAGCTGCCTTTCGTGGGGATTGCCAAGAAACACATCACCATTCGCGATATCGACGAAATGGTGGACCATGCCTACTGGAATCCTCGAAGATCCGGCAAAGTGGGCGGCAAAGCGGCGGGGATGTTCCTGGCCTATAAAATCCTTCTGCCGCGCCTTGCCCCCAAAGACCCCGAATTGGAACAATTCCTACGCATTCCGGAATCGTATTACTTCAATTCCGGTATTTTTTCCGATTTTATCGACTATAACAATCTTCATTGGTTCCATAGTCAAAAATACAAAACCCGAGAGGTCATCGAAGAAGAGTACAAGCACATTTCCGACCTTTTCGCCCGTGCGGCTTTTCCACCCGATATGGTGGCCATGTTCAAAAGATTTTTAGAACAAGTCGGCGAATGGCCGCTTATTCTGAGATCGTCCAGTCTCTTGGAGGACAACTTCGGCCATGCGTTTTCCGGCAAATACGATTCCGTCTTTTTGGCCAACCGAGGCCCCTTGGAAAAGAGACTGGAGGCGTTCATCTGGGGACTTAAGAGGGTGCATATGAGCACCTATGCGCCGGCGCCCATTCTTTATCGAAGAGATCACAACCTGCTGGACTTTGACGAAAAGATGAGCGTGCTGGTCCAAAAAGTGGTGGGGGCGCAATACGGCGATTATTTCTTTCCCCTAGCTTCAGGAGTGGCTTTTTCTCGAAATACCTATCGATGGTCGCCGAAAATCCGGGAAGAAGACGGGATGGCTCGACTGGTTTTCGGCCTAGGCACGCGGGCGGTGGAGCGTGTCGGGCAGGACTATCCTCGATTGGTGGCCTTGAGTCACCCCGACATGCGCCCTGAAGTGTCCGCGCGCCATATCGTCAAGTATTCGCAGCGCCTGGTGGATGTCATCAACCTCCGTAGCGGGCGTGTGGAAACCATTTCGTTTCGCGACCTCCTGCCCCATCTTCCGCCGAAGGCAGCCTATTGGGTGGTTTCCAACGTGGCTGATGACCACGTGTCGTCTCCCCTCTACAAGAGCCAGGTCGTGTCCCCCGATACGGCGGTTGTCACCTTTGACAACCTCCTTCGCCGTTCCCCTTTTCCTGGACTTCTTCGAAAAATTCTTCGGCGCTTGGAAGAGGCTTATGACCATCCGGTGGATGTGGAATTTGCCTGGCATGACGATCGGCTGTTTCTCTTGCAGTGCCGGACCCTGACCGTCCGGGAGGAATTGGCTCAGGTGGATATCCCCACGGACATCCCTGAAAAATGCATTGTCTTCACCAATGCCAAGGTGCTTTTCAATGCCGTCGTGTGTAACCTGGACTATGTGGTCTATGTGGATCCGAAGGCTTATGGACACCTTAAGGACCTGAGCGTGAAAGCGGCTGTAGGGCGTGTGGTGGGGCGGATCAACAGGGCCCTGCAGGGGAAGCGTTACGCCTTGTTCGGGCCCGGCCGGTGGGGAACCAACGACCTTCACTTGGGAGTCCGCGTCGGATATGAAGACATCAACCATGCCCTGGTGCTGGGCGAGATCGCTTTCGAATCGGAAGGAGTGACGCCGGAGGTGTCTTTCGGGACGCACTTTTTCAGTGACTTGGTGGAGGCAAGGATTGTGCCGGTCGCCGTTTTCCCCGACGATCCACAGGAAATCTTTCGGGAAGAATTCTTTGCGGCGCCGCGGCACAACCGCCTAAGGGACATCTGTCCCGAAGAAGCCCAGTGGGAAACGGTGATCAAGATCGTGTGTGTCCCGGAGGCTTATGCCGGGCTGAAGCTCCATGTGTACCAGGACGCACACCGCCAGAGGGGCATGGGATTTCTCGGTCCCGAGCACCCCCGGGGCGGGTGAGCGAAACCTTCACGGCCGAAAAGTTCCCCGGGAAACGGAGCGCGAAAGGAAGGAAATCTTGTTCGAAAAAATCGGACGCACGGCACGCACGGAAACCGCGCGGCAAAAAAAGGGGATATCATGAAATCTCTTTTGACCGTCATGGGTATCGGTTTTGCCATCGTCGCCATTGGGGCGACCGCATCGGCCCAGAACCCGCCCCGCGAAATTGCAGGGTACCGGCTGGGGTCGAACATCACCGTTTACGGAGGGCGGATCGCGTCAGAAAATGCCTACGCGGTGCGTTTGCGCCCGTACCTCAAGGAAGCGGCCGTGTCGGTTCCGCAAGGCTTTGCCAGCGGCTATGTCGTCTACGGCGTCTGTGACGCCCCGGGAATTATCGTGCGGATTAAAGTCAAGTACGAAGACGACGGCCGCGCCTTCTTCGATCGGCTTTTGGAGGCTTTGAAGAAACAGTACGGAGAACCGTCGCAATACGTGGGAGATCCGTTTCAAGCGTATGTGGCGTGGAAATGGTCTTTCAATGTTTCCAAGAATGAAAAGATCACCATGATTTTAAGCCATTACGACGGAGACGACGAAGAACACACCCAGGGCAATGCGCTGAAACTTTCGCTTACGTCCCAGATCGCTGAGGAAAGCCGTTGCTATGAAGCCCAACGCCGAAAGGAACAGACCCAGGATTCCAAAGGAAAGGCCCGATTACCCGCCGACGCCGAAGCCTGGCGCCGTTGGCTTCCTGCCCCATGAATCCACAGAGCGTCTCTTCCGCGCAATTCAGGCCCACTACCTTCAGCAAGACCGTCGTGTCGGGGTGTATGCCGTCACCGGCGCCGGTGAATTTGTTCCTTCCTCTTTGACAAACGTCCGCCGGGGCCTGGTGAAACTCATGGATGAGGGCATCCTGCGCTCTGACCACACTTTCCTCGATGCGGGAAGCGGTGACGGCCGTGTGGTGATTTTGGTGTCTTTAATCTTCGGCCTGAAAACGTTCGGGGTGGAATACGACGACGCCTTATGGCGCCGTTCGCTCGACCATGTGGCTATTTTTCGCCCTTTCTACCGAACCGGGAACGCGCTGCCCACCCTCTTGTGCGGAGACTTCTGCGATGAAGAGACGTACATTCGGCATGGAATGGCTTTCCGAAACTTCGATGTGGTTTTCAACTACGCCAATGATCATCATCGGTTGGCGGCAAAGGTCGCCCGCGATGGGGCCGAGCACGTGCTTTTCCTGTGCTACGGTCCCATTCCCTTTCCGGAATCCTTTCCCGGCCTGGTGACCATAAGGTCACTGGCGTTGGGAAACGGTGCCGCGCAGAGGGGATCTTTCCTGCACGCCTATAGAAAGGGCGGCTAGCGTGCGGCCAAAAGCCGTTGCAGTTCTGCCCAGGGGAACCGCTTTCCGGGACAATCCGTGCGGGCTCCCGGGACGTCGCCGTGCCCCACGATGTTTTTTGCCGGTATTCGGTAGTAGTGGGTCAGTTCCCGAATGAGGCGCGCTAGGGACTCCATCTGCTTCGCCGTGGGAAGCCCTTCGTCGAAGTTGCCCACAAGAGCCACCCCGATCCCCATGTCGTTCATTCCGCCGACCTTACAATGGGCGCCCTTCTGCTGCTTGATCCACCGCGGAGAGACCTCGATTTGCCCGTCCCCTTTGCCCAAGCTGCCGTTGTCGATGAGGAAGTGATAGCCCAACCCGTTCCAGAAGCCTCGGTCTTGGTGATTGGAATGGATTAGAGTCGCTTTGCCGATGTCCGTCGCCGTGTGATGAATGACGATCCAGCGCCAGCAGGTGTTGGGATAGAGCGGAATGATGTTGTGGAACTGAGTGGCGTTGGGGATGGTGAGTTTTTGGCCGATGGCGATGGGGGCGCCGGGCTTCAACCCGTTGGCCCGGTAGATGGATTCCATGGAGACGCCGTACATTTTGGAAAGTCGCCAGACGGTCTCCATGGGGGCCACTTCGTGAATGACCGTTCGCGGTGTCTTGGAGTCGGCAAGGGGTTCTTGCACCACATGGATGCGTTGCGGTCCGGCAACCGACTCATACGGGGTGGGAGGCGATGAGGGCTGGAGAGGTGAGGTGGCGGGCGCCGGGGCGGGCTTCGCAGACGGTGCCGGGACGTGGCGGGAGCTGCAGCCCGAAAAGAGGCCCAGCGCTGCTGCCGTGAGGATCAGCACCGCCGGTTTCATGATTGTGGCCCAGATCGATGCCCTCATCCGCCTGTCCCTCGGGAGTTTGCGATTTCCAAAACCATGGCCGTTTCGTCGCAGTCGGGGAATTTGGTGCAGTGCAGACAGTCCGCCCAAATTTTTTGGGGAAAGACCTGCTTGTCGGTGACGCGAAAGCCCAAATTTTCGAAAAACCGCACCTCGTACGTCAAAACGAAAACCCGTGAGATGCCCAGTTCGCAGGCTTCGTTCAGACACGCGCGCACAAGCGCGGTGCCGATGCCGCGTCCCTGTCGATCGGGCACGACGGCCAAGGAACGGACCTCCGCCAAATCCTCCCAAACGATGTGCAGGCAACAGCACCCCAAGATCTCGCCGGTTTCCGGGGATTCCCAGACGACGAATTCCCGAATGTGCGTGTATAAATCGCTCAAGGAACGGGGCAAAAGTTTTCCTTCGGCGGCGAAGGCGTTGAGGATTCTGTGCAGGTCTTTCACATCGCCGATCCGGGCTTTTCGAATCATGAAGTCTTTTCCCTTCCGCGGATTCTAAGGCGCCGTCGCAGGATCAGGGCATCCACGGCCTTGAGCGCGGCGTCCACATCGGCCTGGGTCGTGCACCAGCCGGGAGAGAGGCGCACGGTTCCTTCGGGATAGGTGCCCAAAGTTTGATGGGCCCAGGGAGCGCAGTGGAGCCCGGCTCGCACCGCAATTCCGGAAGCGGCCAAGATCGTGGCCACATCGACCGGAGACATCCCTTCGACGGTAAAAGATACGGCATTGCCGCCGCGCACGGCGGGCCGATAGACACGAACGCCGGGAATGCCTTCCAGGTTTTCGGAGGCATATCGGGCGAGTTCGAGTTCTCGGGCACCCACGGTATCCACCCCCATGGAGGCGAGATGTTCCAGGCCCGCGGAAACTCCGACGATGCCGGGAACGTTGGGTGTTCCGCTTTCGAAACAATCGGGCATGTGCCGAGGTTGGACCCATTCTTCGGAGCGGCTGCCGGTTCCCCCATCGATGAGCGGCTCCACTTCCACATCGGGGCGGATGTACAGAAGGCCGACCCCTGGAGGGCCGAGGAGCCCTTTATGGCCGGAGCAGGCGAGCATGCCGAGATCGTGCTCCGTAACATCGATGGGAAGGAGCCCCGCCGTTTGGGCGGCATCGAGGAGAACGGGAACGCCGTAGGCCCGGCAGAGGGCCAGCACTTCCGATCCGGCCACCAAAGCGCCGTTCACATTGGAGGCGTGAACCAACACCGCCAAAGACGGCGGAGGGTCCAGGGCGCGGCGAAAAGCGTCTTCGTCCAGGGACCCATCGGCGTAGCAGGGAACGCGAACCACTTGCACATCCCGTGTTGCCGCTAAGCGCGACAGGGGTCGGGCGACGGCGTTATGTTCCATGGAAGTCGTCACCACGCGATCGCCCCGTTTGAGAAATCCCTTCAGGACCACGTTGAGGCTTTCCGTAGCGCTTTTGGTGAAAACGAGGCGCGTCGAATCGGCGATGCCGAAAAACCGGGCGGCTTTGCTTCGGGCCGATTCCACTGCCGCAGCGGCTTCCATGGCTCCACGGGAGTGGCCCCGGCCCGGCGACGTCAGGGCTTCCAGAGCCCAGGCGACCTCTTTGAGAACCCCCTTCGGCTTGGGAAAGCTCGTGGCGGCGTGGTCCAGATAAATTTCCGAGTCGTTTTGGGCCGTTGGCCCGCGGCTGGGTGTCTTTTTCATCCCAAACGTTTCTCGCCGCTGTAAACGGTGAATTTTCCAGCTCTGGCGTATCCGATGAGCGTCATGTTTACCGTTTCCGCCAAACGAATCGCCAGGGTCGTGGCCGTATTTCGGCTCACCAGCATGGGCAGGCCGACTTTTGCGGCCTTGATGACGATTTCCGACGTGAGTCGCCCCGTTGTAAGGAGCATCTTATCGGCCAGAGGCATGCCGTGCAACACACTGTGTCCGATGAGCATATCCACCGCGTTGTGACGGCCGATGTCGTCCCGAAAAAGGCGGATGCCCGACGCATCGGCCAGAGCGCAGTTATGGACTCCGTGGGTTCTGCGGTAGGTTTGACTCAACCGATGGAGATCTTCCATCCTTTCCCAGACCGCTCGAACCGGAAATAGGGGACCGTTTTCCATGGGTTGGGCCAGAAGGGCGTCAAGGGCATTGTAAAAAACCGTGCCTTTGCCGCATCCGGACGTGATGGTCCGCGTGTTCCACAAGCGTGCCGCCAGGGACGTGTCCTCCCGCAGCTCCAGGAGAACTCGGCCGTTTTCGTGATCGACCGCAAGGCCTTTCATGTCGTCCGGCCCGTCCAAGAATCCTTCCGCGTAAGCAAACCCCACGGCCAGCTCGTCCAAGTGACGCCCGGCGCAGAGCAGGGTGACGATTTCCCGGTCGTTGATGTAAATCGTGACGGGCGTTTCCTCGATCACCCACTGATGGACCTGTTCCACGGCCCCGTCGGCCGAATAGAGCCATGCGGGAACGCACGCCACCTTTTCCAGTTCGTTCGGCGCTGTGGAAGAAGGGGTCGTGATGTTCATGAGGGCAGGATCCCTTCAAGCGACCATCGCACATAGTCTTTGAGAATCCGGTGGTGATCGAACGCCATGTTTTCGGGAAGGGCGTTCAGCGGAAAAACTTTGAGATCGCGAGCGTCATCGGCGGCATGGGCGCGTCCCGAGCCTTGGGCCGAAAAGACCACGGTGACGGTATGCTGGCGGGGGTCGCGCGCCGGATCGGAATAGGCTCGAAACTGCCGCAGATCCGTAAGGTCCAACCCGGTTTCTTCCTTGGCTTCGCGTCGAGCCGCCTGTTCCAGGCTTTCGCCATAGTCCACGAAACCGCCGGGAAGGGCCCAGCCCAGCGGCGGGTGGCGGCGTTCAATAAGGATGACGCTTGTGGGTTCCTGCTCCGGATGGATGATGATGTCCACTGTGAGGGCGGGATTGCGCTGGACGGCCACGGGGGCGCCGCATCGAGGGCAGGAGATCACGGGCGGTTTCACGCGGGGGACTCCTTCTTGGGTTGGACGAACACGCCGTGTTCCAAAAGCATCACAAGAACGATACCGGAAACCATGCCATTTCCCAAAAAGACCCGGCCCATGCCGGACAGGGATACTATAAAGGACTGGGGCAGGAAGGCCAAGAGTGTGCCGATAAGCACGGGAAGGCCCACCACGAAATAGTCCCGCGCCGCCAAGGTCCTGTCGGCGGCGATCACGGCCAAGGCGGCGCCCAGCTGCCCCGCCATGGCCACACACAAGGCGGACGCCACCACGGCTGGAGGCACCAGGGTGAGCGCGGCGGCGACTTTCGGGAAAAAGGCCGCCGCCGTCACCAGCAGCCCGCACCAGGCCAAAGGAAAGCGGCTGGCCACGCGGCTGGCCAAAACCACGCCGGGTCCGGTGCTGTAGGACACGGTGCCGACAACCCCGAAAACGGCGCACACCATGCCGCTGATACCGGTTGCCAGCAGTCCGCGACGGAGCGCGCTGTCAAGCCGGGTGGATTGCGTCACCGCCGCGATCCCTTGAATGCTTCCCATGCTGTTGACCGCAATGGCCACATAGGTCAGCACAAAGGCGATAAACGCGTCCGCGTGCCATTGCGGAGAAAAGGACGACCACGGCCGAGGCAGCGAAAGCCAGGGCGCGGCGAGGAGCGGGGTCCAGGAGACTCGGCCGAGAAAGGCGAAAACAACCGTTCCCAAAAGAAGCCCCAGGGCCATGTTGCACGTTTTCCAAAGACCCCGAAGGCGGTGCCCCAAGACCGCTATGATCACCATCAAGGCCAGGGCTATGGCAAGCACGAGGGCGGAGGCGTCGCCGTGACGGGAATCCAAGCCCAGAATGGGCGGAATCAGATGGGGAAGCAGGGAAAAGGCGATGAGCATCAAAATGACGCCCACCACATTGGGGGTGAAAAGGCGCAGCAGAGGCCGCACAGCGCCCGCTGCGGCGACCAGGGCCAAGCAGGCGGCCGCGGCCAAGGTCGCGCCCTGAACGGCTCCAAGACCGAGAGGGCTCAAGGAGACAAACGTCAGGAGATGGGCCGTCGCTGGTCCTTCCACGAGCGGGTACCGGTGTCCCCACAGGGTTTGAAAGAGGGTGCCCAATCCCGAGCAGACAAGAGTCACTTGGAGAAAACGGGCTTCCGAAGCCGCAGGAAGATCCAGGGCTTGAGTGACGATCTTGGCTGCGATGACGTAGGCCGGGAAGATGATGACAGCCCATTGGACGGCGTAAACGAGGGATAAAGCGAGGGGAGGGGAATCGTCGAGCCCGTAGAGATATCGCTCGGGGTTCATGCCTCACCCTCCCGCACTGGTACTGTGGGGTTTGTTACAGCTTTGCCGGCCTCGGGTTCTTAGAGCTTGTTCCGCAAGAGCCGTACGATGAGTCTTTCCCGGGAACGCGGTTTTCCGACCTGCCCGAAAAGGGAAGACGAAATCCTCGCGTTCCCGTGGAAATCATAGCTTTACGGAGAGGGCCTAATGCTGGATATCAAAAAGACTGCTGATGCTATCCTCGTTGTGGATACTCTTAATGGCTTGACTGAACAAACGGGCTGCGGAGACGACCTTGATCTTGTCACAGTGGGCGGCTTGGGGCCGAAGCGGCAGCGTGTCTGTGACCACGAGGCTTTTCAGATCGCTTTTTTCAATCCGTTCCACGGCGGGGCCCGACAGCACGGGATGGGTAACGCAGGCATGGACTTCGCTCGCCCCGCGATCCAACAAGGCTCGGGTGGCTTCCACCAGAGTGCCGGCCGTGTCGGCCATGTCGTCCAGGATAATCGCCGTTTTGCCCGCCACGTCCCCGATGATGTGCATGACCTCGGCTTGGTTGACGTCGACGCGCCGTTTGTCAATCAGGGCCAAGCCCGCGGGAAGCCGCTGGGCGTAAGCTCGGGCCCGCGGCACGCCGCCCGCGTCCGGACTGACGACCACCAGGTTGTGGTTGAAGTGCTCGCGAATGTATGGAAGCAAAATGGGCGAGGCGTAAAGATTGTCCACGGGGATGTCGAAAAATCCCTGAATCTGCCCGGCGTGGAGATCCATGGTGAGGATGCGGTCCGTGCCCACGCTGGTGATGAGGTCCGCCACAAGCCGAGCCGTGATGGGCACGCGGGGCTTGTTTTTCCGGTCTTGGCGCGAATAGCTGTAGTAGGGGATAACGGCGGTAATACGCCGGGCGGAGGCCCTTTTTAAGGCGTCGATCATGACGAGCAGTTCCATCAGGTGATCATTCACGGGAGGGGCTCCCGACTGCACGACGAAAACATCGGCACCGCGCACGTTTTCCCCGACTTCCACGCGGATTTCCCCGTCACTAAAGGTGCTCACCAAGGCGCGCCCCAAGGGGATTTCAAGGGAATCGCAGATCTTTTGAGCAAGCTCCAGGTTGCTGTTGCCCGAAAAGATCTTCATACCGTAGGTCGCCATGGCCGGCTCTCCTCTGCGTTACAAAACGTTCCCCACTTCACGAACGAAGCGGTCCCTAAATAGTCCAGGCGACCTGAAATGGCAAGCCTTTTGCCCCTGAGGGGGAGGGGCCTTTGAGAAAGCGCCGTGGACGGGGCTGAGCGCCCTAAAAGTCTTTAAAGTCGTCGTGGACGGCCTTGTAGGCTTCATTTTCCGGGTGGTAAATGAACCGATGGCAATGGGGACATGTCAGGATGTCCTGATCCCGCAACAGTTCGATGAACCGCTGAGGGGGAATGTTCAGGTGGCAGATCTGGCAGACACCGTGGCTCACTGGTGCCACCGCCACCCCTTTGTAACGCTGAGCCAAAGTGGTCCATTTGGTGAAAAGGGGAGGGTCGATCCGTTCCCGAACTTGGGCTTGAAGCCGTTCCAAGTGGGCGATCTTGTCTTCCACCTGATCGCTTTCCCGCTGCAGGGCGGCTTTTTTTTCTTCCACGTCCTTGCGGCGCTTTTCCAGCTCTTGACCAAGGCTTTTGAGTTCTTTGGCGAGCTTTTCGATTTTTTCCATGAGCTCCAGGACATGGTCTTCCCGCGCGCGAATCTCGTCCTGCAGATCCTGTATTTCCTTCAGCAGGGCATGATATTCCCGATTGGTCTTGACCTCGTGTTCCTTCTGCCGGCTCCGCCGAATTCGAGCCTCCAGGTCCGCGATGTCTTTCTCCTCTGCACGGCGCAACTGCACGGCGTGGTCGTGCTCCGTCTTTTTAAGAAGATATTCGCTCTCAAAGGCGGCGAATTCTTTGTCCAAAGCGGCGATCTTAAGCGGTGTTTCCTCGCGCCGTCGAATCAGTTCCGCCTTCTTATTTTCCAGAATCTGCAGCTCCACCAGATATCTCAATTGCTCCTGCAACGCATTTCCTCCTGTTTTCATTGAAAATCACCGTGACCAACGGATCTCTTTCCACGGTGGACGCCATGACTTCCAAAATGGCGCCGCGGCTTCGGCCGGCGGCCGCAAGGGCGTCGGCCAGGGGCGCGACCACGAAGGCTTCCGAAGCGAAATGCCCGATGTCGATGACCACGATCCCGTGATCCAAAGCCGTGTGCGCATCGTGGTATTTCACGTCCCCGGTGATGAAAACGTGACAGTCGTGTTGGATCGCGCGACCGAGAAGGCTCATGCCGCTTCCCGTGCACAGGGCGACTTTCTGGACGGATTTTCCGGGATCCCCCACGAGTCGAACACTTCGAATCCCCACCAGCCGGGCGAGGCGTTCGGCCAGATCCAATGCCGAACAGGGTTCAGAGAGAAGGCCGTAAAGGCCCAAGCCCACATAGCGAGGGTCGTGGATCGCGGCGGGGTTTTCTTCCAGGGGGCCCTGCACGGCCAAACCCACGGCCCGTGCCAAGGTGTCGTTGGTTCCATGGAGCGCCGCATCCAGATTGGTGTGGGCCGAGACGATATGGACGTTGCCGCGGATGGCTTCGGCAACCACGGAACCCGGCTGGCGGTCCAGGGACAGGGTGGTCACAGCCTTGGAAAAGAGCGGGTGATGGGTGACAAGAGCCTGGCACTGCCTGCGAGCGGCCTCACGCACGGTGTGCACAGACGGGTCCAAAGCGACGAGGACGCGGGAGACCTCGGCCCTGGGATCACCGACCTGAAGGCCGCAATTGTCCCAACTTTCCGCAAACCGAAAAGGAGCCAGCTCATCGACCCATTGGACGATATGGGCCACGGTAACCGAGGTTTTCATGGGTGAGGCCTTTTCGAGCGCGGAGAAGCTAAAAGTGGCAAGAGCGGCACAAGAAAAGCGAAGGGGGCGTTCCTCATGAGGAACACCCCCCGGTGTATCGGCACCCTTCGTCCACAGGAGCTCGCTTTCATGCCCTTTCTCGAGCCGGTCCGTTTATGTCCCATATGGGATTTGTCCATGACCTTTCGTCTTTGGCGGCCAAAAACTGGTGGGCCCACCTGGCCTCGAACCAGGGACCGACCGGTTATGAGCCGGTGGCTCTACCAACTGAGCTATGGGCCCGTGCTCAAAGGTGGGAACGTTTATAAAAATGAGCCCCCTTCAGTGTCAAGGGAAACGTCATCGGCGCATGGAGTGCTGCAAAAGATGCGGTCCAAACGACAACGCCCCGAAAGGACTTGCCTTCCAGGGCGTTGGGGCGTTTCGTCTATTTAAGGACTAGGCGCGGCGAACATTAATGGCCTGAGGGCCCTTCGGCGTGTCCGAAATTTCGAACGTCACCGTTTCGCCTTCGGTCAGGGTCCGAAAACCGCGACCTTCGATACCGGAATAGTGGACAAACACATCCCCGGCGCCTTGTGCTTCAATAAAACCAAAACCCTTCTTCTCGTTAAACCACTTCACTTGACCCTGCATCATAAATCTGACTCCCTTGTGTTCTGTACTGCATGCCGGGTGATGCTTTGGAACTCGAGGTTGCCTGAGGAAAAGCTGGACACTCGGTGAAACCAAAGAGCGGACCGGAACGTGCGTACATGAATCTGAAATTTCGGGAACCCCCTCTGGGCTCCCATCAACGTAAAAGCCTTGTAACAGGTCCCGAGACAAAAGCCAAGCACTTTTTTTCGAATTTTGAAAAAAAATGGTCTTCCCCTTGAATTTCGGGGGTCGGATAGGTCAAAGTGTTTGAAAATCAAAAAAGAAACGAGACCCTCCACAAGTCACCCAAGGGTTGGGAGGACATGGAATGGCGGCAGGCAAACGCATGGTGGTGATCGGAGGAGATGCGGCGGGCATGAGCGCCGCATCTGTGGCGCGTCGGCTGGATCCCCATCTGGAAATCATCGTCTTTGAAAGAAGTCCGCACACTTCCTATTCGGCGTGAGGCATTCCCTACTACGTCGGCAGGCTTGTCGACGATGATCGAAAGCTTGTGGCGCGTTCCCCCGAGACCTTCAAGGCCGCACAGAATATCGATGTGCGCATCCGCCACGAAGTCGTTGCCGTGGACCCCAAGGCTCGGCGCGTTCGCGTGGTCCAGTTGGACTCGAGTCGAGAATGGTGGGAACCCTACGATGATCTCCTCATCGCCACAGGGGCTCGGCCCATCGTTCCCAAAGTGCCCGGTCATGACGCCCAGGGCGTTTTGGGCGTGCACACGTTGGAAAGCGGTCTTCGAGCCCGGAAGGCCCTGGAGAGGCTCAAGCCCCGCCATGCGGTGGTGGTGGGAGGAGGATACATCGGGTTGGAAATGGCCGAAGCCTTTCTGATCCTGGGCCTGGACGTACGCCTCATCGAAAAGGCCCCTCAGGTGATGGCCACCCTGGATCCCGACATGGCTGCTTTTGTGGCGGACGCTCTTCGAGCCAAAGGCGTGACGCTCCATTTGGAAGAGTCCTTGGAAGGATTTGAAACGAAAGGAGGCGTGCTGACCGCGGTGGTGACCGACAAGGGCACCTATCCTGCCGGCATCGCCTTGCTGGGCTTGGGTGTTCGGCCCAACACGGATCTGGCCGCCGAGGCGGGCATCCCGCTGGGGGTGCGGGGGGCTCTTCGCGTGGACCGACGCATGGCGACGCCGATCGAGGGTGTCTGGGGTGCTGGCGACTGTGCCGAGTCCTTTCACTTGATCACCGGAAAACCTTTCTACGTGGCCTTAGGCACCGTCGCCAACCGACACGGAAGAGTGGCCGGAACCAACATCGCCGGCGGCCGGGCCATGATGAGCGGTGTGCTGGGAACGGCTGTCACAAAGATCTGCTCCCTGGAGGTGGCTCGAACCGGTCTTCAGGAGCGGGAATTGCAGGAATTAGGTTGGGACTACGTCTCGGAGACCATCGAAAGCCGAACCAAGGCCGGTTATTTTCCAGGCAGCGGCCCGATCCATGTGAAGCTTCTAGCGGAGAAGCGGACGGGAAAAATCCTCGGGGGCCAAATCGTCGGGGAAACAGGCTCGGCAAAACGGATCGACGTGGTGGCTGCCGCAATCGCGGGAGGCCTCACGGCGGAAGCCATGAGCAATTTGGATCTGGGCTATGCGCCGCCTTTTTCGCCTCTGTGGGATCCAGTGATCATTGCCGCCCGCGTTCTTTCCAAGAAGATCGGCGCCTGAGCGCGGGACCGTCGGCACTGAGCCTACTGCTTCCATGACGCCGTAGAGGCTTGCGAAGATCTTCCCTCTTTTGTCGGCTCGTGTTAGGAATCGGCCAAAGAAGAGGGGTGGAATCATGTCAGGCTACCAAATCGAGACGATTCACGACCTGATTCGAATCTTAAAGGATCAACCGGAATGGAAGGAAGAACTGCGCCGGCTGATCCTCACCGAAGAACTTCTGGCCCTGCCTTCGGCTTTCGAGCGGTTCCGTCAAGAGGAATTCAAGCCCCTCGTGGAAAGGGTCGACCGCATTGAGGGGGACGTCCATGTCCTCAAGCAGGATGTTGCGGTTCTCAAAGAAGATGTTGCGGTTCTCAAAGAAGACGTAGCCGTCCTGAAGCAAGACGTCGCAATTTTGAAACACGATGTGGAGATCCTGAAACACGATGTGGCGGGCCTTAAAGAAGACGTGGCGGTTCTCAAAGAAGACGTCGCTGGCCTAAAACAAGACGTAGAGATCCTGAAGCAAGATGTGGCCAAGCTCAAGACGGACGTGGGGGACCTCAAGGGCGACAATTTCCAGCGCAAGGTGCGAGAAAATGCCGCGGCTTACCTTGGGCGGCTGATTTCCCGGGCACGGGTTGTCCCCCACGAACAGCTTGCCGACGTTTTAGAAGACGCTTTCGACGAAGGAAAGATCAGCGAATCCGAACGGGACGACGCCATTGCGATCGATCTGGTGGTGCGCGGGCGCCTGCGCCACGACAAGACCCGCGAAGTGCTTCTCGCGACGGAGGTTTCGGTTGTGGCGGATCGCCATGATCTGGAAAGGGCGGCGCGGCGGGCGGCGGTCATCGGTCGGGCCTATGGAATGGAGACCATCGGCGTTACGGTGGGGCAGGACCGCACCGAAGGGGCGGCCGAAGCGGCCGATGCCCTCGATGTGGTCCTCATCGCCTAGCGGCTTAGCTAAGGTCTTGCCGCCGCCAGGAATTTCCCCGGCGCCGCGCAGGGAAACGCCGCCGAGTCCTTTCATGTTTCGATAAAGCTTTTCAGTTCCTTGCGGCGGCTGGGGTGCCGAAGCTTCCTCAGAGCCTTTGCCTCAATCTGGCGGATGCGTTCGCGGGTCACATGAAAATCCTGCCCCACTTCTTCCAGAGTGTGGTCGGATTTTTCGCCGATACCGAAACGCATCCGCAGCACCTTTTCCTCCCGAGGAGTCAAGGTCGCCAGGACCTTTCGAGTCTGTTCGCTGAGATTCAAATTGATGACCGCATCCACCGGCGAAGTGACGCGCCGGTCTTCGATAAAATCGCCCAGATGGCTGTCTTCTTCTTCTCCGATGGGGGTTTCCAAGCTAATGGGTTCCTTGGCGATCTTGAGCACTTTGCGCACCTTGTCCACGGGAAAATCCATTCGTTCGGCGATTTCTTCCGGAGTGGGTTCCCGGCCCAGTTCCTGGACCAAGTACCGGGAGGTGCGGATCAGTTTGTTGATCGTTTCGATCATGTGCACGGGGATGCGAATGGTTCGAGCCTGGTCGGCGATGGCTCGCGTGATGGCCTGGCGGATCCACCAGGTGGCGTAGGTGCTAAACTTGTAGCCCCGCTGATATTCGAATTTATCCACGGCCTTCATGAGCCCGATGTTGCCTTCCTGGATGAGGTCCAGGAACTGAAGGCCCCGATTGGTGTATTTTTTGGCGATGCTGACCACCAGGCGCAAGTTGGCCTCGATGAGCTCGCTCTTGGCCTGTTTGGCCCGGGCCATGCCGTCTTCCACCTTTCTCAGGATGAGCCGAAGGCTTTTGGAATCCATCTTGGCCTTCATCTCGAACGCGGTGATCTGTTCCCGGGCTTGAACCGCCCGCTGGATGAGGGCCATGAGATCTTCCCGCGACATGCCAAGACGGGCTGCGTGCCTGCGCAGCTCGGCGTCATCACGATCCATCTCGTCGAGCCATCGTTGCAGTTCCGTCAACGGCTTTCCCGTGACCAGCAGACAGTGTTCCAGGTCTTTTTCCGCCTGCTCGATAGATTCCAGATAGGATCGGAGTTTGGCCACGATGCGGTCGATCTGGTGCTTGTCCAGTTGCAGGTTCTTGAGGAGGCTGACGATCTGTTCCTTTTTCCCTTGGACCTCGGCCATCAAGAGGTCTTTTTCTGCAGGCTGGAGGTCCTCGGAAATGAGACGCACCTGTTTTTCCCGGACTTCGGCGTCCAGGCTCTTGACCTGCTCCAGAATGCCGATGACTTTGTGACGGAGCAGCTCCTTTTCTTCCTCAGGCATTTCCTCTTCGCTGGCGATCAGCACTTCGTGGATCTTGGTGCGCCCGCTTTCCAGGTCTTCCTTGATGGAAAGAATCTCTTCCACCCCAAGGGACGACTCCATCAGAGCGTTAAACACCTCCCGCTCTCCCGCTTCGATGCGTTTGGCGATTTCCACTTCGCCTTCCCGGGTGAGTAGGGACACCTGCCCCATTTCCCGCAAATACATCTTGACCGGATCGGTGACCCGGCCTTCCGCGTCCAGATCCAAAGCGGCTTCTTCTTCGCCGTCGTCTTCTTCCACTTCGTCGTCGCTGGAGCGTTCTTTGACCACTTTGACCTGTTGGTCCGAATCAACGATTTCGATGTTCATCTCATCGAAAATCATCATCATGTCGTCCAGCTTTTCCGGCGTCACCAGGTCGTCGGGCAGAACTTCGTTGAGCTCGTCGTAGGTCAGATAGCCCTTTTCCTTACCGGCGCTGATCAGTCTTTTGAGGTCTTCCAGTCCGGGCCGTTTTTGGGAGGTTTCTTCGGAATGCTTTTTGGACTCTTCCGTCATAGGTCGATGACTCCTTCGGTGGGTTCTCTAAACCTTTAACCCCTTCTTTCGGCCGCGCAAAGGGCTTGGTATTCTTCCAGCAGTTTTTTTCGAGCCTGCGCATCACCGGATTTTTCGGCATGAGCAAGAGCCTTTCGAAGCTCTGCAAGTCGTCTTTTTCGGCGGCGCTTCACCAAGCTCTGGATTCTTTCTTCCAAGAAAAGCCGGGCATCATCTTCATTGAGGGTGTTGTCGTCTCTTTCCATCATGAGGCGCGCAAGGAGAGTCTGGGTTTCTTCGTCGGGAAGGACCAAAGAGGCCGGGGAGAAGTCTTCGGGCGGCACCTGGTGCGCCTGGCTGAGCATGGCTTCCAGAAGGGCGGCCATGGGAGACGGTTCCAGGAGGTCGAGAACCCCTAGGGCCGCGGCGTGCCGGGCAAGGCGAGGGTGTTGCAGCATCAGGCGCACCAGCGTCTCCTCCACCGAAGGGACAACGCCGATTGTGCCCCGTGTCAACGCCCCTCGGGCACCCGCCGCCTTCCGCGCGGTTGGATAGTTCCGGCCGGACCCGGCAAAGTGGCTATGCACCACCGCCTCGGGAAGGGAAAGCTTGGCCGCAAGGAGGCGCGCCATTTCGTCGCGCAAAACCGGCTCGCGGACCTCACCGACAAGGTCATCCAGCTGCTTGATGACACGCACTTTGTCTTGAACCGTGCCGTCCCATGTTCGCGACAAGGCCTCGACGGCAAAGGCCGTGATTTCCCGGCGTGTGGAAAGAAGTTCGAGAAAGGCCGGAAGACCATAGGTTCTCAGGTAATCATCCGGGTCCATGCCGGCCGGAAGGGTCAGGCAGCTGGCGGCAAGGCCGTGCTGCAAAAAGAGGGGTACGGCCCGCAGCATGGCTTTTTGTCCCGACGCGTCGCCGTCGTAGACCAGGACCACCTCATCGGCCAGGCGCTGAAGCAGGCGCACCTGGTGGGGGGTGAGGGCCGTGCCGAGTGTCGCGACGACGCGGTAAAAACCTTGCGCGTGGAACGCGAGCAAGTCCATGTAGCCTTCCACCAGCAGCACCTGGCGCACATCTCGGCAGGCCTCCCGGGCCGTGGCGTACTGATAAAGGGTTCGGCCTTTGTGGTACAGGTCTGTTTCCGGGCTGTTGAGATACTTGGGTTCCGTCCCGTCCAGGCTGCGTCCTCCGAAGGCCACGAGGGCGCCGTCCGGAGCCGAGATGGGAAACATGAGCCGGTGTCGAAATCGGTCGTAAAAAGTGCCTTTGTCGGATCGGACCACAAGGCCCGATCGGGCGGCCGTTTCCGGGTCGATGCCCTTGGATTGGAGATGCCGCAGCAGTTGATCCCAGCCCTGCGGAGCGTAGCCGAGGCGCTGCGATCGCACCAGATCGGGGGGTAGACCGCGCTTTTGGATATAGTCCCGAGCCGTTTGCCCCTGTTCCCGATGGTTCAGGCGGCTGACGAAAAAATCGCAGGCGATCTCCAGGGCTCGGGAGATCGCCGCGAGGACTCCGACCTTTTCCTTGGTAAGTCCCGAGGGGGCCTCGGGAAGTGGCACATGGTAGCGGTCAGCCAGGTATTTAACGGCTTCCGGAAACGTGAGATTCCAGTGGCGCATGGTAAAGGTGATCACATCGCCTCCGGCCCCGCACCCAAAACAATAGAAAAGCCCCGCCGCAGCATCCACCTGAAAGGACGGCGTCTTTTCACGGTGAAACGGGCACAGGCCCACATAACGGGTGCCGACGCGCTTCAGCGGGACGGCGCTCCCGATGAGGTCCAAAACGTCTACAGCCTGCTTAATGCGTGTTGCCGCATCCGATGTGGTCACCGCCCCTCGCCGCGCTGGAAGACTTGAAATTTTCTGGCTTGGCTCTCGAACCAAAACCTTATGAGTTTATCCCTTGCTTCCCTCCAAATCAATAAGAAAAGAAGACTTTTTTCAACGTGGCCAAACCACGCCCGTTTTTACCCTTCAGGACCCACTGAGCTCCGCCTTTACCATCTCGTTGACCGTTTTGCCGTCCGCCCGGCCCGAAACCCGGGGCATGAGAGCCTTCATGACCTTGCCCATGTCCTTGAGGGACGTGGCGCCCGTTTCGCGGATGACGTCCCGGATGAGATTCTTGAGAGCCTCCGGATCCAAAGGAGTCGGCAGGAAAGAGGCGAGCACGTCCATTTCCTTTTCTTCCTTGTCCGCCAGATCCTTTCGGCCGCCGCGCAAAAACTGCTCGATGGAGTCTTTCCTTTGTTTGATGGCCCCGGCAATGAGTTGATGAATTTCCGACTCCGATGGCTGCCGCCGCAACTCCTTTTCCTTGTTCTTGATGGCCGTCAGGACCATGCGTAAAGCGTTTCGCCGGTCTTCGTCCTGGCTCTTGATCGCCTCTTTCAGGGCCTGTTCAAGTCGTTGGAGCAATTCCATGGAGGAACCTCCTAAACCTTATGGGTCATTGGGTGCGGGTCGAAACGGGTCGTCAGCCGAAGAAAAAAGACGGTGCAGCCGGGATCTTTTCTTCAGGAATCGGCCCTGAGGGACCGAAGGCGCCGAAGGGCTTCCTTAAGGTTCAGGGTGCCGGTATAGAGGGCCCTCCCTGTGATGACACCGTTGAGTCCCAGGGGAACCAGGGGCACCAGAGCCTCAATGTCGTCCCAGGAGGCCACGCCGCCCGAGGCGATGACCGGGGTGGACACAGCGGTGCACAGTCGCCGTGTCGCTTCCACGTTGACCCCGGACTGCATCCCGTCCCGCTGAACATCCGTATAGATGATGGCGCTCAGTCCCAATCCGTCGAATCGCCGCGCGAAGGCCACGGCTTCTTCCCGGGTTGTTTCCGTCCACCCTTCCACGGCCACGAACCCGTCGCGGGCGTCGATCCCCAATGCGATGCGACCCGGGAAACGGGCGCATGCTTCTTCCACGACCTGAGGATCACGCAACGCCCATGTGCCGATCACGAGGCGCTGGACTCCCAGGGCCACATAGTCTTGCACAATGTCCATGGATCGGATGCCGCCCCCTAGTTGGACAGGGACCGAAACCGCCTTGACGATGGCGGCCACGACTTCTCTGTTTTTGGGCGCCTTGGCGAAAGCGCCGTCCAGATCCACCACGTGGAGCCATTGAGCCCCTTGGGCCACCCAATGCCGGGCCACTGCCACGGGATCGGTGCCGTAAACGGTGGCTCGAGCCATATCGCCTTGCATGAGGCGCACGCATTGGCCGTCTTTCAAATCGATGGCGGGATAGATGATCATGATCGGCATGCCTCTTGGCCGGCAGGGTCCTGGACGGCGTTGGGGGCCAGAAGGTCGCGGAGCCATGTCGGGGGTTTGAAAGGCTTTCGTTCCTCGTTGACGCACACGTGGACCGTATACCCTCGGGCCAGCAGTTCCGGCGGATTCTGCCGGTGCACGACGTAATCGAAGCGCAGCCGGGCTGGGGCGGGAAAATGGAAACACGTTTCGATTTCCAAAACGTCGTCGTAAAAAGCTGGCCTCAGGTAACGGCAGTGCGCCTCGATCACTGGAAGAAAGATGCCTTGCTCCTCCAGGCGCCGATAGCTTGTGCCCAGCTGCCGAAACCATTCGGCTCTTCCCGCTTCGAACCAGCGCATGTACTGGCCATAGTAAGCCTGTCCCATGGCGTCCGTATCGCCGTAGAGGACCCGAAGAATCGCTCGTGTCTTTGTTGCAGGAGTTTGTGTGTTCATCATTCCATGAGATCAGCGAAAACCGGATCGTGGGTTATCAAGGCCGCTGCGGCCTTAGATCTGGGAAGGCCCACCCATGAAGCGACGAAAAAGGTCGGTTCCGCTGTCCAGGTGCAGGCCAGATTCCCGAGCGGCCGCTTCGCAAAAAACCATGTCCCGCCCCTCCGGAACGGGGTCTTGGACGTTCCCTTTGAATAGCGCAAAAAGCGAAGGGTCCGCCACGTGGGTGCGAACGCTCAGCGGCGTTAAGTGATCCGCCGCAATGAGCACGTGGCAGCGTCCGTAGCGCGCCAGGCCGTCCAGCATGGGACCGACCACTTTCCCGTCGAAGTCTTCGATGGCTTGCACTTTTTTCGTAAGACTTCCTTCATGGCCGGCTTCGTCGGGGGCTTCCACATGGACGAAAGCAAGGTCCATATCCTGCAGGGCCTCCAGAGCAGCGCTCACCTTTCCGGCGTAGTTGGTATCGAGATACCCGGTGGCGCCGGGAACATGAAGCGGTGTTAACCCGGCGTAGATGCCGAGTCCCTTCAAAAGGTCCACGGCGGAAATCATGACGCCGCGGATGCCGAAGAGGTCCTGAAGCGTAGGCATGGAAGGCGCTCGCCCCTGTCCCCACAGCCATACCGCATTGGCTTCGCGAAGGCCTGCCTCCCGCCTTCTGCGATTGACGGGATGGTCGGCCAGAATGTGCCGGCACCGGGTCATGAACGTCCGAAGAATGTCCATTTTCTCATAGACTGCGGCGTAACTTTCGGTCGGTTGTCCGATGATGTCATGGGGTGGCGTGGTCTCCAGCGCCGTGGGCCCGCCTTCCCAAACCACCAGATGCCGATAGCTCACCCCAGGGTATAGCCTCAGAGGCAGCCCCTCACACGCGGACTGCAAAGCGCGAATGAGTTCGTGGGCTTCGGCCGTCGAAATGTGGCCTGCGGAATAATCCCCCATGCGCTCCGTGCCATCGGTGTCCTGTTCCAGGTTCACCAGGTTGCATCGAAACGCCGTGTCGGTCGGGCCGAGGGAAACGCCGAGGCTCGCCGCTTCCAGGGGGGCCCGGCCCGTATGGTAGACGGCCGGGTCGTAGCCCAGCAGCGCCATGTTGGCGATATCGCTGCCCGGTTCCATGCCCAAGGGAATGGTTTGCACCGTCCCGATTTCGCCCATTCGGGCAACGTGGGACATGAAGGGGGTGTGGGCCACTTCCAGCGGTGTGCGCCCGCCGAGGGACGCCACCGGGTAGTCTCCCATGCCATCTCCCACCAAGATCACATATTTGGGCTTCGTCATGATGCGGCCTTATGCACTGGCGGCGGCGTTATCGGCCCGATCTTCGATGCGGATGAGCCGAGTCGTGCCGCGCACGATGTCCAAACGGTCGATGGCTTCCAAAGATCGGCGGACGTCTTTTTCCACCGCCTCATGGGTCAACATGACGATGGGGACGGCCCCTTCCACTTCCCGACCTTTTTGAATGACAGCGGCGATGCTGATCCGGTTTGCACCCAGAATGCCCGAAATCTTTGAAAGCACGCCCGGGCGGTCCACCGCCGAAAAGCGAAAGTAGTATCGCGTCACCACCTCATCCATGGGCTTTACGGGGATGTCGGTGGTTTGCGCCGGAAGGAAACCCAGAGGTGGAACGCGGTTGGCGATTCCCAGGGTCATGTCTCGAGCCAGGTCCACGAGATCGGCGACGACGGCGCTCCCCGTGGGCATCATGCCCGCGCCCAGGCCGTAGAGCATGATGCTTCCGACGGCATTTCCGTGAATATGCACGGCGTTGTAGGCGCCCCGGACGCTTGCCAGCACGTGCTGTTCGGGAATGAGCGTGGGATGGACTCGAAGCTCCAGCTGCCCGTCGGCACTGCGGGCAATGGCGAGCAGTTTCAGGCGGTAGCCGAATTCGGAGGCAAACTGCACGTCCAGCGGGTCGATGTCCCGAATACCTTCCACATAGACGCGATCAAACCGAATGGGCGTCCCGAACCCCATGGCGCCGGCGATGGCCAGTTTGTGGGCCGTATCGATGCCGTCCACATCCAGGGTGGGGTCGGCTTCCGCGTAGCCTTTGCGTTGGGCTTCGGCGAGCGCCTCGGAAAACGGCAGACCGTCTTCCGTCATGCGCGTCAGGATATAGTTGGCCGTGCCGTTGAGGATGCCGAAAAGGGTGTCTAACCGATTGGCGGCGAGCCCTTCCCGAATGGCCTTCAGGAGTGGGATGCCGCCCGCCACGGACGCCTCAAAGCCGACGGAGCGGCCGCATCGTGCCGCAAAGTCGAAAATTTCGTTCCCATGATGGGCCAGCAAGGCCTTGTTTGCTGTGACCACGTGCTTGCCCCGTTCCAGGGCTTTCATCAGGAAAGTTCGAGCGGGTTCGATGCCGCCGATGAGTTCCACCACGATGTGAATGGAGGGATCCTCCAAAATGTCCAGGGCCGAACGAGTCAGGATGTGGGGTTCGACGCTCACGGGTCGAGGAGTTTCCAGATCCAAGTCGGCCACTCGGACCACGTCCAGACGAACGCCCAAGCGGGCGTAGATTTCCCGGGCGTTTTCTTTCAGGGTGCGCAACATGCCGCATCCCACGGTCCCCCAGCCAATCAAACCAATGCGTATGGACTCCATGGCCGTCGTGTGCTCCTCCATCGTCGCACGGATCAGGCGTCCTGCAAGGCCTTGCGGATGCCGCGGATGGCCTGTTTGATGCGCATTTCGTTTTCCACCAAAGCGAACCGCACATGATCGTCACCGTACTCGCCAAAGCCCAAGCCGGGCGAGACAGCCACCTTGGCTTTTTCGATGAGAAACTTGGAAAATTCCACGGATCCCATGGACCGAAACCGCTCGGGAATGGGTGCCCACACGAACATGGTCCCCTTGGGTTTTTCCATGGACCAGCCGATGCGCTGAAGGCCTTCCACCAAGACGTCCCGACGGGATCGGTAGATGTCGACGATTTCCTTCACGCAGGACTGATCCCCGTTTAGGGCGATGATGGCCGCAATCTGAATGGGCTGAAAGATGCCGTAGTCCAGGTAGCTCTTGAGCCGCGTCAGGGCCCCGACCATTTCGCGGTTGCCGACGCAAAAGCCCACACGCCACCCGGCCATGCTGTAGCTTTTGGACATGGAAAAGAATTCCACAGCCACCTCTTTGGCCCCCGGCACCTGCAAAATGCTCGGCGCCTCATACCCGTCGAAAACCAGATCCGCATAGGCCAGGTCATGGATGACCATAAGGTGGTGGTCTTTGGCGAAGGCCACCACCTTTTCGAAAAAGGCGAGATCCACCACGGCCGTGGTGGGGTTGTGCGGAAAGGAAATGATGAGCATTTTCGGGCGCGGCCATGTCTGCTTGGCTGCGATTTGAAGGTCTTCGAAGAAGTCCCGATCCGGCCCGATGGGAATGGAACGCAGGTCGCCCCCGGCGATGATGACCGAATAGGGGTGGATGGGGTAGGTGGGATTGGGGGAAAAAACCACATCCCCGGGGTTCACCAGGGCTAACACCAGGTGGGACAGACCTTCCTTCGCTCCGATGGTGACGACGGCTTCCGCCTCGGGATCCACATCCACATCGTATCGGCGTTTGTACCAGTCGGCGATGGCATGGCGCAGCTTGGTAATGCCTCGGGATGCCGAATAGCGGTGGTTATGGGGTTTTTGTGCCGCTTCCACCAGTTTGTCCACGATGTGCTGCGGCGTCGGCACATCGGGATTACCCATGCCCAGGTCGATAATGTCTTCGCCGGCGCGGCGCCGTTCCATCTTCAAGGCATTCACTTGGGCGAACACATAAGGCGGCAGGCGGCGCATGCGGGTAAATTGCTCGATGTTGAAATTCATAGGTCTCCCCTCGCTTGTTTTAAAGTTTGCAGGCTAGAATAGACGGGCGCGGTTGTCAAAAAAAAGATGCCGACAAGGCGCGGAGACGGTCGAGGGAACACCGGTGCGCCTCCTCCAGGTCCCGATGGCGGCGGATGCCGTCGTAGAGGGCTCGCGCGAAAATGTCGGCACTGTTTTCATCCTGACAGACCAGCAGCCCGTCCACCGTGGCCAGAAGACTTCGGCGCACAATGGTTTCGGGCTCATAGCGGCCTCCGACGGCCTTCATATCCAAATCATCGGAAAAAAGCACGCCGCCGAACCCCCACCGGTTGCGCAGCAGCTCTCTGTTGATTTTTATGGAGAGCGTGCCGGGCCAGTCGGGATCCCAGAAGCGGTAGAGCGCATGGGACGTCATCACGGCCTGCACGCCGCAGCGCACTGCCTCTCGAAAAGGCAAAAGATCCCGCCGGACCTTTTCGACGCAGTCCTCATCCAGGATGGGAAGCCGATGATGAGGGTCCAGGCGCGCGGCGCCGAGGCCCGGGAAATGCTTGGCGGTTGCGGCGACGCCATGTTCCTGCAGGGCTCCAATCCAAACGGCCCCCAGCCGAGCCGCGGTGTCCGGATTTGAGCCCAAAGAGCGGGAGCCGAGAAAATGGGTTTGGGGGTCGTCCACCACATCGAGAACGGGCGCAAAATTCACGTGAATCCCCAAGGCGCGAAGCCCGCGGGCCGTTTCCGAAACGCAGCGGGAAACAGCCTCTTCTCCTTGTTCGGCAAGATCCAGAGCCGCAGGGGCCGGTCCCAGAAGGGCGGAAAGTCTCTGCACGGTCCCACCTTCTTCGTCCACGGCCCACAGAAGCCCTCGGCCCAGTTCGGTGCGCGCCCACGCCCCCGCTTCCCGAATCAGCTCTTTCAGCTGCTCGGCTTCCTGAATGTTTCGCCGAAAAAGAACCAATCCCCCGGGACGCAAAGCGCGCAGGCGATCACGCAGGGTTTCCGTCCATACAGTGCCTTGAAATCCCAGAAACAGGTGTTGTCCCGAGGTGTCGTCGCGATCGTGAGGAAGCGTCATGGATTTTGTTTGAAGGATTGTTCGAGTCCCCTTACCATCAAGGCCGGCAACGCCCAGGGGGCGGACGTCGCCCACACGCCACCGAGACCGCAATTTCGATCAAGAAGGACCCGCTGTCAAGATATTGCCGCTATGGAAGGAGCCCGTTTGTGCATCTCATGATCCTTGCCGCCGGCTACGGAACACGCCTTCGCCCGTTGAGCTATGTGCGCCCCAAGCCGCTTTGCCCCGTTTGGGGTGAGCCTCTCGTCGACCGCTGGATTCGACAGGCGGTTCGGGAAGGGTTTCGGCGGGTGGTCATGAACGCCCATCACATGCCGCACAAGCTTTGGGAGCATGTCCAAAAGGGCGGGTGGCCCATCCCGGTCCACGTCATTGTGGAAGAAGAGATTCTTGGCACCGGGGGCGGCGTGCGAAACGCCCTGGATCTGCTCGGGGACAAGCCTTTTGTGGTGGTCAATGGGGACGTGGCGGCCGACGTGTCATTGCGAAGTCTTTGGGAAAAACACCATGCCCACGGAGCTCCGGTGACCCTGCTCCTGTGCCGAACCGGCCGGTTCGACTCGGTGGCCGTGGATGCCCACCGCACCCGGATCACGGGATTTTTCTCGCCTAACCGATGTTCGGCCCACCTTTTCTCAGGACCAGGCCCAACGGCGGACCAGGATCTTTGGACCTTTTCGGGCATCCAGGTCATTGACCCATCGTGGATGCGATCCGTTCCCCAAGGGAAGCCGTTTCATATCATTGATCTTTATCGGGACTGGATCGCCCAAGGGGCGTTTCCGGCGGCCGTGTGCTGTAAAAATTTGCCCTGGCGCGACGTGGGCTCGCTCGACACCTATTGGAATCTCCATGCAGCGTACGAGCGCCATCAAGAGATCGGCGCGGCCTTTCTGGAGATCCCTCCGTCGGGTGTTCGAGTGCATCCGTCGGCGAGCGTGGCGCGCTCCGCCACTCTGACGGGCTGTGTGGTCCTCGGCCAAGGGACCGTGGTCGGCGAAGGATGCGTCCTTCGAAATGTGGTGGTCTGGGATCGGTGTGTCGTTCGACCGTCCAGCCAGCTGGAGAACTGCATCGTTACAGACGAGGCCGTCGTCTTTGGCCAACATTGGGCCGAGATCGTGCTGCCTTCGGGAGAAAGCTCTCCCCTGCATACGGAAGAAAAGACCGCGGTGCTGCAACGTTAGCCGATGCCGGACCGCTTTTCGATGGGGGATACTTTCTTTCCTGGCCGTTTGAGGAGGCGCCCACTTTCTCGACCCACGTGGGCTGAACGGCCCTTGCAAAGAAGGGAAACGACGGAGGTGGATGGTGGATGAAGGAGTTCCCGCACGTCACGGCGTGGATATGGACGTGGCGACCGAGCTTTTAAAAGAATGGGGGTACAGCTTTCTTTCGGGGAGTTGGGTGCCTCTTGCCGGGGACGGCTCGGATCGGCGCTTTTTCCGTTTTTTTGACGAAGACCGGTCCTACGTGGTCCTGGTGAGCCCTCGAAAGAAAGAACCGGTGGATGAAAACGACGCCGTCTGGCATATCGGCCGGCATCTGGATCGCGTCGGCGTTCCCGTGCCGACCGTGCTCCACGGCGATCCCCGCCGGGGCGTCTTCGTTTTTCGGGATCTGGGATCCGTCCACCTTTATGATCTGGCGCGAAACAGGGCGTCGGGCACGGATCTTTTGGCCCTGTACCGCCAGGCCGTTTCGCTCTTGGCCCAATGCCATCGGAAGGCTCGGGAAGGCTTCCTTTCCCAATGGTGTCACGACGGAAGTCGTTATGATTCCGGTTTTGTCTATGAACGGGAACTGCTCTACTTTCAGCGCGCTTTTCTCCAGGGGTTTCTGGGACTGGAACACATTCCTAAGGACGTGGACGGCGATTTTCGACGACTGGCGGAAAAGGCCGGGGAGGACCGCGGCGCCCTCGTCTTTCATCGGGACTTTCAAAGCCGAAACCTCATGGTCTGCGGCGGATCGTTATGGATCATCGACTTTCAGGGCATGCGTTTCGGCCCGCCGGAATACGATCTGGCGGCCCTGCTTCTGGATCCCTACGTCATGCTGCCCGTAGCGGTGAGGGACGACCTCCTGCGGTTCTATCGGCACCAGACGGAACACTTCCTTGGCCACGGGGAGCAGCCGTTTGTGACTCGCTTTGGCGCTGTGGCGCTTTGCCGGTGCTTTCAATGCCTTGCGGCTTTTGCCTTTCTGGGCGGAGTCAAAGGGAAGCCAGGGTTTTTGGAACACATTGCCGGAGGATGGATTCGACTGCAGGAACTTCTCAACGGACCTGCGGGCTCCGATTTTCCGCATCTGCGTCGATATGTGAACCGGCTCGCCGCGGACACGAAGACGACGGCCCGCATTCGGGATGCCCACCGTGCGGGGTTTCCGCCGGGATAAGGACACATCGTGCCCCGAGTCCAGACGGGTCGAGCAAAGGCGGCCTGCTTGAAATGGGGGCCGCGCGGCGTCAGTCTGGTGTTGTGGTTCGCTGGGCTCACCCCAACCTACCCATGAAAGGCGGGCCCCGAAGCATCAGTCTTCCATGAGGTCCACAAAGGTCTTGTTTTCCGATCGGATAAGGTCCATGAGGGGGACGAAATTTTCCACATCCTCAGGGCGGATGCCTTCGACGGCGGCGAAGAGGTCTTTTCGAAAACGCTTTCTCAACCCAACGAAGACGAGAAGCTCTCCGTCATAGGTTTCCATGATCCCGTTGATCACCTCGGCAGTGAACCGATTGCGCACAGGGAGAGCCTGGTCCATGAGCGGCTCGGGCGCTTCCACCTGATAGGCGTGAATGAGTTCGTAATCGAAGTCGTGACCGGGATAGCGCGGAATGCGCTGTTTGATGAGTTCCATGGGCGTGCGCATCATGTCGGTTTCCACGGCGAAGGTCGCATCGCCCACGTAAGGGTAGGCGCCGATCAAGTCTCCCGACGGGGAAAGGATCTCTCCGGGAGCGCCGTCGGCGAAATGCACGGGCACGGACCCGTGCCGAAGGGCGTAGACCAGGGCGGCGATGGTCCCCACGTCACCCCGGCGCACAAGGGTCTGCTGCTTCTGGTGAACGAGAAAATCTTCCGAAAAAAGTTCCGAAGCCGTCCGCATGTGCACCAGCGAACTGAAGGCGATGGGGTTTTCATCCAAAGCAAGGCGCTCCGGGGCCCAGGCTTCCAAAAGCCCCAGCACCTTGTCGAAAAGATCCACCCCGCGCTCGGTCCCAATGGCCGAAAACCGTTTCATGAGCTTTATCCCTTCTGTGCGTTCATGTTTCTTGGGTCCGTTGCTCGAAACTCTTCCAGGCATATTACCTCGTCTTCGTCTTCAGGGGGAGGAGGGCGATTCTGGCTTCCACAAAGCTCAAGAAAGAGGACCAATGAAAACGCCGTCTTTTCTGAAAGGCCTTGTGTGGCTCCTCGTGCCGGTGTGGGTCTTGTCATGCAGCCCCAAAGCGGAAATTTACAAAGTCGCCAAGCCGCTCATGGGGACGGTGGTGGAAATCAGCGTCGTTTGCGACGACGCTCGACACGCCTCCGGTGCCATCCAAGCCGCCTTTAACGAAATGGCCCGTCTGGAAGCCATGATGAGCGTTTTTCGGGACGACAGCGAGCTCAGCCGCCTCAATCGCGAAGGTTCTTCTCGGCCGGTCCGTGTTTCGCCTGAGCTCTTTGAGGTGATTGAGATGTCCCTGGCCCTTTCCCGAACCACCCGCGGTGCTTTCGATATCACGGTGGGTCCCTTGATGCAGCTTTGGCCGTTTTACGCGCGGGAGAAAAGGCTCCCTTCGTCCCATGAAATTCAGGAAGTCCTCCGTCGCGTCGGGTATGCTCACGTAATCTTGTCGCCGGAAGAGCGCACCGCGTCCTTCGCCGTTCCCGGCATGGCCTTGGATCTGGGCGGCATTGCCAAAGGGTATGCCATCGACCGGGCCGTGGCGGTGTTAAAAGAGCACGGGATTGCAGCCGCCTTGGTCAACGCCGGTGGAGACGTCTTCGCCTACGGCGAAAAGCCCGGGAACCAACCCTGGCGCGTCGGGCTGCGGCATCCTCGAAATCCCCAGGAACTCCTGGCCGCGCTTCCGTTAGCGAACAAAGCCGTCGTCACCTCCGGCGATTATGAACGCTACTTCCTTGTGGACGGAAAGCGCTATAGCCATATCATCGACCCTCGAAGCGGTGTGACCGCCCAAAAGACCGCCAGCGTCACCGTGGTGGCTTCCAGCGCTGCCTATGCCGACGGGCTGGCGACGGGCATTTTGGTCCTCGGCGCGCAAGAGGGGCTCGCTCTGGTGGAATCCCTTCCCGGAGTTCAGGCGGCCGTCGTGACGGAAGGAGAGCAGGACGAATTGGCCCTGCGGCTTTCGAAAGGCTTTCGGGAAGCCTATCCTCTCGATGAGCGCCATCTTGCCGCCCAACGTGTGAGGCTCGTGAACTGATGCCGAAGATCCACCGAATGCCGCACCGAAGGGCGAAAGGGATCGGCGCGGGCTTCTGCCAGGCGAAGGTGCGGGAAGCCGGCCACTTATTCGGGAGGGACGGCGCAGATGGAGGCGACCTTTTTCGGGTCCAACCGGTAGGGGCTTTTGAGCCCCTGGTAAAAACCGTGGGCTTCGATCATGTGGAGGGACAGGTCGGTCCACTGGAGGGTTTCACCGGTATCGAGACGTTCCAGGCGCACGTGGGTTTTGGGATAAAGCCCCGGATGTCCCCATGGGCAGGGAAGACGTCCCCGAAAATCTTCGAGCTGCACGCGCCACAGCCCTTCCACCACCACGGGGCCGCCGAAAGCGCTCTTGGCCGCCTCCGTCAAGGCGCGCAGCCGAGCCGCAATGGCCTCATGGGTCAGCCCCAGGGCCTTCACGGCGCGATCGTCTTCCGTGAGGATCGTAATGAGCGGCCTCGGATCGCCGGCCAAATAGCCGTGCGGATCTCCCGAACGGCGCAGTCGGCTTTCCACCGCATCCAGTTGAGGGCTCTGGTAGACGGGATAGCGTCCCATATTCGGCGGGCTCCTCCCTTCGCCGATGCGTTCAGGCACCGTATCAGCTGAACTTGTCGAAAAAGATGCGGTCTTCCGTCACGCCGCGTTCCATGAGAAGCTTCGTGGCGGCGTTGATCATCAACGGATTGCCGCACAGGTAGGCTTCCATGCGGGATCCGTCCGATACGTCCCGAGCGACCGCATCGGTGACGAAACCCGTCTCGCCGTCCCACCGGTCTTCGGGAAGGGGCTGGGACAGGACCGGCACGTACCGAAAGCGGGAGAGTTTTGCGCTCAGTTCGTGGATTTCTTCCTGGTAGAACAGATCCTGACGGCTCTTGACGCCGAAATAGAGGGTGCAGGGACGATCGATCTTTTCGTCCGCCATTTGGTGGAGAATCGACATAAGCGGGGCCAAGCCCGAGCCCGTGCCGATCATGATCATTTCGCGGTCTGAATGGCGCAAATAAAAGTCGCCATACGGGCCATTAATACGAACCTCGTCCCCTTCTTTGAGCAGGGTGTGGATATAGGTCGTCGCCACGCCCCGTTCCACCCGAGTAATGACCAGCTTGATTTCATTTTTGAGTCGCGCCGGCGACGCGATGGAATAGGCTCGGTACACCGGCTCCGGTGATCCTTCGTACTCGGGCACTTGGAACTGGATGAATTGTCCGGGCTTGAAAACGATTTCGGGGGGATCCAGGAGCTTCAGGTGCACTTCCTTGATGAAGGGCGTCAGAGGCTTCAACCCGATCACCCGGGTTCGAAATTCCCTGATGAGGAAAAACGCCTCGGGAATCTGAATGACAAGGTCCGTGCGCACCCGAACCTGGCAGGACAGCCGCGTTCCGTCGGCCACCTCTTGGGCGCTCATGTACGGGGTTTCCGTGGGTAAAAGAGGGCCGCCGCCTTCCAGAACCCTCACCTTGCACAACCCGCAGCTGCCTCGACCGCCGCACGCCGACGGGATGAAAACCCCGTGGTCCATGAGCGTCCCCAGAAGGCGCCCTCCTCCCTTGACGCTCAGTTCTTTGGCTCCCCCGTTGATGGAAATCCGACACGGCCCGTAGTCGGCGAAAACGGCGTGAGCCGCTTCCAAAAGCAGGGCTAAGAAGGCGCACAAGCCGCTCAGAGACAGTAGTCCCAGCACCAAGGTCACCATGAACGCCGCCTCACCCGACCTGAATCATGCCGCTGAAGGCCATGAAGGAAAGAGCCATAAGCCCGGCTGCGATGAGACTGATGCCGGGGCCTTCAAGAGCCTTGGGGATGGGGGCTTTCTTGAGTTTTTCCCGAATGCCGGCCAAGGCCGCGATGGCCAGGAGCCAGCCCAGGCCGCCCCCGAAGCCGTAAGCCACCGATTGGATGAAGTTGTACTTGCGGATGACCATGAACAGGCACACGCCGAGAATAGCGCAGTTGACGGTAATGAGCGGCAGAAAGACACCCAGGACGACGTAGAGGCGGGGGGAGTAGCGGTCGATGAGCATTTCCACCAGCTGCACAAAGGCAGCGATGACAATGATAAAGGCGATGAACCGAAAGTGGACCAGGTCGAAAGGAACCAAAAGGTAGTGGTAAACGAGGTAGTTCAAGGCGGTGGTGCAGGTCATGACGAAGGTGACAGCCAAACCGAGTCCCACGGCCGAGGAAAGTTCCCGGGAAATGGCCAGAAAAGAACACATGCCCAGGAAGTTGGCCAAAAGGATGTTGTTGGTAAAAATCGACGCAAAAAAGATGACCGGAGCGTTCAATGGACTTTCCATGGCATGTCCTCAAAACGAAAATGCCGAGCCTTACGGGTTCCAAAGATGGATCTTTGACCGCCGTCCAGCCTGCCGCCGAGGCGCCTTTCTCGAAAGAGACCTCTCCATTCCGCGCATCCACTCATGCCTCGACCCGACCTCGTTGGGGCCGGGGAGGCTTGGACGGTGCTCAGCCTTTTTTCCGGGTCGTTGGATTTTCCAAACTGTAGGCGACCCAGATGAACAACGCCAGCATGAAAAACCCCGCGGGGGCCATGACCATAATGGTCCAAGGCACCCAGCCGGCGGGCAGCACGGGAATGCCGAAAACCGATCCAAAGCCCAACAGTTCCCGAACAAACGCGATGGCCAAGAGCACCAGGGCATAGCCCGTGCCCGATGCAATGCCGTCCAAGAAGGAAGGCCAGACAGGGTTCACCCGCGCGTAGCCTTCGCACCGTCCCATAATGATGCAGTTGGTGATGATCAGGCCCACATATGGCCCAAGAGCCTTGCTGATGTCCGGCAGATAGGCTTGCAGGAAGATGTCCACCATCATCACATAGGAAGCGATGATGAGCACCTGAACCATCATTCGAATGCGGTCCGGCGTGATCTTTCGCAGGGCAGACACTGTGGCGCTGGACATGGCCGTGACGAAAATCAGACCGAGCCCCATGATCAACGTATTGGTCATGAGGTTGGTGACGGCCAGCGCGGAGCAGATGCCGAGAATTTGGCGAAAGACCGGGTTTTCTTCCCAGACGCCTTTTCGAAAGATGGTCCGTGCCTTGGGCGAAGCCATACCTAAATGCGGCTCCTTGCTTTCTGGTCCAGCAAAAGGGGAATGGTCCTCTTGAGTTCCTCGTCCAAAAACTTTTCCAGGCGGCGGCTCGTTTCCGTCGCTCCGGTGATGGCGTCCAATTCCGTGGGGGCTTGCGCTGTTCCGGGCGGCTTGAGGTAGAAGAAGCGCATTCCGGCGGGCGGCACCAGAAGAGGCCGTTGCCGGAACTGATTCTGGAACCAGTCTTCCGTGATGCGGCCGCCCAGGCCCGGCGTTTCGCTGTGCCGATAAAAAGCAATCCCGAGAATTTTTTGGATGCCGGGGTCCACGGCCACCATGGCGTCGATGGGACCCCAAAAACCTGGGCCGGAGACGGGAAAGGCATAGCCGACGACCGTTTCGCGGTCCTGGGCAAGCCCAACGTACAAAGGGCGATCCCCTAGGGACGCTTCCCGCACGCGCCGGGAAAAAAGCTGCGCCAGTTCCGCCGCCGAGCCCTTTTCGGGAGGACTGATGTTCAAAACATTCAGAACCAGCCCCTGCAAACGAAGCGCCTCATTTTGACGAATGCGGTCCTTGTTGAGCACATTGAGGGCGCTTACCACGGAAGTGAAAATCAACGACAAAACAAACATGTAGAGCACGGAAAAAAGACGCCCTTTCATGAGGCGCCTCCTTTGGCCGAAATCCTCTTTTGATACGCTTGCACGCCGCGGTCCAGGAGCGGCACGAAGGTGTTCATGAAAAGCACGGAAAACATGATACCTTCAGGAAAATTCGACCAGCGGCGCAAGACGATGGTGAGAGCCCCGATGGTCAGCCCATAGATCCACTGAGCCGGTTTGGTTTTCGGGCCGCTGATGGGTTCCGTGACGACGAAAAAGGCGCCGAAAAGAAGGGATCCAGCTGTCATGAACGTGAGGGGATCCGGAACGCCGGGGATCTTGAGCATGAATAGAATGGATGCCATGACAAAGGCGCCGAGAAGGCACGAGGCGGCAAGGCGCCATTGGGCCGCCTTTTTGTAAAGAATGTAGGCGCCGCCAAGGGCGATGAGCACGGCGCTGGTTTCCCCCATGGACCCGGAAATGTTACCCCACACGAGGGACTTGAGTGGAACGGCTTGACCGGCGTGAATCAGCCGAAGGGGCGTCGCCGTAGTGATGGCATCGACGGGGGGAAGCCAGGAGACGAAGCCTTGGAAAAGGGTTTGGAACGGCGAAATCCAGCCGGCGGTCAAGGCCAGGGGAAAGCTGATGTAAACGAAACAGCGCCCGACCATGGCGGGATTATAAATGTTGTAGCCGAAGCCGCCGAAAGCCATTTTGCCGAAGACAACGCCGAAGATAATGCCCACGACAGCGATCCACAGGGGAACCGTGGGCGGAAGGCTCAACGCATAAATGAGTCCCGTGACCAAAACGGCCGAGGTGACCGGCTTTCCTTGGCGCAACGTAAAGGCCGCTTCCGTGAGCACCCCGGCGGCGAGAACGACGGCCGTCACCCAGAGGGCCCTCAAGCCGAAGAAAAGCACCGCACCGAAAAGGCAGGGGATCAACCCCACGACGACCCGCATCATCACAGGCTGCACGAGAAAACGCTTTGAAGGGGTCCCTGGTGCCGCGTGCGCCGTCGCCATCATCTCTTCGCCTTCAATCGGCCCCACTGTTTTCGTTCCACGTGTGTGCGCTCTTCACGAGATCCCACTGGAGAGCATACGTAACGCATCGGCGAGAGGTTTTCAAGCCGCGCCCGTCTTCTCTCCCCAAGAAAACCGTTTCGCGCCTTCAGCTTGCCTTCCCCTAACCCCCAACTCCTTCGATGCGGACCGCAATAGGGACCACACGCCGTTGCCACACCACCACGCTCTTTTCCCCATCGCCCCGTCAGGCTCGTCATAAAGGATCGCCGCGTTTCCAGACACTCTTCGAGGCCCGCAATTTTTCCCCTTCGCCCGGATAAACCACACGATCCTCTTCCGGTACGGCCGCACCCGATGGCCATGCCTCCCAGCGCGGCTCGGGCCCTTCCAACGTGACGGCCGATGGCTTGGGGTCCACAAGGCGGGGTTCGCGCCGCACGTCCACTTCGGGGACGGCGTAACTGAACTCAATGGCAATCCCGTTGGGATCAAAGGAATACAGAGAAAGAATGAAACCGTGGTCAAGGACTTCCGATGCCCAAAAGCCGGCGGCTTCCAGCCGGGCCTTGAGATCCCACAGGGCCTCCCGTCGCGAGACGCCGAACGAGACATGATCGAAAGCGATGGGGCCCTTGACCGGAACACCGTGATCCTTTTCGGGCACGGGTTCCGCGTCGTTCCACTCAAAAAACGCCACGGTGTCGTGTTCCGATAGGGCGAAGAAGTAATGGCGATACCCAGGGCGCCCCATGGCCACCACGAGCGGGAGGCCCAGAAGGTCCCGCCAGAAGCGGATGGTTTGGTCCATGTCCCGAGTCACCAGAGCCAGGTGATGGATGCCCGTGTAAGCGATAGTGCTCATTGCCGGTTCCTTTCCGCGCGTCGTCCCTTAAGCGTTTTCCACCCTTTTCAGGATAACCGAAAAACTCCTCTATGCTGAGATGAAAGTCTCGCCCAAGGCGTGTGACGCCAGGGAAAAATGTGGGCGTCATCCTCTCGACGCTTGACTTCCCCCGGTGTGCTTACTAGGGTGAAGGCAAAGATTTTAAAGTTGAATGACAACCCCAAGGAGAGACGAATGAAACGAGTGGAAAAAGGCGATTTTGTGAAGGTGCATTACACGGGGCGCTTGGACGACGGTCAGGTTTTCGATTCCAGTGAAGGCAGCCAGCCGCTGCACTTCCAGGTCGGCTCCGGCCACGTGATTCCGGGATTCGAAAACGCCGTGCTGGGAATGGCCGTGAATGAGAAGAAATCGTTCCGCATCCCCGCCGAAGAAGCCTACGGCGAAAGGGACGAAAGGTTGACCAAGGTTTTTGAAAGGTCGGAGCTGCCTCCGGACTTCGATCCTCCCTTGGGGCAAGTGCTTTCGCTTACCACCAGCGACAACCAAACGGTTTACGCCACGGTAACCGATGTGACGGATCATTCCATCACCCTTGACCTGAACCATTTTCTCGCCGGTCAAGCCCTCAATTTCGACGTGGAACTCGTGGAGATTTCCGACGCGCCGTGCCCGACCACCTGCGGATGCGGCTGCTCCTGCTGAAAACGTCCCGTTCTGTGTGAACCCCAAAAACCCCGTGGCGGGCCAACCCCGCACGGGGTTTTTTCGTGGGTTTTCCACGGCTTGAGAAGGGCGCGGGCTTTCAGCCCGTGCGATAGTGGGGCTCTTCGCCCACGCGTGCGACGACGAACAGGGCGCCGCTGCATCGGGGGCACGAGAGGTTGGTGACGAAGCGCTTTCCGGCGAAACCCGGAACGTCGTCGAAGCTGAGTTCAACGGCGGGGAAGTGGGATGAGATGCCGCATTCCACGCACATGCATTCCATTTCGTCGCTCATGGATTACCCCTCCATGGGTGTGATGCCGGCCACAGAGTCTTTCGGGTCAAGCGCCCGCGCCGAAAGGCGCGAGCGCACCATCCCGAGCCGCGAAATGATTCTTTAAAGGTTGTGCGTCTTTTCCGAGAGACCGCCTAAAGCTCATCCACGGCGGTTCGCGTGATTTTGGCGTCTTTCTTGGCCTGGGTCAAGAATTCCTCCACCTTCTGCTGCATCTTCTGCTTTTGCAGATGCTCGGTGATGGTCGGCTGCACTTCTTCGTACGGCACCGTTTCCTGAGGTTTCTTTTCCACCACCTGAATGAGGTGGTAGCCGAAATCGGTTTCCACCACGTCGCTCACCGCGCCGGGGGCCAAGGAAAAGGCGGCGTCTTCAAAGGGCTTGACCATTTGCCCCCGGGCGAAAAAGCCTAAATCGCCGCCGCGTTCCTTGCTGGGGCAATCGGAATTGGCCCCGGCCAAGGCGGCGAAGTCTTCCCCTTTCTTGAGTCGCGCCTTAAGATCGTCGATCTTTTGGCGCGCGGCCTTCTTGTCGTCGGGCGACGCGTCCGGCTTGACGCTCACCAAAATATGCCGCGCGTGCACCCGTTCCGGCCGCTCGAAAAGATCATGCCGGTCCTTGTAAAAGGCCTTCGTTTCCTCGTCGGAAACCGTGATTCCCTTGGCGAACCGATCCTGAACCATTTGGTCGATGGCACTGTTTTTGAGCAGTTCGTCGCGGATACTGTTTTCCGTCAGATTCATGCTTTTGAGGGCCTGTTGGTACGCTTCGGGTGTCTCAAAGCGCTGCTTGAATTGGGCGATCTGCCCGTCCACGGCCTGAGCATCCCCTTTAAAGCCGCGCTTTTGGCTCTCCTGGTAGAGCAGTTCCCGGTCGATGAGGCTTTCCAGGACGCGGGTTTTCACGTCCCGCAGTTCCACGTCGCTTAAAAGATGCCCCGACTGCAAAAGCCGCTGACGCACTCCGTTCATCTGGCGGTCGAACTGAGCGCGTGTGATGGTCTTGCCGTTCACCGTGGCCGCCGGCTTCTTTTCGGGTTCTTTGTCTTTGGCCGCTTGGGCGGCCGTGGCGGGAACCGAGCCCGCCAGGCACAACGCCATGGCCAAAATCAGGACGGAACGAAATCTCTTCCATGCTTCTTTCATTGCATATCCTCCTAATAAAAAAGCACCCCAGGGAGGTCCCTTGGGGTGCGCCTTTCCGGCTAGTCTTTGGATAGGCTAAATTCTCCGCACATTGATCGCTTGGGGCCCTTTGGGGGTTTCCGTAATGTCGAAACTCACGGCCTCCCCATCGGTCAGGGTCCGGAACCCTTCCCCTTGGATGCCCGTGTAGTGGACGAAAACGTCCCCCTGATTTTCGGTCTCAATAAAGCCATACCCCTTCTTTTCATTGAACCACTTGACTCGGCCTTCCATCGTTCCCAAACTCCTCTCTTCTCTGGTACGCCTCGTCGGGTCTCGTTCGGCGGCTCCCTGGAGGTGGTCCTATCCGAAAGGGGGAAGACCGAACGTCCGCGGGCCCCGGAAACCGACCGCAACTGCACGTACGCACAACCATAAAACGCGGGAAAACACCCTGTTTCCCGCAAACCACACCCCCTTCTAGCCGAGACCGCTGCAAGACACAAGAAAATTATCGCCCTCTGTCTCAGAAAAATCGTGATAAAGTCGGGGCGTCTTTAGAGCGGTCCCTGAGCGGCGGGACGGAACAGAACCATGGCAAGGAGAAACGGGCATGAGGCCGGGCAAAAAGGTGGATTCAGCACAGGATGTGGGGGAAAGGCTGTCGGCTGTGCTTAAAGCGCTGGCGGATCTCTATGGGCTGAGTCCCTGGAACTGGCACACGAACGGCGATCCTTTTCGGGTGCTCGTCGGCACCATCCTTTCCCACCGCACTCGAGATCCCAAAACGGATGAGGCGGCCCAGGCGGTGCTCGAAAAATACCCCACACCCGAAGCCTTGGCCGAAGCCCCTCTGGAAAATCTTGCCGCCTTGGTGCGTCCCGTGAATTTTTACAAGACCAAGGCCCGGCGCCTCAAGGACGTGGCCGCCCTCTTGGTGGAACGCCATGGCGGCGTGGTGCCGGATCGTGAGGCCGATCTGGTGGCTTTGCCGGGGGTCGGGCCGAAAACGGCGGCGTGTGTCCTTGTTTATGGCTTTCGAAAACCGGCGATTCCCGTGGATGTGCACGTGCATCGGATCAGTCGGCGGCTGGGTGTCGTCGAAACGCGCACGCCCGAAGAAACTCGGCGGGTCCTTGAAAAGATCGTTCCCGCCCAGTGGATGCTCCATGTAAACGAGCTCCTGGTCAAGCACGGCCAAACCACCTGCCTGCCCCGAAACCCGAAATGCGCACAGTGCATCGTCGCTGCCTGGTGTGCTTGGGGACGGTTGCACCATGCGAAGGCACAAGTGCCGTGAATCTTGGTATCCAAGGGTTTCCTCCCGTCCGTGTCAGCCCCTTCTTCCCCTGGGAGAAGAAGACGGCGTGGCTTACGGTGCGCACCCGACAGGCTTTCCACCCCTTTCATGTGACAACGCGCCTGTGCCTGGAACTTTTCGGGGCCTGGAAGGACCGGCTCTTTCGCGCTGACACCCGTTTTCTCGATGTCGGGTGCGGCACCGGCATCTTGGCTTTGGCCGCCGCGAAGTTGGGCGCCGGCCAAGCCGTCGGTGTCGACATCTCCGCCTCGGCCATCGCGTGTTCTCAAGAAAACGCGCGGCTCAACGGCCTTGCCGAAAGAGTCTTCTGGGTGCATGGGTCCGTGGAAGCCATCGGCGGTTCATTTTCTTGTGTGGCAGCCAATGTTCCCTGGGCATGCTGGGAGAACCTGGGGGATGCCGTGACGGATCGCGTGGCCGAAGGCGGCGCGTTGATTGCTTCGGGGTTTCAGGATATTCATGCCGCCATCATGGAACGGCGCCTCAAAGAAAAAGGCCTGACCCCGGTGGAGCGCCGCCAGGGGGATTTGACCTTTTTCGGCGTGCCGCCTTCGGGAAGTTTTACATGGTGCGCCGTCTTGGCCGTGCGTTTGTCGTCATACAGCGCCTCCACGCTCCATGAGCGCTGACGTCTTTTCGGGTAGGCTTTCCGCCACAAGGGGCACCCCTTCGCTCGAACGGTTCTTAGGAGGAAGATGATGGTCGTCGCCCTAAATGATATCCGACAGGCGGCCCGCCTGCTGCAGGGCCGAATTCTTCGGACCCCTTTGGTCTATTCGCCCACCTTCAGCCGCCTGTTCGGCGCCGAAGTCTACCTCAAGCTGGAAAACCTCCAAAAGACAGGGTCCTTCAAGATTCGCGGGGCTTCCTACAAGATCCTTCGGCAACGCGACGCCATCGGTCCACAGGGTGTGGTGGCGGCCTCGGCGGGAAACCACGCCCAGGGCGTGGCCTTGGCGGCCCGCAACGCCGGTGTTCCGGCCTTTATCGTCATGCCCGAGTGGGCCTCCCTGACCAAACAGGAAGCCACGCGATCCTATGGTGGCACGATCCTTCTGCATGGAAAAACCCTGGGAGAGAGCCTTGAAAAGGCGCGGGAATTGATGACCCAGGGCTACACCTTCATCCACCCTTACGATGATCCGGACATCATCACGGGGCAGGGAACCATCGGCTTGGAGATCGTAGAAGATTGCCCCGACGTCCATGCCGTGCTCGTTCCCATCGGCGGCGGAGGCCTCATGGCCGGAATCGCTTCGGCCGTGAAGGCTCTGCGGCCGGAAACAGAGCTCATCGGCGTCCAGGCGGCCGTATGCCCCTCTGCATTGCAAGCGCTGCAGGAAGGTCGTGTGGTGCGCGTGGAAGGAGCCCAGTCCATTGCCGACGGGATCACGGTGAAGGAACTGGGGCGGCTGACCTTTGAGATCCTGTCCCGGACGGTGTCCCGAATCGTCCTAGTGGACGAGGAACACATCGCCGAAGCGGTGCTCCTTCTTCTGGAGAGAAAAAAGGTGCTGGCTGAAGGGGCAGGGGCGGTCCCCTTAGGGGCTTTGCTCATGGGAGAAACTCAATGGCCCGCCGGGGCCAAGATCGTTTTGGTGGTGAGCGGCGGCAACGTGGACAGCCCTCTTTTGGGGCGCATCCTCACCAAAGGGCTTGTCAAAGGCGGTCGTGTGACGCGCCTCACCGTGGAACTGCCGGACGTCCCCGGATCCCTTGCCGGGTTGCTTGCCATCGTCGCATCCCACGGCGCCAATGTGCTGCATATTTCCCATAACCGGCATGTGCCGCATCTTCCCATCCATGTCACCTTGGTGACCCTGGAAGTGGAAACCCGAGGGTTCGCCCATGCGGACGACATCCTTTCGGCACTCAAGGCCTCGGGGCACAAAGTCGTTTCCTGAAAGAGAGCGGGGCATCCCGCCGACGGGTTCATGACGGGCGCGAGAGAGCCTGAGCATCTCGAAAAGACGGCCGGATGGCTGGCAGCGGCGGTCACGGGCGGAGGATGCGCCGCCGCGGCGACGCAGATCATCGTCCTGCGCGAATGCCTGGCGCTCTTTTATGGAAGCGAACTGACCGTCGGGCTCGTGTTCTTCTTCTGGCTCTTTTGGACGGGCATAGGAAGCCTGGCGGGCGGGCGTTTGTTTCCCAATCTGCTTCCCACACCGTCCGCACGGCTTCGCTTCGTCCTTGTCTTGGTCGTGTTCTACGGCCTTTTGCTTCCTTTGACGGTGCTGTGGATCCGTGCGTCTCGAAGCCTTTTCGGCCTCGGGTTGGGCGAATTGGCCCCTCTTGAGGTCACAGTGACGGTGATCGCCGCGGTGACCGCCCCCGTATGCATTTTTTTCGGCGTTTTTTTTGGAAGCGCCTGGTCGTCCGCCGCCGCTTTCACGGCATCACCCCGGGGGACCTTTCGGCTCTACGCTCTGGAAGCCTTGGGAGCCGCCCTAGGAGGCCTCTGGCTTTACGGCTTCCTGGTGCCGAGACTCCCTGTGCTCTACGGGGCCGCCTGTTTGGGAGCCGCTCTGGCCGCCTTGGGGTTTTGGGCCCTTGCCGCCCAAGCTTCGAAAACCGGCCGGAGCCGCCGCATGCTGATCGGGGCCTTCACGGTTCTAGCGGTGTCGGCCACCGGTTTTTTAGAAGAGCCTAGCCGACGGTGGCAATGGGGACCCGAGGTTGTCGCCGTTGTGGACAGCCCGTACCGGAACATGGCCATCCTGCGCCAGAAATCCCAATGGACGCTCATGGCCGACGGGTTATGGCTCTTTTCCTCTCCCGATCCTCAGAGCGCCGAAGACGACGTGCACCTTGCCATGCTGCAGCATCCCGATCCGAAGCATGTGCTGGTGCTTGGGCCGGTAAGCCCCGAAAGTGTGCAGGAAATTCTGCGATACCCGGGGTTGCAACGGATCGATGTGGTCGATCCGGACAAGACCGTGTTTCTGTGCGCCGCCATGAT